>WBZT01000215.1_pt1 | contig 48646 bp, 57 predicted proteins | sample 5204241 | NCBI WGS metagenome assembly WBZT01 (sample SAMN12344358, study PRJNA552823) | activated sludge metagenome | biome: Activated sludge suspended growth; feature: Nitrification reactor; material: Wastewater; isolation source: activated sludge from nitrification reactor of wastewater... | reverse complement strand
GTAGGTGAACAGGATGATCAGCGTAGCGAATACGAAGTTGTACCAGAACGAAGTGTAGTTTCCGAAGGTGGTCAGAATTCCCTGCGAAGCAGAGGACTCCGGGAAATACTGGGCGATCGTTGCCGGGATGAACATGATCGCCTGCGCGAAGATGATCGGCATGACACCGGCTGCATTCACTTTCAAGGGGATATACTGACGTACACCGCCGTATTGCTTATTGCCGACAATCTTCTTGGCGAAATTCACCGGAATGCGCCGCGTACCCTGCACCAGCAGGATCACGAAGGCAATCACGGCAGCAAGCGCTACCAGTTCGATCAGGAGCACGACCAATCCGCCACCCTGGTTCATGCGCGATGCGAATTCGTCGCGGAACGACGCGGGCAGTCGGGCGATGATGCCGATCATGATGATCAGGGAAATACCGTTGCCGATACCCTTATCCGTGATCCGCTCACCCAGCCACATCACGAAGATGGTCCCGGCCGTCAGAATGACGATGGAGGTCAGCCAGAACTGGAACGGCGACACCAATTCCGGATTGGATACGGAGATGATGGCCGAAGGAACCTGAGCCTGCAGGTTAACGATGTAACCAGGGGCCTGGAAGCCGGTGATGATCACCGTCAGCCAACGGGTGATATTGTTGATCTTTTTACGACCGCTTTCGCCTTCCTTCTGGAGCTTCTGGAAGTACGGAACTGCCATACTCAACAGCTGGATCACGATCGAAGCGGAGATGTACGGCATGATACCGAGCGCGAAGATCGACGAGTGCGAGAACGCGCCGCCGGAGAACATGTCGAGGAGACCCAAGACACCGCCGGACGTCTGCTGACGCAGGGCATCCAGTTGCAACGGATCCACACCCGGAAGCACAATGTGCGAACCGAGGCGGTATACCAGCAGGAACAGCAGGGTGTTCAGGATCCGGACCCGGAGGTCTTCGATCTTGAAGATATTCTTAATCGTCTGGATCAGGTTCTTCATGCCTCGATGATGGTCGTGGTTCCTCCTTTAGCTTCAATGGCTGCCTTTGCGGTAGCGGAGAAGGCGTGCGCCTTGACATCCAGCTTGGACTTCAACTCTCCGCGACCGAGGATCTTTACACGGTCACGCTTGCTGACCAATCCGCTCTCCAACAGGGAGGCGAAATCAATCGAACTGAGTTTCTTGGCTTCAGCCAGCTTCTGGAGCGTGTCCAGGTTGATGCCGTTGTATTCCTTGCGGAACGGATTCTTGAAACCGAACTTCGGAACACGACGCTGAAGGGGCATCTGGCCGCCTTCAAATCCACGCTTCGCGCTGTAGCCGGAGCGGGATTGGGCGCCTTTGTGACCGCGTGTAGCGGTACCGCCCATACCGGAACCGGTACCACGGCCGCGGCGTACGTTGTTTCGAACGGAACCTTTCGCAGGTTTAAGGGACGACAAATTCATGAGAAGGTCTTTCTTCGGATTGTTAGTGATTAGGCTTCCTTCACCTCTACCAGGTGCTGGACCTTGTTGATCATGCCCCGGATCTGGGCGGTGGCTTCCACCTCGACGCTGCGGTGCATCTTCGTCAGGCCAAGTGCCTTCAGCGTACGCTTCTGGCTCTCGGGACGGTCAATGCCGCTACGGACAAGGGTGATTTTAACTTTTGCCATGGGATTCGTATAGAGGGTTCTTAACCGTTGAATACTCGGGCCATCTTGATGCCACGTTGCTGAGCAACCGTAGCCGGATCACGCATCTGCGCCAGCGCGTCGATCGTAGCTTTCACCACGTTGTGCGGGTTGGAACTACCCTTCGACTTCGCCAGTACGTTGTGGATGCCTACGCTCTCCAGAACGGCACGCATTGCACCGCCGGCGATTACTCCGGTACCGGGTGCTGCCGGCTTCAGGAACACGTATGCGCCACCAAACTTACCGTGCGCTTCATGCGGAATGGTGCCTTTCATGACCGGCACTTTTACCAGGTTCTTCTTCGCGTCGTCGATGCCTTTCTGTACAGCATCGGATACTTCTTTCGCTTTGCCAAGGCCGTGACCGACTACACCGGACTCGTCTCCTACCACCACGATGGCGGCAAAGGTGAAGGCGCGGCCACCTTTGGTCACCTTGGTGACCCGGTTCACGCCGACCAGGCGATCCTTCAGTTCGATTTCGCTCGACTTGACGCGTTTAACGTTTGTTTCAGACATGGTTTGTCTTCCTAATGAGAATGATCGTATCGTTTAGAATTGGAGTCCGGCTTCGCGGGCCCCTTCGGCCAGGGCTTTCACCCGGCCATGGTACAGGTAACCGCCACGGTCGAACACGCAGGTCTTGATGCCGCTCTGGACAGCCTTCTCGGCGATCTTCTTGCCGACTTCGCGGGCCAGATCGACCTTCGGTCCTTTGGTTGCGGTCATCTCCTTCGCTGCCGATGATACGGCTGCCAGGGTTACCCCCTGCACGTCATCGATCAACTGGGCGTAGATCTGCTTGTTGCTGCGGAACACCGACAGGCGGGGACGCTCGGCGGTGCCTTTAACCGTCTTGCGGATGCGGTAGCGGATATTGCTCCGGCGTTGTTGCTTCTTCAACATGGCTTCAATTATTTTTTAGCGGCCGACTTACCGGCTTTCCGTCTGAGGACTTCATTCACAAATTTGACACCCTTGCCCTTGTAAGGTTCCGGCTCGCGCAGCGAACGGATCTTCGCGGCAACCGCACCCAACAACTGCTTGTCGGCGCTCTCGAGAATGATCATGGGGTTCTGGCCCTTATCCTGCTTCGTCGAGACTTTCACCTCAGCCGGGATGTCGAAAATCACGTGGTGCGAATAACCGAGGACGAGATCGAGCAATTGACCCTGGTTGCTGGCCTTGTAGCCGACACCCACGAGTTCCTGCTCTTTCTTGAAGCCCTGGGATACACCGATCACCATGTTGTTGATCAGCGAGCGATACAAGCCGTGCTGGGCACGATGCTCTTTCGATTCGGTTGCACGCTCGACGGTCAACGTGGTTCCGTCGATCTTGACGGTGATACCGTCGTTCAGCTTCTGCGTCAGCTCGCCCTTCGGACCTTTCACTTGAACGGTTCCGTCGGCGACCTTGATCTCCACCTTAGCAGGCAGGGTGATCGGAAGTTTACCTATGCGGGACATTGTAGTTGGATGCTTGTTGAATTAATAAACGTAGCAGAGTACTTCTCCGCCTACACCGGCCGTGCGGGCCTCTTTATCGGTCATCACGCCCTTCGAGGTCGAGAGGATCGCAATGCCCAGCCCGTTGAGTACGCGCGGCATGCGCTCCAGACCCGCGTATTTGCGGAGACCCGGTTTGCTGATGCGCGAGAGGTTCCGGATGGCCGGAGCCTTGGTCACGGGATGGTACTTCAGGGCGATCTTGATAAGGCCCTGCTTGGAATCGTCTTCGAACTTGAAGTCCAGGATGTACCCCTTCTCCTTCAGGATCTTGGTCATCTCCTTCTTGAGATTCGAAGCCGGGATCTCCACGACACGGTGGTTGGCCCGTACGGCATTGCGAATCCGGGTGATGAAGTCTGCGATCGGATCAGTCATCGTATTAAGGGTGTTGTAGTCCGTTAGTCTATTGTTATGAATTACCAGCTGGCTTTGGTTACGCCAGGAATCTTGCCTTCCAACGCAAGTTTGCGGAAGGTCACGCGGGAAACGCCGAAGATGCGCATGTATCCGCGGGGACGACCCGTGAGCTTGCAGCGGTTGTGCTGACGTACCGGAGAAGCGTTCTTCGGGAGTTTGTCCAGAGCGATGTAATCGCCAGACTGCTTCAGCGCCTCACGCTTGGCTGCATACTTCGCGGCCATTTGCTGACGCTTTACTTCCCGTGCTTTCATTGATTCTTTTGCCATGTCGATATCCGTGTTGGATGTTATTGTCTGCGATTAATTGGTCCGGAACGGCAGTCCGAATTCACGGAGCAGCTCGATCGCCTCTTCGTCCGTCTTTGCCGACGTAACGAATGTGATGTCCATACCCTGGATCTTGTTCACCTTGTCGATGTCGATCTCCGGGAAAATGATCTGTTCGGTCACACCCAGCGTATAGTTGCCGCTGCCGTCAAATCCTTTCGGGTTGATGCCGCGGAAATCACGGATGCGGGGAAGCGCAACAGAGATCAAACGGTCCAGGAATTCGTACATGTTCGTCTCCCGAAGGGTGACGCGCACGCCGACCGGTACTCCGGCACGCAGCTTGAAGTTCGCAATGTCCTTGCGCGATTTGGTCGCTACGGCTTTCTGACCCGTGATCATCGACATCTCGGCTACGGCGGAGTCGATGAGCTTCTTGTCGCTCACAGCATCGCCGACACCCTGGTTAACGCTGATCTTGAGCAGACGAGGAACCTGCATCACGCTGTCGTAATTGAATTTCTTCATCAGTGCCGGAACGATGTCATTCCGGTACTTGTCTTTCAGGCGCGGTACGTAACTCATTTCTTGATTACCTCCCCGGACTTTTTAGAGTATCGAACTAATTTTCCACCCTCTTCACGGCGTCCTACGCGGGTCGTGTTACCCTTGCCGTCGACGACCATCACATTCGAGATGTGAATCGGCGCTTCCTGCTTCACAATGCCGCCCTGGGTGTTCTTGGCGTTGGGCTTGGTGTGCTTGGTCACCAGGTTGACACCTTCGACCAGCACGCGGCGCTCGCTCACGAGCACCTCCAGCACGCGTCCCTGTGCGCCTTTGGAGTCACCGGCAATCACTTTCACGGTGTCCCCTTTGCGGACGTTCAGCTTCGCTTGCTTGTTGTTTTTTCTTTCCATCGTTTCTTGTCTAAAACGGTTGAGATCAGAGTACTTCCGGAGCCAGGGAGACGATCTTCATGAACTGCTTATCACGAAGTTCACGTGCTACCGGGCCGAAGATGCGGGTTCCGCGCAATTCGTCCTGTGCATTCAGCAACACGACGGCGTTGTCATCGAAACGGATGTACGACCCGTCCGAACGCTTCACTTCTTTCTTGGTGCGGACCACGACGGCTTTCGAAACCGTACCCTTTTTGATATTACCGGAGGGCAGCGCGTGCTTTACCGTGACGACGATCTTGTCGCCCAACGAAGCATAGCGCTTCTTGGTGCCGCCCAACACGCGAATGCAGAGTACTTCCTTGGCACCGCTGTTGTCGGCTACTACGCACCGGGATTCCTGCTGGATCATGACTTTCCTTGGTTAACTGATTAATGATTCTGCTGTCCTACGGGATTACTTAGCCCGCTCCAGGATCTGGGCGAGGCGCCAGCATTTGTTCTTACTCATCGGACGGGTCTCGGTGATCTTCACGAGGTCGCCGACGTTCGATTCGTTCTTTTCATCATGCGCCATGAACGTGGTCGTCTTCTTGATGAACTTCCCGTACATCGGGTGCTTCACCTTACGCTCGACAGCCACCACGATGCTCTTGTTCATCTTGTTGCTGACAACGACGCCGATTCGCTCTTTGCGCAGGCCGCGCTGCGGGGTTGCGGTTTGTTCCATGATTCTCCTTCGCGGTTATTATTTCGACTGTTCTGCTTTGGCGCGCTTCGTTAGCTCGGTATGGATCCGGGCGATGCCGCGGCGCATGTCGCGCATCTTCATCGGGTTGTCGACCGGCGATACCGCATGGTTCATGCGATACTTCACGTAGTTCGCCTTCTCCTCCTGCAAACGCAGCTGAAGCTCCTCAGACGTTAATTCCTTGATATCCTCTTTTTTCATGACAATCTTCCTTAGATGGTCCGTTATGGATTTATGCTTCGAAATCGCGGCGGACGATGAACTTGGTCGTTACCTGCAGCTTCTGGGAGGCCAGACGCAAGGCTTCACGTGCCGTTGCTTCCGATACACCCTCGGCTTCGAAGATGATGGTACCGGGCTTCACGACGGCCACCCAAAATTCCGGGTTACCTTTTCCTTTACCCATACGTACCTCGGCAGGCTTGCGGGTGATCGGCTTGTCCGGGAAAATCCGGCACCACACCTGACCTTCACGCTTCATGTAACGCGTCAGCGCGACACGAGCTGCCTCGATCTGCTTGGACGGCAACCAGCCGGTCTCCAACGCCTTGATTCCAAAGGAACCGAAGGCCAGGGAATAACCGCGGGTCGCGTTGCCCTTCGGCACCATTTTATGCTGTTTGCGGAATTTGGTCTTTTTCGGTTGTAACATGATTGCTACTGCTTATTCGTTATTTAATGCCGCGATCAATATTAGTTCTTACGCTGTCCGCCACGTCCGCCTTGTCCTCCGCGGCCGCCACGGTCACCACCGCGTCCACCCCGTCCTCCACGATCTCCACGGTCACGACCGGTTGCGGTCAGACCCTTTGGAGCCGGCGAAGATGTGCCTGAACCGATGTTCGGAGAGAGATCACGCTTGCCATAGATCTCGCCTTTGCAGATCCACACTTTCGCGCCGATCTTTCCATACGAGGTCTGTGCTTCCGCGATAGCGAAGTCGATATCGGCACGGAAGGTGTGCAGCGGAATACGACCGTCCTTGTACTGCTCGGTACGTGCGATTTCAGCACCGCCCAGACGACCGGCTACCATGACACGGACACCCTCGGCGCCCATGCGCATCGTCGACGCGATGGCCATCTTGGCTGCGCGACGGAACGAGATACGGGCCTCGATCTGACGACAGATGCTGTCGGCAACCAGCTGCGCATCCAGTTCAGGACGCTTGATCTCAAAGATGTTGATCTGGACGTCCTTCTTGGTGAGCTTCTTCAACTCTTCCTTCAGTTTGTCCACTTCCTGACCACCTTTACCGATCACGATACCCGGACGTGCCGTGTGGATCGTTACGGTGATGAGCTTCAGGGTACGCTCGATCACGATCTTGGCAACGCCGCCTTTGGAGAGGCGTGCAAGGAGGTATTTACGGATCTTCTCGTCCTCTACCAGCTTGTCAGCATACTTCTTGCCGCCAAACCAGTTGGAGTCCCAACCGCGGATGATCCCCAGACGGTTGCCGATCGGATTTGCCTTTTGTCCCATGAGTTGTTTCTTCAGACGCTTCGCTGTTGGAAGCGGATTATCGTGATGATGGTTTTACGAATTAGGCTGCTTCTTCCTGTTGCTTCTTACCCTTTGCCGGCGCCGCAACCATGCGGTCCAGGATAATGGTCACGTGGTTCGAACGCTTGCGTACACGGTAGCCGCGACCCTGCGGGGCCGGACGAAGACGCTTCAACATACGGGCGCTGTCTACCTGTACCATCTTGACGCAAACGGTACCCTCGTCGATCTTGTCGCCGGTCTTGGCTTCCCAGTTTGCAATGGCCGATTGCAACAGCTTTTCCAGGCGGGCTGCAGGCGCCTTCGCGTTATAACGCAGGATGTTCATCGCCTGCATCACTTCTTTTCCACGGATCAGGTCCGCTACGATGCGCATCTTGCGCGGAGACGTCGGCACATTCACCAGGCGGGCGATGGCCGTGCTCTTCATCACTTCTTTGCGCTTATCAGCGGATTCACGTTTTCTTACTCCCATGACGTATCAGGATCGTTAATGAGGGTTTATTTCTTGTCGTCCTTACGGTTTCCGCTATGACCACGGTAGGTGCGGGTCGGAGCGAATTCACCGAGTTTGTGACCCACCATGTTTTCCGTCACATACACCGGGATGAACTTGTTCCCGTTGTGAACCGCGAAGGTGTGACCGACGAATTCCGGTGCGATCATCGAAGCACGTGACCAGGTCTTGATCACCGTCTTCTTCTTGCTTTCATTCATCTTCGTCACCTTCTGTTCGAGGTAATGAGCGATGTAAGGACCTTTCTTAAGCGAACGAGCCATAGTATTGCTGTGTTGTTCGCCGCGGCTTCCCGATACTCAGGCTGCCGCCGGCAACATATTATTTCTTGCGTCTTTCGATGATGTATTTATTCGTCGGATGATTCTTGCGACGGGTCTTGCGTCCCTTCGCGTACAAGCCCTTGCGGGAGCGCGGGTGTCCACCCGAAGCGCGGCCTTCGCCACCACCCATGGGGTGATCAACCGGGTTCATGGCCACACCACGAACACGCGGACGACGACCCGCCCAACGGTTACGGCCGGCTTTACCCAGGCTCTCTTTGTTGTGGTCCGGATTCGATACGGTACCGATCGTCGCGAGGCAGGAAGCCAGTACCTTACGGGTTTCGCCGGAAGGCATCTTGATGATGGCGTAATTACCGTCGCGGGCCGCGAGCTGGGCAAACGATCCGGCGCTGCGCGCCATGACCGCTCCCTGTCCAGGACGCAACTCGATGTTATGGATCAACGTACCCAGCGGAATGTCCTTCAGGAAAAGGGCGTTCCCGATCTCCGGGGTGGCATTGGTACCGGAAAGGACTTTCTGACCAACCTTCAGACCTACCGGCGCTACGATGTAACGCTTGTCACCGTTCTTGTAATTCACAAGAGCGATACGGGCCGTACGGTTCGGATCGTATTCAATGGTCTTGACCGTGCCTTCGATACCGTGGTTATCGCGCTTGAAATCGATCAGACGGTACATCTTGCGATGACCGCCACCGATGTAGCGCATGGTCATCTTACCGTCGCTGTTACGGCCACCGGAACGCTTGATGCGTACAACCAGTGACTGCTCCGGACGGGAAGCTGTGATATCTTCAAACGAGTCCACCGTCGTGTGACGCTGGGTCGGGGTCATCGGGCGGAGTTTCTTGACTGCCATGATTCAGATGCTTGCTGGACTCCAGGTTAGATGTTACTGTAGAAATCGATGGCGTCGCCCTTCTTCAGGGTCACGACTGCCTTCTTGAACGAACCGCTGCTGCCGGATACGACTCCGGTCTTGGTGTAACGGGTCTTCGCCTTGCCGGGAGCGACCATCGTGTTCACGCTTTCAACGGTGACATTGTACATTTTCTCGACGGCCTGCTTGATCTGGATCTTGTTCGCCGTACGATCGACGAGAAAACCGTATTGACCCAGCTTCTCGCTGGTCTTCGTCATCTTCTCGGTGATGAGGGGTTTCTTCAGGACGCTCATGATAAGAATCGGGTTTCGAGTGCGGGAACAGAGCCCTCAACCAACACCAGGTGCTGGGCGTTGAGGACGTCGTAGGTATTCAGTTCACCGGCGGTGACCACCTTGTTGCGCTGCAGGTTGCGCGCCGACAGGTAGATGTTGTGGTCGTGTTGCGGAAGTACGACCAGAGCCTTCTTGTTCTCCAGTTGGAGATTCTTCAGGATATCCGCGTATTGCTTCGTCTTCGGCTTGTCGAAGTTGAAGTTTTCGAGGATCGTTACGCTCTTACCCTTGGCTTTGTACGTCAGAGCCGAGAGGCACGCAAGGCGCTTCAGCTTCTTGTTCAGCTTGAAGGAATAATCGCGCGGACGAGGACCGAATACGCGTCCACCACCCACGAAGAGCGGGGATTTCATCGAACCGGCACGGGCGCCGCCCGTACCCTTCTGACGCTTCAGTTTCTTGGTCGTGCGGGCGATCTCTGCGCGCTCCTTCGACTTGTGCGTTCCCTGGCGCTGGTTGGCGAGGTATTGCTTCACGTCGAGATAGATCGCGTGATCGTTCGGCTCGATCCCGAAGATCTGGTCGTTCAACCGGACCTTCTTGCCGGTCTCTTTACCGGCGGTGTTTACCACTACTGCTTCCATCTTATTTCTCCACAATTACAATGGAACCTTTATGTCCCGGAACAGCACCCTTCACAACGAGGATGTTCTGCTCAGGAAGCACTTTTACTACCTGCAGGTTCTGCATCTTCACACGCGCTACGCCCATGTGACCGGCAGTACGCTGGCCCGGCCATACGCGGGATGGGAACGAGGACGCTCCACGCGAACCCGGGGCACGAAGACGGTTGTGCTGACCGTGGGTCTGCATACCGACACCGCTGAAGCCGTGACGCTTCACAACGCCCTGGAAACCGCGGCCCTTCGAGGTGCCAACGACATCCACGAAATCGCCTTCTGCAAAGAGATCGGCTTTGATCTCGCTGCCCACTTCCGGAAGCTGTTCGAAGTGACGGAACTCCATCACGTTACGCTTCGGGCTGGTGCCTGATTTCTTGAAATGACCGGCTTCCGCCTTGGTCGTGTGCTTTTCTTTCTTGTCGCCGAAAGCCAGCTGAACAGCCGTGTAGCCGTCCTTCTCCTTGGTCTTCACCTGGGTGACGACGCAAGGACCCGCTTCAATCACGGTGCACGGGATGTAAGTCCCGTCCGCGCTGAAGACGCTGGTCATTCCGATCTTCTTTCCGATGATTCCTGACATGGTGTTATTACTGTTGTGCCAGCGGTTTGGAGCACGTTCCAAACATAGCCGTTGTTGAATTGCTTAGGATGCTTTGATCTCTACTTCCACACCGCTCGGAAGCTCCAGCTTCATCAACGCGTCGACGGTCTTGGCAGTCGAGTTGTAGATGTCGAGCAGGCGCTTGTATGAGCACAATTGGAACTGCTCGCGAGCCTTCTTGTTGACGTGCGGGGAACGCAGCACGGTGAAGATCTTCTTGCCGGTCGGCAGCGGAATGGGTCCGTTGACGACTGCGCCGGTGACTTTCACCGTCTTCACGATCTTCTCGGCCGATTTGTCAACCAGATTGTGATCGTAGGACTTGAGCTTAATGCGGATGCGCTGAGACATGTTGAAAGAACGTTGGTAGGATATGTCTTGTTGAGGTATTGCTTAGTTGACTTTCTCGGCTTTTGCTTTGCCTTTCGCCTTGGCGATGACTTCCTCGGCCAGGGTACGCGGGCATTCGCTGTAGTGTGAGAACTCCATGCTGGAGGAAGCACGACCGGAGGTGATGGTACGCAACGAGGTCACGTAACCGAACATTTCCGACAGCGGAACTTTCGCCTTGATCACCTGCGCGCCGGCACGGGTATCCATGCCTTCGAGCTGTCCACGACGCTTGTTCAAGTCGCCCATGACGTCGCCCATGTACAAGTCAGGGGTAACGACTTCCACTTTCATGATCGGCTCCATGAGGACCGGCTTCGCTTTCGCGGCGGCTTCACGATAACCCATCTTGGCGCAGATTTCGAACGAGAGTGAGTCGGAGTCGACCGCGTGGAACGAACCGTCGTAGATCCGGACCTTCATTGACTCGAGCGGATAACCGGCAAGAACACCGGTACCCATGGCGGCATCGAATCCTTTCTGGATCGCCGGGATGAATTCTCGCGGAATAGAACCACCGGTGATCTCGTTCACGAACTGGAGGCCGGTATGACCTTTGGCCAGCCAATCGGCATCAGCCGGAGAAATTTCGAACTGGATGTCGGCGAACTTACCGCGACCACCCGTCTGCTTCTTATACGTCTCACGGTGCGAAGCACTGCCCATGATGGCTTCTTTGTAAGCCACCTGCGGTGCACCCTGATTACATTCTACTTTGAACTCGCGCTTCAGACGGTCCACGATGATCTCCAGGTGGAGTTCACCCATACCGGAGATAACGGTCTGACCGGTCTCTTCGTCGGTGTGTACGCGGAACGTCGGATCTTCTTCGGCAAGTTTGGCAAGCGCCATACCCAGCTTGTCTACGTCGGCCTGGGTCTTCGGCTCGATGGCGAGTCCGATAACCGGGGTCGGGAAGCTCATCGATTCGAGGATGATCGGCGCGTTGACATCGCACAGCGTGTCACCGGTCTTGATTTCCTTGAAACCAACGGCAGCACCGATATCACCGGCTTCGATGAAGTCGATCGGGTTCTGCTTATTGGCGTGCATGCGGATGATACGCGAGATACGCTCGTTCTTGCCGGTACGTGCGTTGAGCACATACGAACCTGCATCCAGGCGACCGGAATACACACGGAAGAACGCGAGACGACCTACGAACGGATCGGTCATGATCTTGAACGCAAGTGCTGCGAATTTGTCCTTCGGATCAGCCTTACGCTCTTCCTCCTGGTCGGTGTTGGGGTTGACACCCTTCACGTTCTCGATCTCGTTCGGAGCCGGGAGGTACTGGATCACTGCGTCCAACATCGCCTGAACACCCTTGTTCTTGAAGGCGGAACCGCACATCATCGGGGTGATCTTCATGGCAATAACCGCCTTACGGATAGCCGTACGGAGCTCGTCTTCGGTGATGCTGTTCGGATCTTCGAAGAACTTCTCCATCAGGTGGTCGTCGAATTCAGCCACGGCTTCAACCAGGTTGGCGCGCCAGTGGTTCACATCGGCTTGCATGTCGACCGGGATCGGTACTACGTCGAACGTAGCGCCTTTGGTCTCTTCATGCCAGATGATGGCTTTGTTGGTGATCAGGTCGACCACGCCTTTGAACATGTCTTCGGCGCCGATCGGGAGCTGCAGGGGAACGGGATTACCGCTGAGGCGCTCTTTTACCTGAGCGACAACGTTCAAAAAGTTCGCGCCGGCACGGTCCATCTTGTTCACGAAACCGATCCGGGGAACGCGGTATTTGTTCATCTGACGCCAAACGGTCTCCGACTGGGGCTCCACACCACCAACGGCACAGAAAAGGGCGACAGCGCCGTCGAGTACGCGCAGGGAGCGCTCTACTTCAACGGTAAAGTCAACGTGACCAGGTGTATCAATGATATTGATCTTATACTGGTCATTCAGGTAATTCCAATAAGTAGTGGTAGCTGCGGAGGTAATGGTGATACCACGCTCCTGCTCCTGAACCATCCAGTCCATGGTAGCAGCGCCTTCGTGTACCTCACCGATCTTGTGCACCTTACCGGTGTAATACAAGACACGTTCCGTAGTAGTCGTCTTCCCGGCGTCAATGTGTGCCGAGATGCCGATGTTGCGGGTATTTGTTAGCTCTTTGCTCATTTGATTACTTATCCGTTAATCATAACGATAGTTGTTTCTATTCCGCGATAACCGGACACTTTGAGCGGCGCCTGCGCGCTTGTCGGAGACGTCCTCCGCTCAGTTATCCAGTCTGTTACCTTGCCATGCTGGGCAAGTCAGGGGGTTATCCCGTTAAAGAAAGAACTATCCGAGTTGGACCGACCGTTGTCGGCCCGGGCATTCGTATTATCAGGCACGGAAGTGCGAGAAAGCCTTGTTGGCTTCTGCCATCCGGTGCGTGTCTTCTTTTTTCTTAACAGCTGCGCCTTCACCCTTTGCAGCGGCGATGATTTCACCGGCCAGACGATCCGACATGGTCTTCTCGTTGCGCAGGCGGGAGTAGTTGATCATCCACTTGATCGAAAGACTGATGCGGCGGTCCGGACGAATTTCCGTCGGGATCTGGAAGGTAGCTCCGCCGACACGACGGCTCTTTACTTCTACCGTCGGCATCACGTTCGCCATGGCTTTTTTCCAGGTGTCCAGTCCGTTCTCCTTCGTCTTGTCTTCTACCTTCTGGACGGCGTCGTAGAAAATGGCGAATGCCGTGTTCTTCTTACCGGATAACATCATCATGTTCACGAAACGGGTTACTGCCGTGTCGTTGAACTTGGGATCCGGTAACAGGATGCGTTTTTTCGGTTTTGTCTTCCGCATGGGATGATGCAGCTATACGCTATTCGTTATTTCTGATTACTTCTTACCTGCAGGTGCAGCACCCGGCTTCGGACGCTTGGTTCCGTATTTCGAACGCTGCTGCTTGCGACCCTCAACACCAGCCGTGTCCAAAGAACCACGAACGATGTGGTAGCGAACACCCGGAAGATCCTTCACACGACCGCCGCGGATCAACACGATGGAGTGCTCCTGGAGGTTGTGACCCTCACCCGGGATGTAGGCCGTCACTTCATACTTGTTGGTCAGACGAACACGCGCCACCTTACGCATGGCGGAATTCGGCTTCTTGGGAGTGGTGGTATACACGCGGGTGCAAACACCACGACGCTGCGGACACGAGGTAAGAGCAGGTGATTTGCTCTTATCGATCAATTTTTCGCGTCCCTTACGGACCAACTGTGAAATTGTCGGCATTCGGGTAACTGGCTTTCGGGTTAACGTTCAGTCTATTAGGCGCTTTTCGCCTGATTTTGAGGAATGCAAAGGTACCACAAACTCCCTATTTACCAAATGCTGTTCATAAAATATTTCACACATTTTCACGGCTCAACACAAGGCCGCCGCTGACTGGCTACCCGGCTATTCCCCAGTCAATCTGCAAATCGCTCATTATCAATAAAATAAAAAGGGCCCCGGCATGCGGAGCCCTTTTCTGTTGATTTTCAGCTATTTAAGCTACTTTCAGGCGGTTGATGTTCGCTTTGGAGAATTTCTCCTTGGCATAGGCCAAAGTGAGCGTAAATTCCTTGATTCCCTGCTTGTTAGAAGGAACTTCAAACATGGCGTCCAAAAGAATGGCTTCGCAGATTGACCGCAGGCCGCGGGCTCCCAGTTTGAATTCGAACGCTTTTTCAACAATGAAGTCAAGTACACCCTTCTCAACCGACAGGCTTACACCCTCTAATTGGAACAGTTTCTCGTATTGCTTGATGAGCGCGTTCTTGGGCTCGGTCAGGATCGCCTTCAAGGCAGGCTTGTCAAGCGGATCCAGGTGGGTCAATACCGGCACGCGCCCGATCAGCTCCGGAATGAGTCCGAAGGCCTTCAGGTCGGTCGGACTGATATATTGCAGATAATTCGACCGGTCGATTTTTTCAGCGTCTTTGGACGATTTATAGCCGATCGCGTGCGTCTCCAAACGCCGGGCGATCTTTTTGTCAATCCCGTCAAAGGCGCCTCCACAGATGAACAGGATATTGGAGGTATCCATCGAGATCATCTTCTGCTCCGGATGCTTGCGGCCTCCTTGCGGGGGGACATTCACCACGGAACCTTCCAGGAGTTTCAACAAGGCTTGCTGCACCCCTTCCCCGCTTACATCCCGGGTAATGGACGGATTATCGCCTTTCCGGGCGATTTTATCGATCTCGTCGATGTACACCACGCCCCGCTCCGCCGATGGTACGTCATAATCGGCTGCCTGCAATAAACGGGTAAGAATGCTTTCTACGTCTTCCCCGACATAGCCCGCCTCTGTCAATACGGTGGCATCCGCGATGCAGAAAGGCACATTCAGCATTTTAGCGATCGTACGGGCCAGCAGGGTCTTGCCGGTACCCGTTTCACCGACGAGTAATATGTTCGATTTCTCGATCTCTACTTCGTCCTGCTTCTTGATCTTGCTGGAAATGCGCTTGTAGTGGTTGTAAACGGCGACGGCCAATACCTTCTTGGCTTCGTCCTGACCGATCACGTATTGATCCAGGAACTTCTTTATTTCGACAGGTTTCAGCAGCGTGAGATGGGAATTCAGCGAAGTTTTCAACTTGCTGTTCATCTCGTCATTCAGAATATTCTGAGCCTGCTGGATGCACTGGTCGCAAATATGACCCGTTATACCCGCAATCAGCACATAGGTCTCACTCTTGTCCCTGCCGCAGAAGGAACATTTGATCTCTTTTGGATTCTTCATGTTGGATGGAGAGCCGCGAAAAATTAAACGCAAGCTAAGGAATTTTGTTCGACCGGGTCAAACAAGAACACCTTAAAACTTGCGTTTAAAAAATGCGGTTTTACCGCTTATTTCTTTCGCGTCAGTACTTCATCGACCATGCCGTAAGCCTTGGCTTCTTCGGCGGTCATCCAGTAATCGCGGTCGGAATCTTTCCACACTTTCTCGTACTCCTGACCCGAATGCGAAGCAATGATCTCGTACAGTTCTTTCTTCAGCTTCTGGATCTCCCGTGCCGTGATTTCGATATCGGACGCCTGACCTTCTGCGCCGCCCAGCGGCTGGTGGATCATGATCCGGGAGTGCTTCAACGCTGCCCGCTTGCCTTTATCGCCGGCACACATCAATACCGCGGCCATCGATGCGGCCATGCCGGTGCAAATGGTACCAATGCTCGGCTGTACCAACTGCATGGTATCATAGATGCCCAAACCTGCATAAACGGATCCGCCCGGACTGTTCATATAGATCTGAATATCCTTCTTGGCATCCACCGACTCCAGAAACAGGAGCTGCGCCTGGATGATGTTCGAAACATAATCGTTGATCCCGACGCCCAGGAAGATGATGCGATCCATCATCAGACGGGAAAAGACGTCCATCGTCGCGATGTTGAGCTGACGTTCTTCGATAATCGTCGGTGAGATATAATCGTTGCGCACAGCGGAAACAAAACTGTCGACGCTCAGGCTGCTGATGCCCTGGTGCTTGACCGCATACTTGCGGAACTCGTTGGTGTAATTCATGATGTGTTCGTTACTGTTGAAAGACGGGAACTCCACGGAAATATTGCCGGGAAGTCCAAAATTACTGGACGGAGCGGGGCGCTATGCCACACGATTCCGAACTTTTCAACAGCGGAAACCGATCCAGGGTTACCTGGCCCTAAAAAAGAAATTGGAAACCCGATCGGAACTTACTGGCTGTTTCGGCCAATCCGCTGGTTTCCAATTCCTGCCGGAAAATCCGGATCAATGGTGGTGCTCCAACTCGTGCTGGGTCTTCTCCTGCAAGCGGGCTACGTATTCCTGATACGGCAATTCGATCATGTCAAGCTTGACGACGCTTTTGAGGTGCGCGAAGACCTTGTTTTCACGGATACTGCGATCGAGTCGCTCACGGTTTCCGTCTTCGTTCAGGTAACGCTCCGACACTTCTTCCAGCTTGGCATCATCAATATCGTAGTAGCCGTATTGAGCAAACTGTTGACGAACCAATCCCCGCGCCAGTTCTTTCAATTCATCTTCCGTCACATCGAATCCTTGATCCGTTGCCAGTTTGGTCACCATAAGGTTCCAGCGGAGGTCTTCGGCCAAATGATAGTACTGATGATCGAATTCTGAATCCGCCATCGGTTTCTCCGCATTCGCCTTCAACATCCGCTTCAGGAAGTCGTCGGGTAAGGGAAGATTATTCTGGTTGAGCAATTCATTGCGCAGGTCCTTCCGCATCTTCCGGTCGCTTTCCCGCTCAAAGTAAGCGAGGATGCCTTCACGGATCTTCGCACGGAATTCCTCCTCACTGGTCACATTTCCTTCGCCGTAGATCTTGTCGAAGAATTCCTGGTTAAGATCAGCCAATTCGATCCGTGAAATGGTCATGACCGTCAGTCGGTAGTTCGATTGCATTGCCGGCGACTGCTTCTCGAGGCGCAGCATGGCGGCAACTTCGGTATCGTTTCCGATGACCGTCATCGGATGGAAATCGATGGTATCGCCTTTGGCAAGCCCAATGAAGGGCTTACGGTCTTTTACTTGCGGGATGCGCTCAATGCTGAGCGTGGTGGTGGTCTTGTTACCGCCTTCCTTCACGTTGCCAGCCTCGTCGAGTTCGTTGAACTCGCCGTAGAGGATCGAGTTCTCTTCGGACTTCTCGGGATTCGAGAACTTTCCGTAACGGCGGCGCAGGTCATCCGCGTCGTCGTTGATCATCTTCTCATCGACCTTGACCAGGTAATACGGGATTTTTCCCGAGGGCAACTGGACACTGAACTTCGGCGCAAGACCTACTTCATAACTGAACTCAAACGTGTTCCCGTCTTCCAGCGTTTGTTGGTCGAGGCCGTTCTTGGGCATCGGGGAACCGATGACCTCCAACTTTTGCTCGAATACATAATTGCTGATCGATTCCGAAACCAGTTTGTTGAGTTCGTCCAACAATACCGGCTGTCCGTATTGCTTCTTGATCAGACCTGCCGGAACATGGCCCGGACGAAAACCGGGTATCTGTGCCGATTTCTGATAACGCTTCAGGATGTCCTTGACCCGGTTCTGATAGTCTTCCGGTTGCAAACGGATCTTCAATACCGTAAGAAGTTCGCTCTGTTGTTCTTGGCTAATCTGCATGTTCGTTTATTTGAGAAGACTCCGGTAATAATTATGTGCGGTCGAAGGGACTCGAACCCCCACGGATTGCTCCACCAGATCCTAAGTCTGGCGCGGCTACCAATTACGCCACGACCGCTTTTCCCGGAATTTGGGAGCGCAAAGGTAGGTTTTTCCCCGCTTTCCGCCTAATGGGATTCCTTCTAAATTGCTGAACTCGAAGAGATAGCCGGGCTTGCGGCAGAATTGTACGGAGTTTGTGAAATGTTGCGCTTCCCGGGCTCGTTAGCTGGAAAGGAAAGCATCCGCAAAACAGCGAGCCCGCTCAAGCGACAACGATCTGTGCGATTCCTCAAGTCCAGAAACCAAAATCCCGCAACCGACGAGGAACTCATCCTGGCCTATCGACAGGATCGTGACCCGGCCCGTATTGGTTTGCTGTTCGATCGCTATTCGTCTCTTCTGTTCGGCGTTTGCATGCAATACCTGAGGGATGAGGATGAAAGCAAAGATGCCGTCGTCCACTTGTTCGAACGGTTCCAACATGACTTGTTGAAGTATGAAGTCCGGAACTTCGGTTCCTGGGCCTACCGCGTTTGCAGGAACTACTGCGTCCGGTCACTGGCCAAACGCAAGGAGGTCCACGATGAGTGGGCATTGAAAAACCTGGTGGCGGACGAGATCAACAAGGAAGAGCAACTCTACACCGAACTCAGGATCGAAGAATTGGAGCGCGCCATGGGCATGCTCCAGGTGCATCAACGCAGGTGCATCGAAATGTTCTTCATACAGGAGTTAAGCTACCAGCAGATCAGCGATCAAACGGGCTTTTCGCTGAAACAGGTTAAAAGCTATATTCAGAACGGTAAACGAAATCTCAGAATCCGTCTGGGAGGTACTGGCCATGACGAGGATTGACCTGCACAAACTTAAGCCTGGCGAACACCTGACCGGTGACCGCTTGCAGCGCTATCGCTCCGGACGTATGAGTTCCGAAGAGCGTGCTGCAGCCGATCGTCACTTGCAGTCGTGTCAGCTCTGCAGTGAAGCGGTGGAAGGCATCGGCAGGCTCGATACGCCAGAACAATTGGACCGCATCCGGCGCGACCTGCACCGCAGGGTCGCCGAGCGATTGCGCAATCCGAGGCGCCTCTTTCCGGAACACTACCTGCCGATTCTCCTGATCACCATGGTCGTCCTGGCGATCATCGTCTTGCTCGGATTCTACATGACGACTCGCCTTCACTGATGCTTCGCCGAATGCCCGAAGGGCGTTACCTTTGCGGTGAATAATTCAGCTGCATGCGTACCATTGATCCCGGTTCCGTCAAGACCAGTGTATTCCACAGTTATATGCTGGGCGCCATCGCTCCGCGTCCCATCGCGTTCGCGAGCACGGTCGATAAAGACGGAAAGGTGAACCTTTCTCCCTTCTCTTTTTTTAACGCATTTGGCAGTAAGCCGCCGGTTATCGTCTTCTCCCCTGCCCGACGCGTGCGCGACAACAGCATCAAGCATACACTCGAGAATGTTTATGAGACCATGGAAGTGGTGATCAACGTGGTCAACTATGCCATGGTCCAGCAGATGTCGCTCGCTTCCACGGAGTATCCAAAAGGTGTCGATGAATTCGTCAAGGCCGGGTTCACGCCGGTGGCATCAGAACTGATCCGTCCTCCGCGGGTAAAGGAATCACCGGTGCAAATGGAATGCAAGGTCCTTCAGGTCATCGAAACCGGAACGGAAGGCGGTGCCGCGAACCTGATCGTTTGCGAAATCCTTCGCATGCACATCGATGAATCCGTGATGACCGACGACAAGATCGACCCGTTCAAGATCGACCTGGTTGCCCGTATGGGCGGTGACTGGTACTGCCGCGCGTCGGGAGCCGCGCTGTTCGAGGTTCCGAAACCGAATGTGAAGCTGGGCATCGGCTACGATCAGATTCCCGAACCCATTCGCAACAGCAAAGTGCTGAGTGGAAACGACCTGGGACAACTCGGCAATATCGAAGCGCTGCCTCTGGAAGAAGCGGTGCGTGCCTACCGCCAGCGTGACTTCATGAAAGAACTCGAATCGAAATTCGGTCACCATCCGGAAATGCTGGAAGAGAAACTACACGCGTTGGCAAAGGCCCTGCTGCAACAGAAAGCCCTGGAAGAAGCCTGGTTGACCTTGTTGGTTTCGCTTCAGGTACGCTGAGCAGTCACTTTTTAGCGATCGCAGAAAACAAGAGCGACTCCAGAAAGTTCCGTATTCCTTCCGGCGTTTTCGCGTCACCGAAATCAGTCAACGACGGCAGGTGCAGCATGAAAAAATACTGGTAATGGGACATCTCCAGTAAGGTGGTCGCCATAGAGTGCGGGTAACGATACCGGGAATTATATTCCAGGATCGCGTCGGAAATTCGTGCACACAAATCCTTGTACGGTTTGAACAACTTGTGCTTGTTCAGTTGATCGACGTCTTTGGTCAGATACGATTTACTGCCTTCTGAAATGACGATTTGAAACAAGGCGTTGAAGTCGATCTCACTTGCATCGGACATGGGTTCCGGTCGACGCGTAAGCAGATCGATGATCTTCCGTAATTTCTTTTCGGGCTCGCTCAGGTTGTTGGTATGAAACACCACCTGGTACTCGAGCCAACTCCAGTACCACGCCAACAGGTACAGGAGCAACTTGTGCTTGTTCTCAAAATAGCGATAGACGCTGGCTTCCGTAGTGTCGATCGCTTCGGCGAGTTTCTTGAACGTGAACTGCTCGAAACCCATTTTGTTGATCATGCCGATACTTTGCCGGACCATTTTTCTGCCGATGACCGACAACTCCGGATCGCGGAGATACAACTTCTCGTTGTGCTTGATCTGAAACTGGACTTCCATGTAGTGGTGGTGGGAAATTCGATCAAAACTAGAGAATTCGACTACCACCACCAATAAATTAATAACCCTTTAATGAATAGTAGTAATACTATTATTCAGTAAGTTTGCAGGATATCCATTCGGTTGAACAAATGGACACCCCCGCAGGTGTGGTGCGCTACCGGGTACGTCAATGCGCATTTCGGGTTTTGGTGATGCGTGTTAATGGGTTAGGGAAACTATTCCGGTAGCGCACCACGCCTTTTTTCTGACCAAACGGTCGGTTTCCGCTCATCTTCCACCCTCTTCATAAAGGATTCATTCTTTTCCGGCCGGCTTGGCACGGATTTGGAAATAGCCCGGGTACATTAAAACCCGGGAGGAATTCCCATGAAAAAGACCCTCTACACTCTGTTGATCCTCACCTTTGCGCTGAGTGCAGCCGCGCAGTACGGAGGATCGGTCATCCACCTGCACCAGTACAACAACAAACGTTTCGCGCTTCGCGTCGACGGCGTGCCGTTCGGATCCGGAGAGCGCAACTATACGGTAACCGGATTACAGCCGGGCTACCATATGCTCGAAGCAACGACATGGTCAGGAAACGGCCATCATGGTCATTACCCTGTTACCAGTTTCATTGGTCAGGTGTACGTGCCCGCGATGACGGAAATGACGGCTCGCATCGAACGTTATAACAACCTCGCGATCCTGTCGTCGGTCAGCATGATCCCCGTACCGGCCTACCCTGCTCCCCACCTGCCCGTGTACAATCCCGCTCCCTGCGCTCCGGTCGTACCGGTATGCACCGGCCCGGTAGCTATGAGCGACTTTGAATTCCAGGATATGCGAGCAGCCATCGCCAGCCGCGATTTCGAAAGCACCCGCCTCAGCATGACCCGTCAATTACTGTCGCAAAGGAATCTGAGCACACGGCAGGTCATGAGCCTGATGCAATTGTTCGACTTCGAATCCAATCGCCTGGAAGTGGCCAAGTTCGGCTACTCCCGAACGATCGACCGCAACAACTACTATCAGACTTTCGCGCTCTTCGACTTCGACAGCAGCGTACGGGAATTGAGCCGATTCATGGAAACGTATAGTTGAACCAGTCCCATGGTTCGTTATTGAGTGGTGTGTGTGTAAACCGGGTGCCCGTAAGCACCCGGTTTTTTATTGTACCCGTACATTAAATGAAAAAGCCAGCTTTCGGGCTGGCTTTTCCTATTGAGTTGAGTGGTTGATCAGAAGAGTCCGTTGATCTCGGCGTTGATCTTGTTAACGATCTTGCCCATGTCTTCAGGATTGTCGGCGAAATTCAGGTCGTCGACATCGATGATGAGCAACTTACCCTGCTCATAGGTGGAGATCCATGCTTCGTAGCGTTCATTCAGGCGCTTGAGGTAATCGATCCGGATCGAGTTCTCGTAATCACGTCCCCGCTTGCCGATCTGATTGACCAGGGTCGGCACGCTGGCACGGAGGTAGATGAGCAGGTCGGGAGGACTGATGAACTTCGTCATCAGGCTGAAGAGCGATTGGTAATTGTTGAAATCGCGGGTGGTCATCAGGCCCATCGAATGCAGGTTAGGCGCGAAGATATTGGCGTCTTCGTAGATGGTGCGGTCCTGAATGACGGTCTTGCCGCTCTGACGGATCTTCATCACCTGCTCGAACCGGGCATTGAGGAAGTAAATCTGCAGGTTGAACGACCAACGCTGCATGTCTTCATAAAAGTCGTTGAGGTAAGGATTATCGTCCACGTCCTCGAAATGAGGTTCCCACTTCATGGTTTTCGCCAGAAGATTGGTCAACGTGGTTTTACCTGCTCCGATGTTGCCGGCGATCGCCAGATGAAGCGGCGCAAGTTGCTTCTTGGTCGGCGCGTATTTTTCGGTGTTTTTTTCGGTAGCAGTTGCGCGTGAACCAGAGGTTTTGGTGGAGGTCACTTTCGCTTGATTTTTGGAAGCGGACTTCCGGAGTGTTATAGGCTTTGATGACATGCGAGGAAAATCCGGTTACAGTGTGTGTGTAGAGGGCAAATTAAAATGAATAGATGCTAAGCGCGTCGGTTGTTAATAAATAAAGTTCCTGTTGCTCGAACCGGAAATCCCGGACAGCGCCTTCGTGTGAAGGAAGTACAACGGGATGTTCTTCCAACGTCTTGCGGTTCACCGCGAAGACGGAATCGTTCCGCAAGTAAAGTACTTCTTCACCGATCACCTGAAACTTCCGCACCCCCGGAACCGGAAGTGTCTTATCGTAATTACCAAACCGGTCGAATACGAGAATTCCCGCCTCAGGGTCAGCCAGGAAAACGCTCTCCTGCGATTCCAGCAAGGCCATCGGAACAAGGCGCTTACGTAACAACTGGTTCAGATTGCCGCTTTGAAACTGGAGTTGCAGATCCAGACCGATCTTCTTCAATTGGGCATCCTGCAAATCAAACACCCAATAGCCATCGTTCAAAGAGGAGCAGGCCAGCCAGGGCTGCTGGATGTCCAGGTTACGCAAATTGATGGTCGACTGAACCGACAATTGTGTATTCAGCAGGATGATCTGGGCGAAATCAGGATAGAACAGCAGGACCTTCAGGGGATTCAGCGCGTCAACGCCTCGCAGTTCGCCCCGATCAACCTGAGCGAAATTACTCAGCGGCTTGCCTTTCGGATCGAACTTCAACACCTGGTTGCCTACTGTCAGGTAACAATTTCCCAAGGGGTCGGTGGTCACGGTCGCATTTCCGCTCACCGGCAATTGATGCAGCAAGTGAAAATCATCCGCTGGCCGGAATGCACCAGCCGTGAACAGGAACAGGATAACCAAAAGTCGCTTCATGCCTGGATCGGACGCTCCCGTTCGCGCAACAATTGAAGAATCTCCTCTACATGCTGGCGCTCGTTACTCAACCGTGGCACCTTGTGTTGGCCGCCAAGCTTGCCTTTCATCCGCAACCACTCGTGAAAAGTCCCCTGCGGAACCTCCCGGATGACCGGAAAGCGCAAAGCCATATCCCGGTAGCGCTTCGCTTCGTAGTCGGAGTTCAGGGATTTGAGCGCGTTATCGAGTAGCTCTTTGAAATAGTCCAGGTGATCCGGAGACCGCTCGAACTCGATGAGCCATTCATGGGCGCCGTTCTCCCGCTGGTTAAAATAGACCGGCGCTACGGTGTATTCCCGCACAAGGCAGTTCGCCTTCTCGCACGCGATGCGGACGGCCATATCCGTGTTCTCAATGATCACCTCTTCTCCGAACGCATTGATGAATAATCGTGTCCTTCCGGTAATGCGGATCCGGAAGGGGTCCAGGGATGTAAATCGTACCGTGTCTCCGATGACATAACGCCACAATCCCGCGTTTGTTGAAATGACCAGCGCATAGTTCCTGCCGATCTCCACGCCCTCGAGTCCGACGGTTTCCGGAAATTCCTTTCCGTACTCTTCCATCGGCATGAACTCATAGAACACTCCGTAATCAAGCATCAACAGCAACTCCTCCGAATTGCGGAGATCCTGAATGCCGAAAAAGCCCTCCGAAGCATTGTAGGTCTCGAGGTAGTGAAAGCTGTCGGCCGGACAAAGTGATCGGAACTGTTCCCGGTAGGGCGTGAAGCTCACCGCTCCGTGAATGAAGAGCTCTAGGTTAGGCCAGACTTCCAGCAAGTTCCGCTTTCCGGTAATTTCCAAAACACGATTGGCCAGCACAGCTGTCCAGGTGGGGACACCGCTGATAGACGTTACGTTCTCCTGAATCGTGGCGCGAGCCATCCGCTCGATTTTCTCTTCCCATTCGTCCATCAGGGCTATGGAAAGATCCGGCGTACGGATCATCTGCGCCCAGAACGGCATGTTCTGCATCAGGATCGCGGAGATATCGCCCGCAAACGCTTCGCTTCCATCTTTCGCAGCCCGATGGCTTCCTCCCAGGGTAAGTCCTTTGCCGGTAAAGATCAGCGTGTCAGGATAGTTCGAACAATAGATACTCAGCAGGTCTTTCCCGCCTTTGTAGTGACACTCATCCAGGGCTTCCTGGCTGACGGGAATGAACTTGCTCTTCCCGGCAGTAGTTCCGGAAGATTTGGCGAACCACTTCACTTCCGAGGGCCAGAGGATATTCTGCTCCCCTGCCATCAGGCGCTGAATGTAGGGCTGTAAACTGTCGTAGTTCTGAACCGGTACCCGGGATTTAAAATCTTCCAGGGTCCGGATACTTCGGTAATCAAATCGCTGACCCCATTCGGTATGCTTTGCACTGTCGACCAGCCGCCGAAACCATTCCTGCTGCACCTCGATCGGATACTTGAGGAACAGGTCGATCTGGTGCATGCGTTTCTTCATCCACCAGCTGATAAAGGAATTGATAAGCGGCATCGTTCCGGTATTTAATATTCCGAACGTCAGGCGGAAACGGCTTCCATGTCTTTATTGATCTTCTTGACCAAACCTTGCAGCACTTTCCCGGGGCCGACTTCCACGAAAGAAGTTGCGCCATCCGCGATCATGGCCTGGATGGTTTGTGTCCAGCGGACCGGGGCGGTCAATTGCGCGATGAGGTTTTCCCGGATCGCGTTCGTATCGGTAACAGCCTGTGCCGTCACGTTTTGGTAAATCGGACAGATCGGTTCACTGAACGTTGTCGTGCGGATACCTTCCGCCAGCTCGGCTCTGGCCGGCTCCATCAAGGGTGAATGGAATGCTCCTCCTACCGGCAACACCAGTGCTCGCTTGGCTCCGGCCGCTTTCAGCTTTTCGCAGGCTTCGTTGACTCCTTCGATCGTTCCGGAGATCACGAGTTGTCCGGGACAGTTGTAGTTGGCTGCCACGACAATCTGGCCGCTGGCCGATATATCCGCGCAGATCTGTTCTACGACCGCGTCCTCAAGGTTCAGAATGGCCGCCATGGTGGAGGGACGGAGTTCACACGCCTTCTGCATCGCGAAAGCACGGGTCTTCACAAGCCGAAGGCCGTCCTGAAAGGAAAGAACTTTGTTTGCCACCAGTGCCGAAAATTCGCCCAATGAATGACCGGCTACCATATCCGGCTGGAATTCATCGCCCATGCAAAGCGCATGAACGACCGAATGCAGGAAGATGGCCGGCTGAGTGACCTTGGTTTGTTTCAAGTCTTCATCGGTACCGGAGAACATGATATCGGTAATCCTGAAACCCAGAATTTCGTTGGCTTCGTCGAACAGACGCTTTGCGAGCGCATGTTGTTCGTAGAGCTCCTTGCCCATGCCTACGAATTGAGAACCTTGTCCAGGAAAGAGATAAGCTTTTTTCATAAGGAGGAACGCTAGTGATCGTTGATTCGTCTGGATTCAAATTTAACAAATGCACCCCAAACCACTCCCGAAAAGCGGACAAAAAAAAGAGGCCGGATAACCGGCCTCTTTAATAATTTCAAGTGAAATCAGTCGCGGCGACCGCCGAAGATGCGGAGCAAGGCGAGGAAGAGGTTGATGAAGTCAAGGTAGAGTGTCAACGCTCCCATGATGCTCAGTTTGGCTGTTGCTTCCGTACCGGCTTCCGTCTGGGTACCGATCTGCTTCAACTTTTGAACGTCATAGGCAGTCAGACCGGTGAAGACGATCACCGCAATGAAACTGATCACGTAGCTGAAACCCGGACTGCGCAGGAACATGTTCACCAGGGAAGCGATCACGATACCGATCAGGGCCATGAACAGGAGCGAGCCGAGTTTGGTCAGATCTGTTTTCGTGGTATAACCCAGGAGGGCCATTACACCAAACATGGCGGCACTGATGAAAAAGACCTGATAGATGACCGATTGCGTGTATGCCAGGAAGATGAAACTCAGACTCATGCCCATCAGCACCGAATACACCAGGAACACTCCGGTCAGGGCAGGTACCGACAGCCGGTTGATACCGAATCCCATGAGTAAGACCAGTCCGATTGGCGCGAACATTACGATGTAGCCAAGGACAGAAAGGCCACCGCGTTCGGTGTTGATGAGATAGCTCATGTACGACGCGTCCGTGCCGAATACATAAGCGGTGATAGCGGAGATAGCCAGTGCAATTCCCATCCAGGAGAAAACTCCGGAAATGAAACTACGAGAGACCGCCTGCGATGCAGGAGCGGCCGGCTGGCCAAAGGGAGAATTCCAGTTATTTTCCATTCGTTGAAGATACGGTTTATGGCAGGTTAAGGTTGTTATGGATTTTTTAATTGTTCAGCGCGCACTTTCATCAAATCTCACGCCAAAGTTCCCATTCATGAAAGATTGGCAGCGATCAGTCGGATGAACTCGGAGCGTGTTTTTTCGTTCTCGAATGCGCCGGTAAAAGCGGATGTGGTGGCAACGGAATTCTGCTTTTGAATTCCCCGCATGAGCATGCAAAGGTGACGAGCCTCGATGACGACCGCAACGCCCAGCGGATTCAGGGTTTCCTGAATACAATCCCGTATCTGTGTCGTCAGGCGCTCCTGCACTTGCAGGCGACGAGCGAAGGCATCGACGACCCGCGGGATCTTACTCAACCCCACGATATGGCCATTCGGTATGTACGCGATGTGCGCCTTTCCAAAGAACGGTAGCAGATGATGCTCGCAGAGCGAATACAACTCAATATCCTTCACGATCACCATTTGCTGGTATTCGTCTTTGAAAAGCGCTGAACGGAGGATCCCGGCCGGATCCAGGTCATAACCATGGGTCAGGAACTGCATGGCCTTCGCTGCGCGCTCCGGGGTCTTGGCCAGACCGTCGCGTTCCGGTTGCTCGCCAATCCGACGGATGATGTCTTCATAGTCGGATGCGATCTGCTTGACCAGGACCGGGTTGTACTGGTCGATCTTGGCGTAGCCATCCATTTCATTTTCCTCGTGCATATGGGAATCGATCGGCATGGGCGGGTCAATTATCCGAAATACTCAACCGAGTTCTTTTCGGTCTCCTGTAATTTAACACAGTGCAACGAACAGCCGAGCGCATTGATCGGTTGCTGCAATTGTCTCCAGATCTCCATCGCAAGCACTTCGATAGAGCTTAACTTCCCTTTCATGAAATCCACATCCAGGTCGAGGTTTCGATGGTCCACTTTATCCAGGACATTCACCCGGATTATGTTGCTGACTTCTGCCAAATTGGCTACGAAACCTGTTTCCGGGTTCACTTCACCCTTAACAGTGATCCACAAGGTATAGTTATGTCCGTGCCAGTTCGGGTTGGAGCATTTTCCAAATATTTCCAGGTTCTTTTCCAGCGACCAATCGGGCCGTGATAACTTATGGGCTGCGCAAAAGGTCTCTTTTCGGGTAATATAGATCATGACGGGACAAAGGTAGGAAATCATCGGGTGGGCCTCAGCGCCCGGAATCCTGCCCGTTCGTACCTTTGTACCATGCGAATTTTGGTCGTTTCGGCGACCCAGGCGGAAGCCGCTCCTTTGCAACAATTGTTGACGGAACATCCCGTCGGTCACGATGTTCAGTATCTGGTTACCGGCATCGGCATGACTGCAACGGCCTATGCCCTCACCCGGTATTTGCTGACGCTTCCCGTCGACCTTGCGCTCAACATTGGGCTGGCCGGGAGCTTTCGACGCGACCTGGAGCCGGGCGCAAGCGTATGGGTCAAAGAAGATCGATTTTCTGATCTGGGAGCGGAAGATGGCGAGTCCTTTCTTGGCCTTCGTGAGCTGGGATTTACCGACCCTGTGAACGTGTTACCCTATGGGCTTGACCGAATTTCCCTTCCAGCCGGCATCCCCGGAGCGGTTGGCGCTACCGTTAATACGGTGCATGGGAAGGAGACCACCATTCAGGAATTCCGGAACCGGGAACAAGCCGACATCGAGACGATGGAAGGCGCCGCGTTCTATTACGTCTGCGAACGGGAAAAGGTCGCTTCACTTCAGCTCCGCGGCATCTCCAATTATGTGGAACGCCGAAACAGGGCAAACTGGAAAATCGCCGAAGCGCTGACTTCCTTGTCGCGTGCAGCACATTACTTTATCCGGAAACTCTGAGCATGCGAAAACTTCCTGACGGCACCTTGCAAATCGATCTGACTTACTCCCCCTGCCCGAACGACACCTTTATGTTCGATGCCCTGGTGAATGGACGGATTGATACCGGCCCCTACCGGTTCGATGTTCATCTGGAAGATGTCGAGACCCTGAACCAAAACGCGTTTTCCGAAAAGCGAGACCTGACAAAGCTATCCTTCTTCGCTTTCGGCAAGGTGATCGATCGTTATATTCTGCTGGATGCCGGAAGTGCGCTTGGAAATGGCGTAGGCCCGCTTCTCATCGCCCGGCCGGGCACGAAGCTGCAGCCTGGCGATGAAACGATCGTTGCCATCCCCGGAGAAAACACCACGGCCAATTTTCTGTTCAGCTTGTATTACCCGCATCTTACCAGAAAGCAGCCCATGGTTTTCTCCGCGATTGAAGACGCTGTTCTGAACCGAGCGGTGCATGCCGGTGTCATCATTCACGAGAATCGCTTTACGTACGAACAAAGAGGGCTGGAAAAGATCCGTGACCTTGGAGAGGCCTGGGAACAGGAAACCGGTAAACCGATCCCGCTGGGCGGTATTGTCGCAAAGCGCAACCTGCCCGCAACTGTGCTCCACGACCTGAATCGCCTGATGGCCGAAAGTGTTCGCTACGCATTCGCGCACCCTACAGCCAGCGCCGACTACGTCGCCTGCCATGCCCAGGAAATGGATCCGGCAGTTCGGCAGCAGCACATCGACTTATATGTCAACCCATACAGTGAAAACCTGGGGATAACCGGTCGTGAAGCCATTCGCTACCTGCTGCTAAAAGCGGCTTCCACCGGCATTCTTTCCGTCAACGCCAATGATCAGTTGTTCATCTCCGAGCTGCAACCATCGTTAACGGATAATTCCTGAACTTTGACCTCCACGTCCGACCTATGATCGTCATCACCGGTGCCGCCGGATTCATCGGCAGTTGTCTTGTTGCCCGACTCAACGAAGCCGGGTATAACGACTTGATTCTGGTCGATGATTTCTCCCGCCTCGACAAAATCAGGAATCTTGAAGGAAAGATCTTCAGCCAGAAAGTTGAACGATCGGAATTCCACGACTGGCTGCGGAAGGAACATCGTTTCGTCCAGTTCGTCTTTCACATCGGCGCGCGTACGGATACCACCGAATTCAGAAAAGAGATCTTTGATGAGTTGAACGTTCGTTATTCTCAGGAAGTTTGGAATAATTGCGTTGAATTCGGCCTCCCGCTCGTTTACGCTTCCTCCGCAGCAACATACGGAGCGGGTGAGTTGGGTTACTCGGACGATCATGCGATCGTATCCAAACTACACCCGCTGAACCCGTACGGCGATTCCAAGAACGAGTTCGATCAATGGGCCTTGACACAGGAGCGCGCACCGTACTTCTGGGCCGGGCTGAAGTTCTTCAACGTGTACGGTCCGAACGAATACCACAAAGGACGCATGGCTTCGGTCATTCTCCATGCCTTCCGGCAGATCAACTCCACCGGAGGCATGAAGCTCTTTCGCTCGCATCGCCCCGACTACAAAGACGGTGAGCAATTACGCGATTTCGTCTATGTGAAGGATGTGACCAATGTCTGCATGTTCCTCATGCAGCACCGCAAGCACCCGGGCTTGTACAATCTTGGTTCGGGCAAAGCACGCACTTTTCTGGATCTGGCGAAGAGCACCTTCAAGGCCATGGGAAAACCGGAGCACATCGAATTCATCGACACGCCTGCCGATATCCGTGACAAGTACCAATATTACACGGAAGCCGATATGCGAAAGCTGCAATCGATCGGGTACGATCAGCCTTTCTATTCGCTGGAAGCAGGTGTCGAGGACTATGTGCGGCAGTACCTGTTAGCGGACAAGACCTGGTAAAATACCTTAGCGCTTCTTTGCCGGAGGGTTTCCGGTCCGGATATCCATTTCCCGGATGAGTCGTTCCGCCTCTCCATATTTGCTGATCACAAATAGGATGTAGCGAATATCACACGAGATGTTCCGGCTGAAGTCGGGTGCAAAATCGTAATCGCTCATCACGCCTTCCCACACCCGGTCGAAATTGATCCCAACCAATTCGCCCCGTGCGTTGAGTACGGGCGAACCCGAATTTCCTCCCGTCGTGTGATTGCTGGCCAGGAATGCGACGGGTAGTTGCTCTTCACCCCTTGCAATGGACCGGAGACGCTGCGGGATGCGGTAATCTTCTTCTCCGGTTGCCGCCTTTTCCAGTACTCCCTGCAAATGGGTTTGCCAATGATAGGAAATACCATCCCGCGGTTGAATGGCCTGCACGCTTCCGAAGGTGATGCGCAGCGTACTATTCGCATCGGGAAAGATGGGGTGTGATCCGGCATGTGTTATGAGAGCCGCCATGTAGGTCCGTTGCCATTGGTTGATTCGCCGCTGGATCAGCGAGGAGGGACGATCGATCTTGTCTGCCTGGAAGGAACTTACCGATCGGGAGAAGGAGATTGCAGGATCGGTCGACAACATTGCCCCGAATGCCGGTGTCCAATTCTTCAATAAGGTGAAGAGTGAATCCGGATGGGTTAATATCGAATGTTGGTAAAGCGAATCTACGCCCCGTTCATTGATCCAGCCGCCATCTCCGAAAGCAGGTGCGCGTAAATGATCCGGCAAGGCCTGAAAAGTAGTGGCCAACAACCGCCTTGCGACCAAATTATCCAGCGGTGCATGATAGTTCCTGTAAAAAGCTTCCAGATTCTTTACCAGTTTATTCGCCAAACGCTGTTGCACATCCACCGATGAGTCGGCTTCTACCGCTTTCAGCAACGGTTGGAACGACAGGCTGGTGTTCATCAACTCGATCCCGAACAAGCCTTCCGTATAATAATCGGCCGCATGACTGAGCGGCCGCAGTTCAGCATAGGCCAGGTTCAGTTCATCGAGGCACTGCCGGTAGGATGCTGGAAGGTGCTTGTTTCCTGCCAGCCATTGACGGAAGTCCCGCTCCTCCCGTTGCACCCGGGAAAGCGTTTCGTTCCTCCGCATGCCGATGAGTTCTCCTTTCCACTTCTTATAGGCGTTCGCCAGCGTTCGGTTCTTGGCTGCGTACTGAAGACGAACGGTATCGTTCGCACTCATGGCGGCATCCCATGCTGACAGGCGGGCCTGCCGCAAGGCAATCCTGTTCGGATTCGTTTGGTCATAAACGGTCCGGAGTGCGCTGTACGGCAGATAGGCATTGGTCTTACCAGGAAAGCCCACCACCATCGTAAAATCACCTTCCTGCACACCGTTTGTCTGGATCGTAAACCATCGCTTCGGTCGATAGGGAACATTATCGGCAGCAAAAGGAGCGGGCTGATTATCCTTACCGGCGTAGATGCGAAAGACAGCGAAATCACCGGTATGCCGCGGCCATACCCAATTGTCGGTCTCACTACCGAAATTCCCGATGGACTCCGGTGGCGTACCAACGAGCCGTATGTCACGAAACACTTCCGTTACGTATAGAAAATACGCATTGCCCTGATAAGCCGAGCGCACATAGGATGTCAGGCCCGTTTCGGCATTCACCCCTTCGATCAGGATATCAGAAACGGCGCGAACTGCTTTTTCCCGGTCCTCTTCAGACATGGTATCACCGATCGCCTCCAGGACTTGCATCGTCACATTCCTTACTTCCCGAATGAAGGTTACGGTTAATCCGGGACAAGGTAATTCGGCTTCAAGGGAGCGTGCCCAGAATCCGCTGTCGAGGTAGTTCCGTTCCAGTGTACTCAGGGCTTGTATCTGGCTATAGCCGCAGTGGTGATTGGTCAGCACCAGTCCTTGAGATGAGACTACCTCGCCGGTGCAATTGCTTCCAAATTGTACGACGGCATCCTTGAGACTGGATGCATGCTCCTGATATATGGAATCCGGCGAAAGAATCATACCGGCTTTCCTGAGCTGATTTCCAATCGTAGAGGATGCCGATTGCACCATCCACATGCCTTCTCCCGCCCTGGCGGAAAGGATGTTGACCAGTAACAGAATCAGCAGGAAGGAATGGCGTTGTGTAAGCAGCTTCATGGCGGATGGTGATAAAATTACTCCGGCTGGAGTAAATAAAAAACGACCGCTAAGGGCGGTCGCTTTTCGTAAGATCGGATTCTTCAGGCTGTCAGAACTGCATCCAACTCACGGTCGAGCTCGAGGAGGGTCGAACGCATTTTATGCAGAGAGTCGCGGATCGCCATCTTATCGACATAGTCGCCGGAGAAGAGGCTGCCGGCAAACGGCATAGCAGAAGCCTGATCGACGGGTTGATCGAGTAAGGCCGGGGCTTCCTGATCGGGCTCATTCGAACGCTCGCGGTGCCGCTGTTCTTTCAACTCTGTTTTTGCCCCTTTGAGGGTGTAGCCCTTCTCCTTTACGAGATGATAGATCTTCCGGAAGTTATCGATGTCCGCCTGCGTATAAAGGCGATTGCCTTTTTTATTCGTCGCGGGTTTAATGACGTCGAATTCTTTTGACCAAAACCGGATGTGGGAAGTATTGACCTGAAACAGTTGCGCCACCTCACCGATCGTGTAGTACAGCTTCTCGATTTCTTTCTCTTTGTACGGCATTGTCCAGGGTTCTTTTTTTACGAATATAAGACGGGGCGGGGAATTTACAAGGTTCCGGGGAATCGGTTATGAACCGGGAGACGGTGAAAAACCCTGGCCATTAGGCCATTAGTCGAAAGATTGTCCGGCTTTCGAAGAGATTTCCAGCATCGTCTGATACTCCTCAGGTGTCAAATCATTATAGTAATAGTTGACCGGATTGACCGGTTTACCACCCTTCAGTACCTCATAATGCAAGTGTGGCCCGGTAGAAGTTCCGGTGTTGCCCACATAGCCGATCAAGTCGCCGCGGCTGACCTTTTGCCCGGGCCGAACGAGGATCTTGCTCATGTGACCGTACAAGGTCTGGTAACCGAAACCGTGGCTGATGATCACATTGTTCCCGTAGCCGCGTCCGTCGTATTCCACTTTGTTCACCACACCGTTGCCTGTCGCGTGTATCTCGGTCCCAACAGGTGAGGTGAAATCCATGCCGGTATGCATCTTCTCGGTTTTGTAGATCGGATGGATCCGCATTCCATAGCCCGAAGCTACGCGGGTGAGATCCTTGTTCGCTACAGGTTGTATCGCCGGGATGCTGGCGAGCATATTGTTCTTGTTCTTCACAAGGTCCCAAACCTCGTCAAAGGATTTGGACTGCACATATAATTGTTTCGAGAGCTTGTCGATCCGTTTGGTCACATCCACCAGTAACTCTCCGTTGTAATCGGACCGCAGATTACGGTAGCGTTCCGCTCCTCCAAAGCCAGCCTCCCGCACCGACTGTGGGATCGGTTCCGCTTCGAAGATCACCCGGTAGATCGTGTTGTCGCGTTCCTGAAGATCGCCCAAGACAGCCTCAACCTGGTCAGCCCGTTGTTTGAGCAGTTCCAATTGTAAGGTAGATTCTTCCAACTGACGTTTCAGGCGTTTTTCTTTTGGTGAATCAAAGACGTTATAGGCAACCAGCATGATGAGCGCCCCAAACACCACGGCCGTGGCCAGCCAGCCGAAGACGCGGAGGAGTCGCTTCTTCCAACTGACGATGACCCGCTCGTACTTGAGCGTGGACGTGTTGAAATGGTATTTGATCTTGGCCATCGGCTCGAATCCCTGAAAAGCTGCTTATCTTCGCCTTCCGTTGCAAAGATACGCCCTGAGCGGCTCTCTCCCAACCCAAGCTACATGCTGACTTCCAACGAAATACGCAAGGCATTCCTGGAGTTTTTCCGGGAACGGGGACATCAGATCGTCCCCTCCGCTCCAATGGTGGTCAAGAATGACCCTACCCTGATGTTCACCAATGCGGGCATGAACCAGTTCAAGGATATCTTCCTGGGGAATGCTCCCGCCAAATACAAGCGCATCGCCAATACTCAAAAATGTCTGCGCGTCTCCGGGAAACACAACGATCTCGAAGAGGTTGGCATCGACACGTATCACCACACCATGTTCGAGATGCTCGGGAACTGGTCGTTCGGTGATTATTTCAAGAAGGAAGCGATCGCCTGGTCCTGGGAGTTGTTGACCGGCATCTATAAACTTCCGGTGGATCGCCTGTATGTTACCGTCTTCGAAGGTGACGCGAAAGACAAACTCGCGTTCGACCAGGAGAGCTATGATCACTGGAAAGCGGTGATTGCTGAAGACCGTATCCTCCGGGGCAACAAGAAGGATAATTTCTGGGAAATGGGCGATACCGGCCCATGCGGACCCTGTTCGGAGATCCACATCGACCTGCGATCCGACGAAGAGCGAAAGAAAGTTCCAGGCAAGGACGTAGTAAATACCAGCCACCCGCAGGTGATCGAGATCTGGAACAACGTGTTCATGGAATTCAACCGCAAAGCGGATGGAAGTCTGGAACCCCTCCCGGCACGCCACGTCGATACCGGTATGGGATTCGAACGCCTTTGCATGGCGCTGCAGGGTAAGACGTCGAACTACGATACAGATGTCTTCCAGCCCACGATCCAGTTCATCGCCGCACGCTGCGGAATTCATTATGGCGCTGCAGAAAAAACCGATATCGCCATGCGGGTGATGTCCGACCACATCCGTGCGATTTCCTTCGCCATTGCAGACGGACAATTGCCCTCCAATAACAAAGCAGGGTATGTCATCCGACGCATTCTGCGACGTGCGGTCCGATACGGCTTCACTTTCCTGAATTTCAAAGAACCCTTTCTTAACAAACTTGTTCCGATTCTGGGTGAGCAGTTCAAGGATGTATTCCCGGAATTGAAGGCCCAGCAAGACTTTGTTCAGCGCGTCATCCAGGAAGAAGAGACCGCGTTCCTGCGCACACTGGACACCGGTATCCGTAAATTCGAAGAGTACAAAGGCAAATCCGTGAGCGGTACGTTCGCCTTCGAACTGTACGACACCTTCGGATTCCCGATCGACCTGACGCAGCTGATGGCGCGGGAAAAGGGAATGGACGTTGACATGACCGAATTCCAGCGTTGCCTGGATGAACAGAAAGAGCGTTCACGTGCGGCTGCAGCGGTGGATACCGACGACTGGGTAGTTGTACGGCAGGAAGAAGAGTCGGTGGAATTCGTGGGCTATGACGCGAATCAATGCTCCTGCGAGATTCTCCGGTACCGGAAAGTCAAGGCAAAAAACAAGGAACAATATCAACTGGTCCTGAACCGGACTCCGTTCTATGCGGAAAGTGGCGGCCAGGTGGGTGACACCGGTACGCTGACCGCTGAGGGCGATACCATTCGTATTCTGGATACGCAGAAGGAAAACAACCTGATCGTTCACTTCTGCGACCGCTTACCCAAGGACCCGGCATCGACGTTCACCGCAACGATCGATGACAGCCGCCGGAAGCTGATCACGAACAATCACAGTGCAACACACCTGTTGCATGCCGCGCTGAAGGAAGTGCTGGGCACCCACGTCAACCAAAAAGGATCGCTGGTCAACGAAGCCGTTACACGCTTCGACTTTTCGCACTTCGCCAAAGTGACCGATGAAGAATTACAACGCATCGAACACCGGGTCAATGAAAAGATCCGGGAGAACATCGCCCTCGATGAGCGGCGCAACGTTCCGGTACAGGAGGCGATGAACATGGGCGCGATGGCCTTGTTCGGCGAAAAGTATGGTGAATTCGTCCGTGTGATCACATTTGACCCCGCATTCTCCCGCGAGTTGTGCGGCGGTACACACGTCAGTGCAACGGGTCAAATCGGACTTTTTAAAATCATTTCGGAAGGAGCTGTCGCAGCCGGCGTTCGTCGGGTCGAAGCCATTACGGCTGGTGCGGCGGAACAATACATGGAAGAGCAACTCCGGCAACTGCACGCTGTACGGGAGGCGCTGAAACATCCGAAGGATGCCGTCGAAAAAGTGAACCAATTACTGGAGGAAAACGCGCGTTTGCAGGAACAGGTTAAGGCGCTCATCGGAGAGAAAGCCCAGCAAGTGAAAAAATCCATCAGCGAACGTGCCCGGACCGTGAATGGACTCCGCGTTATTGCAGAACGCATCGACCTGCCCAGCGCAGATGCGATCAAGGACATCTCGTTCGAGTTGCGCAATCAGTTCGACGACCTTGTGTTCCTTGCCGGAGCCGAGATCGACGGTAAGGCGCATCTGTCGCTGATTCTATCGGACAAGGTGGTCAGTGAGAAGAAACTGAACGCTTCCGCCCTGATCCGGGAACTTGCCAAGGAGATTCAAGGTGGTGGCGGTGGCCAGGCCTTCTACGCTACAGCCGGCGGCAAGCAACCGGAAGGAATCGTGAAAGCGTTGGAGAAACTGACCGGACTGATCTCCTGACCAGCTTCCGAATCCATTAATAGTACTCGTATTCGTACCGGCTGCCGTAGTGCTTGTCACGGCCGCCACGGGATGTGTCGATCTCGTAGTTCTGCTCCGTCAATAGCCTGCCGTCGTTGTCGTACTCGTAAACGTTCTTACGCAGGAGCAGTCCCGATCCATCAAACAACTCCTGGGTCAGGAGCCGGTGCTGCTCGTCATAAGTGAAGCGGGTGATCTTGCTGTAGAAATCCTGGTGCTTGCGTTCGAGGATGTTCCCGTGCTCATCGTAGACCGAGCTGACGGATGAAATCAGTTTCCCCTGCACATTTCGTTGCACGGAACTTACCTCTTTTCCATCCTTGTTGTAAACCGATACGGTCGTGGATACGGGCTTACCTGCCTCGTCAAATTCCTCCTCTTCCAACTTTGTGCCCTCTCCTTCCGGACTGAAACGCATCCGGCTGACCACGACCCCACCTCCACGCTTGCGCTCCCGCATCGTCAGGCTGTCATTGGCATCGTAAGAAAACGATTCTTCATAGTCGAAATCGCCTTCTTCATCGTACCGCTTTAACGATACCAGCAGGTCCTTGTCGCCATAAGTATACACCAATCGTTCGCCAGTATCGTCGCCATAATAACGCACCTCCTCCAACAGCAATCCCTTCTCATCACGCTGAAGCACGCGCCGCTCTGTCACATCGTCAACCGCATAGAACAAAACATGCTCCTCGAGCTTTCCATGAGGACCGAAGCGGTAGGTGTTCCGTTCTTCCAGTTCACCGGACGAGTCGAACTTGGACTCTTCCACGATGTTCCCCTTGGCGTCCATCTCGGTTACGCTTTCGAGGAATTCTTCGTCGGCTTTCGCCATCAGTTCGGAAAAACTGAAATTGCGATAGAGCTGATTAAAACGGCGGACGGTCTTGATCGATTGGGCCATAGCGTAGTAGCATCAACGGGAAGCGAACTGTTTCACATCCTTATCGGTTATCTTTTTATCACAAAGGATCACAAGGCGCTCAACGATATTGCGCAGCTCTCGAATATTACCGGTCCAGTCGAGTTTTTGAAGTTCCTTGAGGGCCTCCGGGGAAAACGATTTACGGGCCATTCCGTAATCGTCGCAGATCTCATTCAGGAAATGCTCTGCCAGCATCGGTATATCATCCCGGCGTTCGTTCAGGGAAGGCACATGGATCAGGATGACGCTCAGACGATGGTAAAGGTCTTCCCGGAAATTGCCTTTGGCGATCTCCGATTTCAGGTCCTTGTTGGTTGCCGCGACGACGCGCGGACTTACGCTGATCTCCTTCTCTCCGCCTACCCGCGTGATCTTGTTTTCCTGCAAGGCACGCAGGACTTTGGCCTGGGCTGAAAGGCTCATATCGCCGATCTCGTCGAGAAACAAGGTGCCGCCGGAGGCCTGTTCGAACTTACCGATCCGCTGCTTGATCGCAGAGGTGAAGGCTCCCTTCTCATGGCCGAACAATTCACTTTCGATCAACTCGGACGGGATGGCTGCACAATTGACTTCCACCAACGGACCACCTGCACGGTTACTTTTCTCATGGATCCAGCGCGCAACGAGTTCCTTACCGGTACCATTACTGCCGGTAATGAGGACACGGGCCTCGGTTGGTCCCACCCGGTCGATCATTTCCCTTATCTGCGCTATAGACGGAGAATTCCCCACCATCTCGCGGGTCTTGAACACTTTTCGTTTGAGCGTCTTGGTTTCCTGGACCAGGCTATTTCGGTCCAACGCATTTCGAACCGTGACGAGGAGCCTGTTGAGATCCGGTGGTTTCGCAATGTAATCGTAAGCGCCTTTCCGGATCGCATCGACGGCCGTTTCGATGGTTCCGTGGCCCGAGATCATCACTACCGGAAGGTCGGGGTTGTATTCCAACAGACGGGCAAGCACTTCAAGCCCGTCCATCTTTGGCATTTTAATGTCGCACAAGACCAGATCATATCCGCCTTCTTCGGCTTTCTTGATTCCCTCGGCGCCATCACCGGCCTCGTCCACCTCGAACTTCTCGTATTGGAGGATTTCGCGTAGCGTATTCCGGATCGGCTTTTCGTCGTCGATGATCAGGATCTTCGGCATAAGGTCTGTTGATTTCCGGTCTCGAAGATACGAAGGAACAGGCAGGGAGACTATTTCCGGCTCAGCGAAGCCAGCATACCTTCCTTCAGGGCGTACCGGGAAACCATCATTGATCCGACGCCTGATAATTCAAGTACCGTGTCAGTGCAAATACTTGCCATCACGATCAGGTCGCGGCGCATGCGGATGAGGCCGGGCATCTGCTCCCTTTCCCTGGCAGAGGATTTGAGCAAGTCACGGTGAAGCGACCGGTATTCATCCAAACGGAACGTATGACTTTTCCGGCCCTTCAAATAATCGCTACCGCGATGTCGAAGGCCCAGCATCGCCGCATACGTATCGAACGACCCGGAAGAGCCGATCAACACTTCGGGTGGATGCTTCTTCATGGCGGCAGCCAGGGGATCCAGTGTCTCCCGAAAGTAGCTCTTCAGGGCGGCCAATTCGGACCGACGGATCGGGTCGGAAGGATTGAAATGTGCCAACATCCGGGCTGCACCGATATTAAAACTTGACTTCCAAAAAACGCGACGCTGATCGGCCAGTATGAATTCCGTAGAGCCCCCGCCAATATCCATTATAAGGGCAACACGATCTCCCCAATCCACGCAGGCCCGTACACCTTGGGCAATGTAATTCGCTTCTTCCTCACCGCTGATGATACGGATGCGGATCCGAGTATGCTTCCACGCTGCCTGCACGAAATCCTTCCCGTTTCCGGCACTGCGGATCGCCGAGGTGGCGAAAGCAATGACCTTTTCAACCGCCAGCGTATCTATCCGCTTTCGAAAATCCTGCAATGTCTTCAAGCCACGCGCAAAGGGTTGGGGAGCAATCTCATTTCGATGGATTGCTCCTTCTCCCAAACGGACTACACGGCGAGTCTTGAAAATACGGCTCCAAGAACCATCGGGCTGCAAATCGACCACCAACAAGTGAAACGTGTTGGTGCCGAGGTCAAGTACCGCAACCCGCATCGGAATCAGTTATGGTAACGGAGCCACTTCCACATCTCCTTATAGGAGACTTTCTTGCCATACATCAGGATACCGGTACGGTAGATCTTGCCGGCCAGCCAGGTGGTGAATAAAAAACCGCCGATCAACAGTACCATCGACAGGGCCACATGCTCCCAGGGAACGCCAAAGGGAATCCGGACCATCATCACGATCGGTGATGTAAAAGGAATAATCGAAAACCAAAAAGCGATGTTGCCTTGCGGGTTGTTCAAGACGTTGATGGCCGCCACATAGGCCAGGATCAGCGGAATGGTAACGGGGAACATGAACTGCTGGGTGTCTGTTTCAGAGTCCACCGCAGCGCCAATGGCCGCAAAGAGCGCACTGTACAACAGGTAACCGCCCAAGAAATAGAAAATAAACATGCCGATCAGCAGTGGAAAATTGATCGACCCCATCATCTCCCGCAACTTCGTCCCGGCTTCGTGCGTTTGCTCCGACATGGCCTCGTTCATTTGCGGATTCTGCTGCATGCCCGGCTGTACTTTCATCATCGTTTCGATCTTCTCCTGATCGGACTTTCCGGCCAGCATGACATTGGTGATTCCGGCGTATACGATCATGGTCAGTACGACCCACAGGAGGAATTGCGTCAAGCCCACCAGGGCTACTCCTATGATCTTGCCCATCATTAACTGGAAAGGCCGGACCGAAGAGATCACAACCTCTACGATGCGGCTCGTCTTTTCTTCCAGGACGCCGCGCATCACCATGGCGCCATAGATGAAAATGAACAAGTAGATCAGCAGACCGCCCGCGAAACCAAGTCCGGCCGTCAACGGCGTACTGGTTTCCTTGTTCTCCATATCCCGGGTATTGATCTCTACGTCCGTCTTGATCTTTTCCAGCTTCGCCTGATCAATGCCGGCCTCCACATATTTATAATTGTTGATCTCTTTTTCCAGCGTGTACTTGATCTTGCTGATCACATCCATGCCGGGCTGAGATTCGGAATAGAACGTAACGGCCTTCTCCAAACTTGAAAGATTCTCCGTCGCCGGAATCATCAGAATACCGAAGTACCCGGAGGCCTTGCTGGCACTGCGAAGGCTATCCACCGGACTATCGGAATACACGAACTCGATCCGGTCGTTGCTTTTGAACTTCCCCTTGAAAATGTGGGTGTTGTCGACCACGACAATCGTTTTCTTTTCCGTATCGACTTTGTCAAGCAGGAACATGGAGACGAAAAGCCCACCCATCAGGAGCGGACCGAGGATCGTCATGACCAGGAATGATTTCTTCCGGACGCGGGTCAGGTATTCCCGTTGGATGACCAGTAGTACTTTGGACATGGCGCTACTTGCTTTCGTTTAAATCGTTGAATCGGTTCAATGAATTTCCTGGTTGGAAGCTCCAACCTTCTGGATGAAGATATCGCTCATGGTCGGGATGATCTCGCGCAGTCCGAGGACCTCCACATTCGGCAACAACAATTGCAATAGTTGGTTCGGGGTATGCCCATCCAGCATCTTGACAAATGCAACCTGATGGTCGTCCTCCTCCTTCACATCGAGCAGCTCGAAACCGGTCCAAAGCGCGTGCGTGAAAGAAATGCGATTACCCCGGAACGAAAGTTCATAGGTGTTGCTCTTATGCGCTTTGCGGATATCGCGTACAGGGCCCTGCAAGACCAGTTGAGAACGATTGATCAGTCCGATATGGCTACACAGTTCCTCCACGCTTTCCATACGGTGCGTGGAAAGGATGATCGTTGTCCCTTTGGATTTCAGCTCCAGCAGCTCGTTCTTGACCAGTTCGGCATTGATGGGATCGAAGCCGGTAAAGGGCTCGTCGAGGATGAGGAAGCTCGGCTCGTGCAATACGGTGGTGATGAACTGCACCTTCTGGGCCATCCCTTTCGAGAGTTCCTCGACTTTCTTTTTCCACCAGGCCTGTATCTCGAACTTTTCGAACCAGTATTTCAGTCGCTTCATGGCATCCGCCCGGCTCAGCCCTTTCAGTCGGGCCAGATAGAGCGCCTGCTCTCCGACTTCCATTTTCTTATACAATCCCCGCTCCTCCGGCAGGTATCCCATCCGCGCGATATGTTCTTCCGAGAGTGGCTTGTCCTCGAACAAGATTCGTCCACTGTCGGGCGCGGTGATCTGCGTGATGATCCGGATGAGTGAGGTTTTACCGGCACCGTTGGGGCCGAGCAGGCCGAAGATGCTTTGCTTCGGTACCTGGAGGCTGACATTATCCAGCGCCTTGTGGGCCGCATAGGACTTGCTGACGTGCTCGATCGTTAAAATATTCATAAGAATCCGGCGATTATTGACCTTCTGGAAACCGGATACGAAGAACGCAGGATCGGAGGACTTTCACAATAGAAAAGGCCGCTTGTCCGGCGGCCTTCATCTTTTCTTTCAGCATGATCAGGAATGGAAAAACTCCCGCATCTTCTCGTAAAAACTCTTATCGTTCTTTCCCGGGTTGGGGCGGAAGTTCGGAGACTCCCGAAGTTTCTCCAGCAGCTTCTTTTCTTCAGAAGACAAGTGTTGCGGCGTCCAGACATTGATGTTCACGAGGAGGTCGCCGCGGCCATACGCATTCACCGAGGGCAGGCCTTTTCCTTTGAGTCGCAGCACTTTCCCGGCCTGGGTGCCCGGCTCGATCTTCACCTTGGCTTTTCCTTCCAGTGTCGGGATCTCGACCGCGGTACCCAGGGAAGCGTCGGCGAAATTGACGTAGAGATCGAACAACAAGTTACTGCCGTCGCGTTGTAAATGCTGGTGGGGCACCTCTTCGATCACGATGATCAGGTCGCCGGGAATTCCTCCGCGTTCTCCCGCATTGCCCTTCCCGCTCATGCTCAACTGCATGCCTTCTCCCACTCCGGGCGGAATATTGATGGAGATCACTTCTTCCCCCTTCATGATACCGGCACCCGAACAGGTTTTACACTTATTGGCGATCGTTTGACCTTCACCGTTGCAAGACGGACAGGTAGTCGTCGTCCGCATCTGCCCGATGAAGGTGTTGGTGACACGATGTACCTGACCACTGCCGTTACAGGTCGTACAGCGGTTGAAGGATGCGCCTTCGGCAGCGCCGCTGCCGTGGCAGGTGCCACAGCCGACATACTTCGCCACCTTAACTTTTTTCTCAACACCATGCGCGATCTCCTCCAGCGTCAATTTCACTTTGATCCGCAGGTTGGATCCGCGGTTCACACGCCGCCCACGACCGCCGCCGCCACCTCCTCCAAAGAAACTTTCGAACGGGCTTCCTTCACTAAAAATATCTCCGAAGTGTGAGAAAATGTCGTCCATCGACATTCCACCACCACCACCGAACCCGCCGTTTCCGCCCATTCCCTGATGGCCGAATTGGTCGTAGCGCTTTCGCTTATCCGTATCACTCAGGACTTCGTAAGCTTCGGCAGCCTCTTTGAACTTTTCTTCCGCCTCTTTATCGCCGGGGTTTCTGTCGGGATGGTATTTCATGGCCATCTGACGGTAAGCCTTTTTGATATCGGCTTCCGACGAGGACTTCTGTACTCCCAGAACTTCGTAGTAATCTCTTTTGGCCATGTCTTAAACGCGAATGGTTCTCAATTATAGGATCATTGACCGACCACCACTTTCGCGTGGCGCAATACCCGGTCATGCAGAAAGTAACCCTTCTCCACTTCGTCCAACACGGCGCCTTTCATGCTATCATCCGGAGCTGGCATACGGGTAATGGCGTCGTGTAATTCCGGATCAAACGGTTTTCCGATCGCATCCATCGGCTTCAGGCCACGCGCCTCCGTTATGGATTTCAATTTGGAATAGATGAGGCGAATACCATCCAGTGCCGGATCAGCGGCAGCCTTGGACTCCATCGCTTTGATGGCACGCTCAAAGTCATCGATCACCGGCAGGATGGCCGACCAGGTATCGGCAGCAGCCATCCGGCTTTGATCGACCCGATCACGCGCCACCCGCTTCTTATAATTCTCAAACTCCGAATAAAGGCGGAGGTATTTATCCTGCGCTTCGGAGAGACTCGCTTCCAAGTGCGCCACCGGGTCCATTTGTTCGACCGCGGCGTCCGGCAATGCGGCTTCGTTGACCGATTCTGGTGCTGACTCGGCGGTCTTTTTTCCATCATCCATCGGCTTTCCCTCCGTGGCTTCGTGCTCCGAATTGGTCTTCATGTCAGCTATCTTTTGTTTTTATTAGCAAACAGCCCTTTTACAAGGATGCTGCCACTGGTCGAGCCAGGCCAAATTGGCAGTATTCCCCTTTAAACGGCTGCAAAGTTCGCCATTTTCTAAAAAAAAAGAGGCCAAATCATTTGGCCTCTTTCAGCATGAACTCTGGTTCAATTATTTTACTTCCAGCTTTTCCAACTCTTGAGAAAGAGCGGCGCCACGGAGATTCTTCGCTACGATGATGCCTTTGTCGTCGATCAACCAATTGGTCGGGATGGCATTCACGCCATAGTTTTTCGCTGCGTCAGAATACCACCACTTAAGGTCGGAGACGTGATTGGTCCATTCCAAACCATCCTGGCGAATTGCGTTCATCCAGGCGGTTTTGTCCTTGTCAAGCGACACGGAATAGACGGTAAATCCTTTTCCTCCCTTGAATTTGGAAGCCTTGAAGCGCTTATAGGTCTGTACAACGTTAGGGTTTTCCATCCGGCAAGGTCCGCACCAGCTTGCCCAGAAGTCGATCAGGACCATTTTACCCTTCAGGGATGATAGCGGAATTACGTTGCCTTCCGGTGAGCTGAGTTTGATGTCCGGAGCGAGGTTTCCTACTTCCGTACCGGTCTTCGGGCTCTGGGCATTTGCGACAAAGACCGAAAAGAACATGATGAGGGCAAATAAGCCTGATTTTTTCATTTTTTGGGTTTTTCGTGGTGCATTTTTGGCAAATACCCTGCCAAGTTAATCAATTTCGGGTCTGTACGCACTTAGGGTTTAGGTGGTTCAGACCCTGCGGATCTGTGCACCGATCGCGTTGAGACGTTCATCGATTCGTTGATAGCCCCGGTCGATCTGCTCGATGTTGTGGATGACGCTCTTTCCTTTGGCAGACATGGCCGCAATCAACAAAGCAACACCTGCCCGGATATCAGGCGACGTCATCTGTATCGCGCGAAGCGGCACCTTACGGTTCAGGCCGATCACGGTAGCGCGGTGCGGATCACAAAGGATGATCTGCGCTCCCATATCGATGAGCTTGTCGACGAAGAACAACCGGCTCTCGAACATTTTCTGGTGCACGAGCACCGTTCCTGCTGCCTGCGTCGCGGTGACGAGGATCACCGACAACAGATCGGGTGTAAAGCCGGGCCAGATCTGGTCGGCCACTGTCAGGATCGAACCGTCGATGAAGGTTTCGATTTCGTAGTGGTCGTGCTTTGGAATGTAGAGGTCATCGCCGCGGAGTTCCATCCGGATACCCAGGCGTTCGAACACACTGGGGATGATTCCAAGATTCGGGTAGCTGACTTCTTTGATCGTGATCTCCGAACGGGTCATCGCGGCCAAGCCGATGAACGAACCTATTTCGATCATATCGGGCAACAACTTGTGTTCAGTACCGCGCAGACTACTCACTCCCTGGATGGTCAGCAAGTTGGATCCGATACCGCTGATCCTGGCGCCCATCCGGTTGAGCATGTTGCACAACTGCTGCACATAAGGTTCGCAAGCCGCATTGTAGATCGTTGTCGTACCCTCCGCCAACACGGCAGCCATCACGATGTTCGCGGTCCCGGTTACCGATGCTTCGTCGAGCAACATGTAGGAGCCCCGGAGCTTCCTGGCTTCTACCGTATAGAAGCTGTCGCCTTCCAAAAACTCGAAGGTCGCACCCAGTTGCTGGAAACCGATGAAGTGCGTATCCAGACGGCGGCGACCGATCTTATCTCCACCGGGTTTGGGAATCCGCGCACGGCCGAAGCGGGCCAGCAAGGGTCCGACGATCATGATGGACCCGCGCAAGGCTGCGGCTTGTTTCTTGAACTCAGGCGTCTCGAGAAAATCAAGGTTGATGTTTTTTGCTTCAAAGGAAAATTCCCCTTTGAGTACACCCAGTTGCTCCACATGCACACCCAGGTGCTGCAACAGCTCGATCAGCTTATTCACATCCCGTATGTCCGGGATGTTACGAATGATCACTTTCTCCGGAGTGAGCAATGTCGCACAGATCACTTGCAAGGCTTCGTTCTTCGCGCCCTGAGGTACTAATTCTCCCTGCAGTACTGTCCCGCCGGTGACTTCAAAACTATTTCCCATCGTTCGGTTCTTTCCGTTGCTGTTCCCCGGCATGGGGAACCACGCTACGAAATAAGAACCGGTGCGGTATCCCGCGGTTCACACTGCTGAATAGTTTTAAACAACCCGCATCTGACAGCGGGAAAGCCAGCGCCAGGATCAGTCCTGACCGGGTGTGCGATCGGCGCGCAACATCCGGGAATGCAGCGTGATCGACGGATCAAAGAGAAAGCGGAAAAAGAGCAGGGTCCAGGACCGATGTGCTTTGAGGGTGTTGTAGAATTCCGGCGCACGTTTCCGCAATTCCGGTAAGCGATTCCAGGGAACCGACGGCAGATCGTGGTGTTCGTTGTGATAGCCTACATTGAACGCGATCGTATTGAGGGGTCCGTAGTAGCTATAGGTCTCCTGCACGGGATCAAGTGTAAGATAGTGTTCCTGAATCCAGCGGGCACCCAGGGGATGCAGACCAACGGAGAAGAAGAAGCTCAACAGCAGAAATAAAACCGCCTGAGGACCGAATACGATCCAGATGAAAGCATCGAAGGCGAATTGGACGATCCAATTTGTTACGATCCATCCGTCCAAAGGGCGAATGTGCTTCAATCTGAATGTACGAAACAATTGAAAGAAGGGGAACAAGAGCAACCACAGCGCTTTCGAAAAGGGATTGTTACCGAACCAGGCGGCCTCCTTGCGTCCGGGCAAATCGGCATCCCATAGAAATTCACCCTGGTGCGAATGGTGGATGATATGATACCGCGTGAACGACACGGCACTGGGCAACCCGTGCGGCAGGTTAGCGAGAATGGAAGCCAGGTAATTCCAGGACTTCTTCTTAAAGAGCAGGTTATGCGAACACTCGTGGATCAGCACGAACAACGAATGGTTAAAAAATGCTCCGACAAAATAGGCCAGCAGGAGCACCCAGTACCAGGCAGCATCCCGAACCAACCAGGCCAGTGCGACCATGGAGCCGACACAGAACAAGATCGCCAAAAAGGTGGTTGGGTTCTTGCCGATCAGCTCCCGTACTTCCGGGTGACTGGTCAATATCGCTCTGGTCCGCTGCTTATGCGGCTCTGGCTCGTTGGAAAACCGAAAATCCTGTGGTGACATATCCGGGAAGGAAATGCGAATTACTTCTTCCGCTTCTTCTTCATCATCATCATCCGCCCGCCCTTGTTGTTCTTGTTGGTGCCTGCGCTTTCACGCACCTTTTCCTTACTGAGCGCGAGGATCTCGGCGGTGTGATTCAACCGAGCCGACTCCGACATTCTGAGTTTTCCGTCTGAAAGATCTTCCAGGTGGTTGAAGATCGTTTCATCATCCACGGTATCCTTGTTCCAGGTCAGGTACGACATCTTCATGAAGTTGGCCAGGTTTCGCGTAATGATCTCGCGCTGTTGCCCTTCTTCCATCTCACCGATCTTTTCGATCATCTCCTGGGTCGTCTTGCCGTAATACTTATAGCGGATGTCACCGGAAGGATATGCAATCCGTTTGGGCTGCAACCGCATGGCTTCTCTTTCGGGAACCGGATACGGCGCATCGACATCCAGTTTGAAATCCGACATCACGAAAAGATGGTCCCACAGCTTCTGCTTGTAATCAGCGGTTTCCTTCAATTGAGGATTCAACACAGCCATCGCATTGACGATGGAAGCGGCCACGCGGGTACGCAGGTCGCGATCCGGAATCTCCACGCAATGTTGGACCATTTTCTGGATCGCACGACCGTATTCGGAAATGATGAGTCGATCGCGCTGCGTGTTGTACTCGATCGTATCCACAGGCGGACGTTGAGTAGTCCGGACGGATTTAGCCATTATGAAAGGTATGAGGGAACCGGGAGCGTATTCCGCGTATTCGCAGATGCGAGCTGCCGGGAGCTTTTCACAAATGTAATTGTTGATTCGGTATCAACCAAGAATGCGCAGTTTGGCGAATTTTAGCAGCAATTGCTTATTCCCGACGCCCTGGAAAAATACGGTTGCCTTGCGGTCGTTTTCCCGACCCTCAATGAGCATGACCTTTCCACGACCGAACTTGGGGTGTTCAACCTCCATGCCTTGCTGGATCTGGCTGGTATCATCACCTTCAAAATCCCGCACTTCGGCCGTATTTACTTTCTTCAGGTTCGTCGGAACCGTGCGAGGCGGAGGAACCGGCGCAGAAGGTTTGTTCTTCGGAGCCGTTCCATAAACCGGTTTCGAATTTCCACCATTCCGTAAGCCGGGGCGCTCCCAACGATCTTCCAGGAAATCATCCTGATAACGGGGCTTGGGACGAAGGTTCTTCACGGCTCCCTCTTCGAGGAACTGGGGATCG
>WBZT01000214.1_pt1 | contig 48658 bp, 48 predicted proteins | sample 5204241 | NCBI WGS metagenome assembly WBZT01 (sample SAMN12344358, study PRJNA552823) | activated sludge metagenome | biome: Activated sludge suspended growth; feature: Nitrification reactor; material: Wastewater; isolation source: activated sludge from nitrification reactor of wastewater... | reverse complement strand
AAGGCATGTGGCCTTACTTTGTGTATGAAAACTGCATAACAAAGTTTGATCTAAAAAGTTGCTACTTGTGTTGTGGAACAATATTGCAATTCATTGATTCTGGCGTTTTGACACAACCTCGGCCGATAGTTGCCATAAAGTTTTAAGAAACGTGACAACTAGATGAGCGTCAGCGAGTGTCGGTGGGAATGGTGAGTAAATAACATTAAAAATCAATATGTTATAACAAATCTCAGTCCGCTTGTTGCGAGTTCGATCCTCGCACACCCTACCAAATTCTATGCGGTACCCGGAGATGTGGTCGCTATTAGTTCTGCAGGCGTTGATTAATCTGTTTTATTCGTTGTTCTACAAATTGTGATAGCTCCGGACTGAGTGTTGCGCTGGATTTGACGTGTGCAAAAGCTTCTTGCGATTTTTCCAGTTTGCCGACTGCCTGCAATGAGATGCCCAGTCCAATCAGCGCACTGGTTGTGGTGTTAGTAGAGGCAGAGGGGTTGAGAGAGAGTGCTGCTGTATAGTGGCTGATTGCTTCTTCGTGGCGGTTGGCACGTTGTAGCAGGGTGGCTAAAAAACTTTGATAATCGGCATTGTTCTTTGCATATGACAAGCCTTGTTCCAGCGTACTTAAGGCACCCCCTGAATCGCCGGCCTCTACCTGCAAACGTGCCAGCGTCATGCGAAAATCATTTTGCTCCGGAATAATAGCCAAGCCGGCAGCAAGCGTTGCTTTGGCATCGTCATAGCGTTTATTATCCAGCAACAAGCCGGCTAGCGTTTGTCTGGCTTCCTGACTGCTCGGGTTGGTTTCAAGCGCCAGGGTCAAACTGGCTTGCGCTTCAGAAACTCTGCCTTGCTGAAGGTATGAAAGAGCCTGGCGATAGTAATTTTCCGATTTTTGATCTGGCCGGATTTGTTTGCCAATGGCTGCATTGTCCGTGTTTTGTTTGCTCAGCGGCTTTACGATTGACTCAGGGGCAAGCAATTTTTCTGCGCTATCAGAAACGGATGATTCTAATGGCTGTTTAGGCGATAACGGCTTTACTGCTGCAGTTTCTGGTATCAGATTTGCAATCACTTTTTCTTTTGGTGCTTTTACCTCAACTGCTTGAGTGACAGGCGGAATGTAATTAAGTCTAGTTTCGAACAGCGGGCGTGACTCAAATGTAGCTGATGGCCCAATTGTATCATCGCTAGCAGGTGCCGAGAGTGTATTGGCTGATTCAATTGTGGTTGAAGATATTGCACGGGTAATGGGGTTTGGTTTTATATTGGCAGTGATCACTTTATCCATATTGCTGCCATGCGATTGCGCCAGTGTGCTTTGCATCCACAAATAAGCGCCGCCAGCTAGCAAGACCAAGATACCGCCCGCTCTAATGAGTGGCAGCCTGAGTTTTGCCGAGGGAATTTGAGCAGATTGCGCTCCAGCTATAGTGCTTAGTTTTGGGGTAAGGGTCATCTCAGCGTTGGCAACTCTGGCTCCGCGCTGTTCCAGATCCTTTAACATTTGGTTGATTAAACTCATTTTAATATCAATCCTTTTATTAAAGTTACTGTGGGTAAACCAGCAAGGCACTGCCGAACATACTCAGCAATACGACTAAGGAGAAGCTGTGCAGATGCACCTTTCTCCACATAGATTCAATGGATTTGGTGTCTGAAACGGCGGCCAGTACCTCGCCAATCCCGACCTGGTGCTTGCCTTTGCCGTAAGTAGCGAGAAGTGCCTTGTGTGCCAATATGTTGACCAGGCGGGGAATCCCTTTGGATTTTAAGTACATGAGAGTTAGCGCCAGATTGCCGAAAATGGGGCTGCCTTGATAACCGGCGATGACCAGGCGATGATTCAGGTAATAACGCATTTCGTCACTGCTTAGGCGGCCAAGCTGATATTCAAACGTAATGCGTTGTTTTAATTGCCGAATCGAGGCGTGGTTCAGTTTGTCTTCAAGTTCTGGTTGTCCAAAAATCACCACTTGCAGCAGTTTGCGCTTTTCCGTTTCAAGATTGCTCAATAAACGCAATGCCTCGAGCGTTTCAATCGGCATGGCCTGTACTTCATCCAGACAAACCACTACCTTGATGCCTTCCCGAGCAAAGTCCAGCAATCCGTGCGTGAGTGCATTCAAAAGTGCTAGCTGCGTAACTTCATCTGGTAATGCGATGCTTAATTCCTGAGCCAGCATCATGAGCAGAGATTGCGGCTCTAAGTATGGATTGGGTATGTAGGCCACTTTAAAGCTGGCGTCCAGGCTGGACATGAGTTTGCGGCATAACAGGGTTTTGCCTGTTCCCACTTCACCTGTGATTTTGATAAACCCTTCACCGGAAAGAATGGCAAATAACAGTGTATTCAGACCTTCCTGATAGCTGCGCGAAGCAAAATAGAAACTGGTATCAGGCGTGATGCTGAAAGGAAGTTCTTTTAAGCCGAAATGATTCAGGTACATCATTTATCTCTTTTCATTAGTGGCGCCGGCAATGGTTTCTGGTCTTTGCATGTTTTCAATACGCTGCTGGCTGGATAAAACGTCATTGCTCCAGCTGTCCTGGCCTTGTACCACGGTGGCTTTAAGCAGAATCACGAGTTCTGTTTTGCTTGTGGTTGAGCCTTTCTGGCGGAAAGCCGCGCCGACACCCTTAATATCACCCAAGCCAGGTACTTTAGATTTGCTGCTGATATTGCTTTCGGTCATCAGGCCGCCAATCGCAATCACGCGGCCGTCACGCGTACGCACAATGCTATCAGTCTCGCTCACGTTGCTGGAAGCCAGCGGCAGATTGATTTGACCTAACTCTCCGCCTAAAGTCACCTGCTTGTTCACCGTAGAAACCTGGCTGATAGAAGGGTGGATGTGCAAGATGATGTTGTCGTCTTTGTCAATTTGTGGTGTCACATCCAGCGCAATGCCCGAGAAGAAAGGCTGCAGCGTGACTTCCGGAATAGTCGTTGTCGCGCCCGTAGATGCGGTGGTGCTGGACGAAACGCCTGTGACAAAGAACTCATCCGTACCCACTTTCAGTACAGCTTTTTGATTGTTAATGGTGGCGATGCGCGGGCTGGACAGCACCTGAACATCTCCCTGTGTTTCCAGGAAAGATAGCAACGCAGCAAAATTAGCCCCCTGTAACGCTACTGCAAATAACGGCCCGCCAAGGGCTGTAGTTGCAGCATTTGATAACACGGTACCGGCTGAGGCGCTTAAATCGCCGCTGCTTAATGTGCCATGGCCGCTGCTGCTAAGCTGGGTGTCGGCGTTGATGCTGCCGACAATCCCGGTGTTAGAGCCTTTACGCCCAAATACCGACCAGTTGACGCCGCTTTGAGACTGGTCATTGAGTTGCACATTCAGGATTTTCGCTTCCAGAATCACCTGACGTTCGATGCTTACCTGCATCAGACGTAAAAATGCTTCCACATTGCGCACTTCATTCGGCATGGCGCGCACTAAGATAACGCCTGATTGGGGATTAACAATCACGCGCCTGCCATTCTCATTGCTTACAATGCCATTGAGCGAGTCTGCCAGATCTTTCCAGAAATCATTGTTGGATGTCGTCTCAATGCTTGTGCTAATCAGTGGCGTACGGCTGCCGGGATTGTTTGAGTTAGTGTTTGTGATCCCCCCCTGAATTTGCTGGCCATTTGCATTGCTGCCGCCGCTTACTGATCCGGAGGTGACGCGTGTATCAGACGAGCCTTTACGTTGGCCCACAATATAATTCACCTGGAATACGCGTGTCTGCATCGCCTGTGGTTCGATAAAAATGCGTGTGCCTTCAACTCTATATTCATAGCCATAAAGATCGCGCAATGAATCCAGGGCTTCAAATACCGTCACATCTTTCAAATTGACTGAAATCGTGCCGGTCACGTCCTGGCGCACCAGCATGCTGTAGCGGGTGCCGCTGACAATGCCCATGAGCACCTGGTTCGCAGGCGCATTGTTGATCACCAGATCAAAACGCGGTTCAAGCTGCTTTGCGGTTGCTTTTGGCGCCACCATTTTTAATGGCGGTAGCAGTGCATCGTTGATCGCATCGGGCGTAGGGGCTGGCGCCTTTGCTTCAGTGGCCTGTTTCAGCTCGTCCTTGATTTTATTGAGCGTCGTGTTCTTTTGTGGCGGCGGCGTGGCGCATCCGCTCAATAGCATAAGAATAATCAATGATAAGGCGTTTAATTTTTGCATCATTATTTCTCGCTTACAACAATGGGTTTGCTTACTACAGTTTTAGAAGAGCGCTTTGTTTTAACTTTTGCTGCAGCAGGAGCCGCAACAGGCGACAAGGTTTTTTTCTCAATGGCATAATCCATCAACAAAGTTTGTGTTGTCATATCAGGATTGCGCAATACGGCTGCATGTTCATCAAGCCGAATGAGTGTTGCCTGCTCATATTTTTTACCCAGCATGACTGCTTTGCCGTTGATGATGGCGGTACGGAGTTGCGGGCCTATCAGCACCGATTGCAATACTGGCGCTGCAGCCTGTTCGGAATGGTCACCATTTGCTGCATGGCTATAAATTGATGCAGGCGGCTGTGTCGGGTCTTTTAAGGCATCGGCCTGAGCGGGGTGTATACCAGCAAAAACGATGAGCAAGCCTATTAGCAGCGCCGGATGGGGAAGTCGGTTTGTCAGTTTCATCATCAAATACTCAACCAGGTTTTATCCAGACTTAGGGTATACACTGTCAGCGTTAACTGGCAGTCAGGATAATGCTCCGCGTTCAGTGCGGCTTTGCTCCATAACACGTGCCAGGGCATTTTTTCCAGTTCCGCTACATATTCAAGTAAATCCAGATAGCGTCCTTCGATGGTGATTTCCACGCCGTGTCTAAATACTGGCACATCCTGTTTCAGGTCTTGTTCGGCGCCTTCTGCAGAGCTTTCAAGCAACCCTTTTACTGGCAGCGTTTTGAGTTCGATTAATTTCAGGTTGCCATTTTTTTTCAATAAGCCGCGTAGCAGCTCCGGCATTTTGTCCGGGTTGATCAGCGTGGTTTGCAGGTGGTTTAATCTGGTTTCCAGCACTTGCAGATGTGATTGCAGCTCGCCGATGCGCTGTTTATTCTGCGTATCAGGGTCAATCACTGGTTGCCTGGAAAATTCGCTAATTTGTTGATTTAAGTCCTGAAGCTGCATTTGGTCCGCCTCCAGTTCCCGGGTGAGTATTTTTTGGCGTTCCAGCACAGGGCCAATCAATAGCATATTGATGACGGCATAGACCACCACCAGTAATGCGCAGGCAACCATCCAGCGCTCACGAGGATTGAGCGCTTCAAATTTGCTGCCGATGATTTGCCAGGAGTGTTTCAAGATTTCTTTTCATCCTTGGTGTTTTCAACGCCTGACACCGATGCTTCATCGGTAGACTGCAATGCGAACTCAATATATTGAGGTTTAAATGCTTGTCTGGCTGCAGGTGCAGTAGATGTGCCGTTATTAGATGTGCCGTTGTTGGCAGTCGAGACTTGAGTCGCCATCGGTGTCGCTGAATTGCTGCTGGCGGCATCCGCCTTTGGCAAGTGCATGTTTAAGGCGGAAAATAATTTGCCTTTTAACGCAGGCTCATTGCCCAGGTGAGCGATGTATTCTGGTACAAGAGCCGCTTGCAGGGTTCGGCCGCTGATATTGAGCCTTTCAGTCTGGCTGTCGAAGCTGAAACTGGTTAGCCATAAGCCATCCAGGCTTTGTCTTGCAAAAGCCCGCATGAGCGCAGCGTAACCTTTCTCAGGGTTAGCTGAGCTTTGGTCCACAGTTCGCAGTATTTGCTGCTGCATGATTTCCTTTTGCTCCAGTTGCGTTATTTGTTCCAGCAGTGTCTTGTCTGGCGCACGCGGCGTATGTAACAAAGCCTTTTGTTTCAATTGCGCCTGCGTCGCTGATAGCGCTTCGGCCACCTGACTGCGCTGCGTGCCTAGCAACGACAGCTGCTGTTGTGCATAGCCGTAATATCCCAACATCAATACGGATAAAACACCTAGTGTCATAACTATATTATTCGGATTTAAGAAATCCTTTTGCTTGATAAGAGCGGGATTTAGGAGGTTAATCTGCTGACTCATAATGAGGTCCCTTCACGTAATGCGGCCCCTAACACAGGCAGCAGGCTGGCCTGCATGGCTAAATCGGTTAATTCGGCATTGTTCTGGAATTTAAAAACATCGGTTAAATCAAATCGCTCAATCTGAATATAAAGTGAGGATTTCAAATAATCATAACAATCATCGCGCCCCGCAAACGGTGCCAATACCAGACGATTGGTGGTGATGTAGGTAAACTCACGTTCAAAATTGTCCAGCGAGCGCTGAATCTCCAGTGACAGGCGCTCGAATACTCGGGTTTTCTGATCACTATCTTCGCTGTGCAATTGTGTTGTATCAATATCAATATCAATATCGATATGTCTGGAATGGTAAAGCTCGCCTCCGGAAGTAAACGTCAGCAAGCAACCATTGCGATTGATGGATAGCATGGCCAGTCCGCGACCTTCTTGTTCTAGATAAGCTGCGATATTACGTTGTGCCAGTTCTGGAATATCAATTACTTCTAGTGCCGCTCCTGAAATATCAATCAATCGCTCAATGTAATCGCTGACGAGTTCGTTTTTGGCGACAGCCGCATATACATAGGATTGTCGATTGGCAATATAGGGATTGGCGGGGATGTCGATGACATCGATCGTGGCATGCTCTACCGGGTAATCAATCATATCCTTAAGCTTCCAGCCCACGGCTTGTTTCAGTTCATCAGCTGGAACATTCGGTTTTTCAAGATGCAGTAACTTGTATTCATCCTGCGCGAGTAATAATGAGCAATGCCGGCTATCCAAATCTAAATCAGCCGCCAAAATTTTGGCCGAGGCACGGTCTTTCAAGTTTTCAGGGCGAATGCCGCAAAAAGTCACCAGTGGCTTCTCATTCAGTTGATGCGTCACATGTGCAGCACACGTGCCATCTTCAGAGGCGCATATCGCAGTCCAGCCAGGTTTTTTTTGCTTGGTAAAAAGTCGCATGTTCTGTCCTTATTTTGGTGCTGTCAATAATCGTTAAAAGTTTTCGCGCAAGTAAATAACAGGCGTTTTGAAAATGCCGAAAGTGGCGCGCGCTAGCGGGTTTGTGCCAAACCAGGGGATATTTGCTGCTGTTGCTGCGCTTGCAGCAGATGATGTACAGGTGCTGCCGCTGGCGCTTGTTAAATTCAGTGTCAAATCTACGCTACCGTTATTGCCGGCACCGGGTTTTGTTAATTTCGCTGTTGTTCTGCCTGAAGTCATGGTCCCAGGCACCGATACTTGTGTTTCGCAGGCCGATAAATTATTGCGGTAATTGCCCATGGCGACGCTGGATGCCGGTATGGCCGTGCAGCCATCCTGCTGGCTTCTGATGTATGCCGAACCGTTCCAATACTGCGCCTCTATGGGAACAGATAATGGCAATAATTCCGAGCCGTAAGCATTAGATACAAACAACCTGCCATAGCGGAACGGGCTTGCGGCAGAGGTTGCCGTGCTGCTCATGGTAACGCCATCACTATCTGCAGGCGCAGCGCTGACCGTAATACTGGCAGGAGCAACAGTGGCCAACGGGCGGCTGACCTGGTGTTTAGCGCTGACAGCCGCTACGCCGTTGTTCCAGCTGCCCGTAGGTGCAGTTGCGCTAGCGGCAAGTGCTGCGCCACCCGGCAAACCGCTGGCGGTGAAGTTAAAGTTCCCCCAAGTGGATAACCCTAATTTGGCAAAACTGCCTGTGTAGTTTTGCGTGGTGGTATTTGCAGCATTTTGTGCGGTCAAGGTGAAGTTGGTAATGAAGCCGTCTTGCCCCAAGTAACTAAAAGCCCCGCTGCAAGCTGGCGTGGTGGCGCCTTGTGTCAGCATGAAGTGATCCGGGATAAAGCGTCCAAAATAATTGGTAGCGGAAGCATTGCCAAAACCGCAGGCAAACTTGCCGCCGCTGTCTGCAAAACCGCTGGCGCAGTCGCCTGCTGCTGAATCAATCGCGGTGAAAGTGTCGTCATAAACGCCATTGGCGGTTAGTCTGAAATAACCCGCTTCGCTATAATTAAAAGCGGTACCAGTCGCACTGCCGGTGCCGGAACTCGCCGCGCTAAAGCTGCCGGCAACTGTGCCAGCCTGGGCTGCACCGCTATGTGCTGCAAGCTTGGTATTGTCAATATTGGGCGTGCCGTCGTAGCCTGCAATGCCGGTTGCAGCGGTGAGGCTGAAATTAGCGCCGGCTTTTATCGCAGGTGCGGATGTAGTGCTTGTTCCAGAGGTGTCTGCATTAGCGGTTGAGCTGACAGTAAAATTGGTAGGGCGAACTGCAAAATTGTCTGAAGAACAGCCATAAGCGACGGGGGTGAGATTGTTATCTCTAACGCGGCAGCGCAACTTGCGGTAAGCATTGGCGACATTAAAATTGGCAGAAAGCGTTTTACGCCCTAAGTCACCAGCGGCAAAGGTAATATTCTGGCTGGCTATCGGCGAGCTATAGGCGCTGCAGGCAGGTTGCGGGCTGGCACTGTCATTAAACAGCTCAACGGTCACATTTGATGCGGCTGTGTAGCTTGTGGATTGAACCCCGCCAGTCTGTAAAGCCACCACATCAAATTTGAACCCTGTTCCTGCCAGCTTGGTGTAGAGCGGATTGCGGGCGGAAGGTGAACTGGTCAAGTTGTTATAGGCAACACCTGTTTCCAGACACTCAAAACCTTTCACGCAAGGGGTGTCAGCAATCACAAGGTTGCAGCTAGCAGTGCCGGTACTGGTGTTCCAGCATTTTGTGCCGTTTAATGGCACCGAACTTAAACCGGAAGTTCCTAAGGTGAAGCTGCCTCCCGGTGAAGTGCCCAATAACGAAACTGTTGTTGTTGATGCGCTTGAGCCCAGCGTAAATGTAGCCGGAGTTTTTGTGACCACAGGTGTGGTAGGTGAGGTGGTAATGCTGCCGGTTAAGGTGCCCGTATTGACGATGTTCGCTGCGGGGCAAGGCAAAGTTGATGAAGTACATGCCAGCACGGTGAAGTCAGTCGCGCATAAATTTGCCGTGCCGGGATGCCTGATTTCCAGGTGATCATAGGGTGGGACGACAAATGAACCCACCACAAAGTCATAGCTGAATGTATAGGTGCCGGGTGCAGTAAAGTTATACTGAACGCCAATACCGGTATCCTGGTAGGTGGTACTGATGTTATTGCTCATGTTAGCGCTCTGCAATATCGAGCAGTTTGTACTGCCGTTCGCCCAGAAGCTATTCCAGCCGGAAGCGCAATAGTTTGAAAAAGCCAAGCCGCCACGTTCCCGAAAGGATTCGATGACCGAAACCCCTGCTGGAATGCTGGTGCTGGAAGGGCAGGTCGTACCTGAGGTTGGCGGATAAGTCCCTACCACCTGATTGCCGTTAGTGTCGGTGTAACGCACACCGCAGCCATTGTCGCTACCGCCCAGATAAGTATCAAATACATGGTAGTATCTGACAGGATTGGCAGCGCTGACCGCATACGTGGCCGGAATCACCAAAGTCACCTCGGCAGTTAAAAAATCCAGCGGGGTGGTGTATTTCCAGACCACTGTGACCTGAGGGCCGGAGCTGATACCAAAATTACTGGTAGCGCTTTGCTGCACGCCGCTGGAAGACGGATTGGCCGGAGATGCCGCAGTAATGGCATAGGTGCTGTACATGCCGCCTGTCGGAGTAAATGTGGCGACATTATGATCTGGGCCGTAGATGAGTCCATTTGCACGCAGAAATATGCCATTATCGAGATTGGTGCTGGGGGGTATAACCGATGGGGAATAGACTTGACCTGTATTGTTGAGTCTTTTCACCTGAATATGCGTCGTATCTTCGATATAAAAATGCAGGCCATTGGTGGCAGTAGAGCCACCCGTATTGTTGAATTCAATCACCACGGCATAAGCTGTGCCCATGCTACATACTGAAAGCATCCACGATAAAGCTGCCAGCCTGACAAAAGGCAGAGATAAAAATGTTCTTAGCATGGCTTGCAAAGCCTCGCTTCAGAAGTATTTTCATGGATTTTGCCAGCAATCAAACCGAATCCTTAAACCATTGATGGTAGATTGGTTCATTATGCGGTGATTAGGTGCGGGTTAAACCGCCAATCAAAAACGGTTTTAGGCGCTATTTAACTGCATTGGTAGTTGGGCGTGGCATCGGTGCCCAGGCACTTGCTAAGTGTAAGCTGCACTTGCCGTTCGATGTAGTTAAGTGCGCCAGCCGTACCAAAGCTGGCAGTCGCCACGATGTCGTACGTGGCGATGGTGTGGTCTGTGCCTTGCTCAAAATAGTCTGCAGATCTGGTGCAAGATACGGTCACTGCAAAATTATCAATGGTGAGTATGGTGGGGCTGGCAGGGCAGTTTACCAAAGCGGTGGTGCCCGGTGCCAATGTCTGATAAGCCGCCCACTCAACGCCGGCACGCGCCGCCTGATAAGCTCTCGAACCCTGCACATCCTGCGTGGAAGTGGCTTGCTGAACACTGGTGATATTCAGTGCATAAGCGCCCAGGGCGGCCAGAATCACCAGTACAAATATCGCAGCCGGCAGCAAAAAGCCTTTATTTTTACGTGTTAAATTTCTGGTCATGGCGAATTCACCACATTGACCTGATGCATCAGTTTGACGTTGGCGACATCCTGCGCGAACCCGAGGTAAATCGTGACGACGCCGGTTCTTTGCAGCACCCCTGCAACATAGTTGATCTGGCACGAGCTGAGATTGGCGGCCAATTGGCGCGCCGTGGCAAGCCCGTTGAGTGCAGCCACACTGGCTGGCTGGCTGGTTTGCGTGGCATAGCCGCTATACTGCAAAAGCACGCGGTTGGTCATGTCGCATACATAAGACACGGGGGTGGATACTATGTAGAATCGGCTGGAGGGTGAGGCTTGCGGAAAAGTGCCGCCATTAAAGCTCAACACGCTCAGGTTGCCCGTAGTCAGTAGCGCACGGCTGTTGCTGCCTTCATATACATCAGACCCCGGGATGCCCAGATTGTAAATCACCAGTTTGTCGCCAGAGGTTATTGTTACGCTTGGCCCAAGCACGTCAAAGGTATCCGCAGCAAGTGAAAAATCTAGCGGATCATCGCTTACCGAAGATCCAACTGCGGCGCGGTACCTGCCGGCCGCTTTCACGGGCACAAATTCGATAAAGCTGTCAGCGCCGTTAGTGGTTGTGCGCACGCTATTGGGCAAGGCATTGCGAATATCCCGCGCCATGCGGCGCAGTGCGGTATCGGCGCGGTCGGTTAAATTGGCGCGATTTTCGCTATCAATAAATGATTGTGCCGGGTTGCGAATAAGCTGGGTTGCGGCTGCTGCAAGAATACCGACAATGGCGATCACGACCACCATCTCGACCAAGGTAAAACCTGCAGTCTTAAATGTGAATCTAGATGTTGGGCGCATAGCGAACTCGATAACCTGTCAGTGTGACATCAGTGTTTGCCGGACCTGTCACGCGCACGCTGATTTTTAGCACGTCATCCAGTGCAAGGCTGGCAAATGGAGCGGCTGCGCCAGCGCGCGTAACGGTTACAGCAGCGGCATAGCCATCCAACCCGGCAAGCGGCGTGGTATTGCCCGGGCTGCAGATGCCCGTGCAACCGCCGCCCGGCATGGTAAAGCCGCCATAGTCGGCCACATTATCGAAAGGATCTGTGCTGCCGTAACGGCTTTCACTGGCGGGTGTAGGGCTGGCAAGCGCTGCACCGCCTTTGTCCTGTGGGTTTGTGCAGTCTGCAGCAGATGTCGCAGTTGAGATACTTGCATCATCTGGATCGCAAAAGGTGAATGGCTGCTGCTGTATTTCCAGTAACAGCGATTCTGCAATGGAAAGTGCTTGCTTGCGAACGAGCGGGTCTGCGCTGCCACGATTGGTAATATCAAGCACTTTCAGTACGCCGACTAAAGCTACGCTGACAATCACCATAAACACTACCAGTTCGACCAGTGTTACGCCAAGCTGCCGCCTGGCTTGTGTCACGCCCGATTGATGATAAATAGATTGTTTGTTGTTAGCGCACATAGCCGGTTTCCGCTTCAACGGTAATGGTGCGGGTGGATTCGCTGGGAACGATGGCATTTTGAATGGTAAAAGTTGCTGTTGCATTCGGCACCGGTCTGCCAAGTCCATCAAAACCAATCGGCGTGGTTGATGCCGTGATGGTCACGTTGTTAGAAAGTGTTTTGGAATAGGCCGCCTGCGTTGCGGGGTCGATGACTGCGCTGCTGCAATTGCTGGTATAGCCTAAACAAACAGTGCGTGACGCAGTGTTTATATTGGCATACACGATTCTGCGCTGGGCAACGGCAGTTTTTTGCGCATAACGCAACGCCGAAACCAATGTGCCGTAACTGCCACGTGCCTCAAAAGCATCCGCGCCAACAAATCTTGGCGCCGAGATGGCTGCGACAATGCCGGCAATCACCAGAACGGCGATCAGTTCGACGATTGTGAAACCGTATTCTCGGATCAAGCCATACTCTCGCCGCATGTCGGTATCTGCCTCGAAGCAAACCAGCAACTAGCTGGAGCAATCGCCCCTGCTAGTGATGATTAAGTGTATTAACAGCCGCCAGTAGCTGATGCATCTACTGCGCCAGTCGTGCCATTATAAGTGACTTGGCAAGTTGCACTGCCGCCATTGGTTGGCCTAAATGTTACTGCAGTGGCGGTGGTGTAATCAGCAGTAAAACCATCAATTGATGTTAAGGCATTGCCAATACCTGCAGCGGTTCCTGCTGGCACACCGGTACCAGCACCAACATCCACAGGAGTTGCGCTGCCTATCATTGCTACTGTTGTGGCTGTGGTGTTTCCTGTCGCAAAATAACGTGCTTGTGCAACACCAACTGCGGAACGGAGTCCACCGGCGAAGCCGTTGACCGAAGCCACGCGTGCCTCATTGGTGAGATTGATAAACCTTGGCAGTGCTGTGGCGGCCAAAATACCTAAAATGACAATCACGACGACTAACTCGACCAATGTAAAACCCGATTGCGCAGAACTAAATTTTTGCTGTTTCATTTCAATTACTCCTTCAATATAAAAAATAGAACCTCAGTACATCACTTAAATCAATCAATTAACAACCAGTCGTAACCGCAGGCGTAATCACGGGGGCGGTATTTGCTGCAGTTGCCTGTGTATAGGTAAACTGGCAGTTGGCCGGTGTTGGCGCACCTTGTATCTGGAATGTGGCGTCGGTGGCGGTCGCAGTGTAGTTATAACCGTCCGCATTCAGTTCGGCCAATGTCGGGTTGAATGAAGTCGTTAGCCCTGCTGCCGAGAGCAGGCCGGCCGTGCCGATGGCGGTGACATCCGGGTAAGCGAACACCATGTCAACCACACCATCTTCTGTACATAAAGTACCGGCAACACCATTGCTGTTGTTTGCCGTGCCGCCGCCTCCAGGGCAGGCAGCCGCATCGGCAATGTTATTTCTTGCTAATACGGTCGCGTGCGTTAAGGCGGCTGCAGCCGCTACGCTGCCCCTTGCGGCATTGAGTTTTGCAATGCGCGCATCGCGCTGCAGGCTGGTAAACCGCGGTAGTGCAACTGCCGCTAAAATAGCCAGAATGAGAATGACGACAATCAACTCAATTAACGTGAAACCCTTTGCTTTATGTAACATGACGCATCCTTTTTAATCTACAAACAGTTATTAATTTCTTAATTTGGTTTAATTTTTGTGCAAGGCAATATTACCGAGATCCCATATTGGCAAGAAAATACCCAATGCCAGAATCAGTACCATGACCCCTAAAAACACAATCAAAATCGGCTCAATCTGTGCACCCAGGGTCTTAATTTCATACTCAACATCGCGCTGATACATATCTGCCACTTCCTGCATCAAATCATCCAGCGCACCGGATTCTTCGCCAACTGCAATCATCTGCAGCACAACCGGGTTAAACACGCCGCTGTTGCTTGCGGTACGCAGAATGCTCTCGCCGCGCTCCACCCCTTCACGCATCTGTTCGATTTTGCTCGAGATATAATCGTTATCGGCAGTCTGTGCGACTAACTTTAGCCCGCTGATGATGGGCACACCACTTTTGCTGGACAAAGCGAAACTTCTGGCGAACCGCGCCATGGTGGCTTTATGGATAATCTTGCCGGCCAGAGGTGTATTTAATTTAAAACTGTCCCATTTGAATTTGCCTGTACTGGTGGCAATATAGGAGCGAAATAGAAACATGCCACCAAAAACTGCGATTAGGAGAAATGGCCATGCGGCGACCATAAACCTGGAGAAATTCAGTAAGCATCGGGTGAGGATGGGTAATTCTGCACCAAAGCTTTGAAATACCTTGGCAAAGGCAGGAATCACAAAAAGATTAACTACAACAATCGCAATCGCCATCGCAATAACGACAAAAGTCGGATAGCGCAGCGCGGATTTGATCTGGTCGCGCATGAACCTCTCGAATTCGAGGTGATCGAATAAACGCAGGAATATGGTATCCAGCATGCCGGTTGTCTCACCGACGCGCACCATATTGACATAGAAATTGGAAAATACCTTCGGGTGCTGCGCCAGTGCTGATGAAAGCTCGCGCCCGCTGCCCAGATTTTCTCGAATATCGCTTATAACCTCTGCAAAGGCCTTGTTTTGCGTGGATGCTTGCAAACCGCTAAGCGCTTGCAGGATGGGAATGCCGGCTTTAAGCAGCGTATACATTTGCCTGCTGAACAGCATTACGTCGATAGTTTCGATTTTTTCTTCAAAAAGATGAATTGAAATTTTTTTTGTGCTTGGAGGAGCTACCTGCGCCTGAATCTCGATAGGCGTGATACTGCGGCTAAACAGCTGGCTAGCAAGGGCGCTACTGTCCTGCCCCTCCAGCACGCCTTGTACCAAAGCGCCACTGCTGTCACGGCCTTTATAGTTAAAGAATGGCACAGGTTTTACTCATCCAGCTGATTGCTGATGCGCATGGCTTCTGCAATGGTGGTGCGTTTTTGAATGACCAGATCGACAGCGCTTTTACGTAGCGTGTTACCCGCCATGCGTTGTCGCCCCAGTTTAATAAAGTGATTCGGGTCATGGTGATTCGCTGCATCAATCAGCTCATTATCCATTTCAAGCAACTCATAGATGCCGATGCGTCCCAGATACCCCGTGCCATTACATAGGCTGCAACCCTTGCCGTGCACATAATGATGTTGACCTACTTCTTTAGCCAGTTCGTGTTGCAGCCATGCATGCTCTATAGGCTCAGGCGTGTGTGGTTCAGAACAGCCTGTACAAACCAATCTAACCAGTCGTTGTGCGACGACGGCCACAATCGACATGGCGACCATGAATCTGGGTGCGCCCATGTCAATCATTCTGATCGGTGTACTGATGGCGTCATTAGTATGCAGGGTAGAAAGCACCAGGTGCCCAGTCATGGCCGCTCGCAGGCCAATCTGAGCAGTTTCCTGATCGCGCATTTCACCCACGAGCACGATGTCAGGGTCTTGCCTCAAAGTGGAACGCAGAACACGTGAAAAATCCAAATCTATTTTTTCGTTGACCTGCACTTGATTGATGCCCGGCAAGCGGTATTCCACAGGGTCTTCAACCGTGATAATTTTGTTTGATGTTGAATTAAGTTCGTTAAGCGCTGCATAGAGTGTTGTGGTTTTGCCGCTGCCGGTTGGGCCGGTGACCAGTACCATGCCGCTGGGACGATGAATGAGCTTGCGAAAGCGCTCCAGCATCTTGTTTGGCATGCCCAGTTTTTCTAAAGAAAAGCCGCTGGTATTTTGTATTAATAAACGCATCACGACGGATTCGCCATATTGCGTTGGCATGGTGGATATACGTACGTCAACGGTCTGCTGTTTGACTTTTACTGCAAAACGTCCATCCTGTGGCAAACGCTTTTCTGAAATGTCCAGACCTGACATGAGCTTTAACCGCAATACCAAGGCTGAAGCAATCTTTAATTCGGCCTTGGTTTGCAGATGCATCATGCCATCGATTCGGAAGCGAATATGCAGTTTGCTTTCCTGTGGCTCGATATGGATATCGGAAGCGCGTACTTGTACGGCATCTTCAAAAATCGTTTGCAACAACTTGACTACGGGCGCTTCTTCAGCAGTTTTAGCTACGCCTATTGATGAAAAATCAATCGCGGTATCACCCAGGTCTTCACCTAGTTCCAAAGCCAGGCTGGATATTTCATCGGTACGCCGGTAGCTGCGGTCAATCAGCTGCAGCAACGAGCCTTCCTGTATTACAGCCAGCTCGATGTCTTTGCGCAAAATCCTTACCAATTCGTCGAATGCAAATAAGTCGGTAGGGTCGACCATCCCGACTAAATAGCTGGCACCTTTGTCTTCAAGCACGACACAGCGAAATCGCCGCGCCTGTGCTTCCGGTATTTTGTTGATAAGATCGGGCTTGGTGTTGAACTGATGCAGATCGATAAAAGGGATTTTGAGCTGGCGTGCCAGCGCTTCAGAAATCTGTGTTTCCGTCACATAGCCTCTATCCACAAATATCCGCCCCAGTTTTCTGCCGGTGCGTTTTTGCTCTTCCAATGCTTTACTTAAGGTATCAGCAGAAATTAAATCCTGCCGTACCAGAATCTCACCAAGACGAATCTTCTCAGGACTTGCCATTTAAACCCCATCCATACACGTTCACGTAAATATAAACGCGGATGACGCATTTCAATTGTTAGAATAAAGGCGGGTTTAGCCCTGAAATCTAAGGTCTAGGTTTTATGGCTGATTAGGTTTTATGGCTGATATAGTTGCAGATGTTTACGAAGTCTTTTACAGAGAGATTTTCGGCACGCAGCTGGGAGTCGATGTTGAGTTGTGTGAAATCTTCATCACTTAAAAAATCTTTTAGCGTGTTGCGGATGGTTTTACGGCGCTGGCCAAAGGCGGCCAGCACTAATTTAGCAAATAACGTCACATCATCTGCCACGAACGGTTTGGTGATATGCGGCACACAGCGCACAAATGCCGATTCCACTTTAGGTGCTGGATCAAATGCCTCTGGTGGCACGGTGATTAGATACTCCATCGCCAGATGATATTGCAGCATGACGCTCAGCCGTCCGTATGCAGGAGTTGAAGGCTGCGCGACCATGCGCTCTACCACTTCTTTCTGCAGCATAAAATGCATGTCGCTGATGTAGGCAAGATTATCCAGCAGATGAAACAAAATCGGCGTGGAAATATTGTAAGGCAAATTGCCGGTCACCCGGAGCTGACTGCCTAATTGGGCAAAGTCAAATTTCAACGCATCTACATTATGGATAGTAATGGCGTCACTGGCATATTCTTTTTGCATCCAACTGACAATGTCGCGATCGATTTCCACCACATGCAAGTGCCGGATTTTTTTGAGTAATGGTTTGGTGAGTGCGCCCAGGCCGGGGCCGATTTCAACAATGATTTGATCTGGCAGCGGATTAATCGCATCGATCAGGCTGTGGATAATGCTTTGGTCGGTCAGAAAGTTCTGCCCAAAGCGTTTTTTTGCGACATGCTTCATGATATTGTTTTGCGTGCCAGTTCAATGGCCAGATTAACTGCCGCAAGCATGCTGCCGATATCAATATTGCCAGTACCAGCCAAGTCAAGCGCGGTGCCATGATCGACCGAGGTGCGAATGATTGGCAAGCCTAGAGTGACATTCACACCGCCGCCGAAACTGGCATGTTTAAGCACAGGCAACCCTTGGTCGTGATACATTGCCAACACGCAATCGGCGTTTTCAAGATATTTTTTGGTGAACAGCGTGTCGGCAGGCAACGCCCCAGTGAGCTGCATGCCTTCAGTGCGTAATTTCGCTAACACTGGATTGATTACTTCAATCTCTTCACGGCCTAAATAACCATCTTCGCCCGCATGCGGATTAAGCCCGGCAACTAAAATGCGTGGGTTTTGCAGACCGAATTTCTGCACCAGATCTTTGTGTAAAATGCGGATGGTCGTTTCAAGGCTGTCGCAGGTGATTGCCGTGGGTACATCCTTAAGCGCCAAATGCGTGGTTGCCAGAGCCACGCGCATGCTTCCCCCAACCAGCATCATCACCACTTGTGGTGTATTGGCCAGTGTTGAATTGGTAAGTTCGGCAAAAAATTCGGTATGGCCTGTAAACGCGATGCCGGCCTCATTAATCACGCCTTTGTGCACAGGGGCTGTCACAATGGCATCGAAAGCACGGCGATTTTTACTATTTATGGCGCATCCATCTATCGCGCAAGAGAGCGTGTTAAGCACATATTGACTATTGGCTGGACTCAAAATGCCCGCTGTGACGGGCTCTGCGGTGGGGATATGTAATACTTTTAGTGTATTTTTGACATGCCGATGCGATGCCTGTGTGGATTCGTAATGTTCAATGGCCAGATTGATATTGAGCAGGCGCGCACGATGAGCCAGCATTCCCGCATCGCCGATGATGGTAATATCCGCGTCAAAATCATGTTGAGCCAGCAATACGCAGATATCCGGGCCGATACCGGCGGGTTCGCCAGAGGTGACCGCAATGCGAGGGATGGACAGACTCAAAACAGTACGAACTAAAATTTGTCTTCTAAGCGCAACTCAACAAAGGCGCGGTCACGTAACTCGCGTATCCAGTCTTGGTAAGCCTCTTCAGATTTTCGTGCGCGAATTTCCTGACGCGCTTTCAGCCTGGAGGCTTCTTTGGTCATGTCCTGCTGGCGGCGCTCCAGTACCTGAATAATATGCCAGCCGAAGGGTGAAAGTACGGGTTCGCTGATCTCGCCTAAGCCAAGTGTATTCATGGCTTTCTCGAACGGCGGCACGGTGTCGCCGGGGTTTACCCAGCCTAAATCACCCCCATTATTGGCACTGCCGTCTTCGGAAAACTGACGTGCCAGCTCTTCAAATTTAGCCCCATTGTCAAGACGCTCCTTGATACTATCCATTTTACGTTTTGCATCCTTTTCAGAAACGACTTCACTGAGCTTGATCAAGATGTGTCGCGCGTGCGTTTGGCCAATCACCAATGAAGAGCTGCCGCCGCGACGATTGGTAAGTTTTAATATATGAAAACCATTCGGGCTACGTATGGGGGTGGATACTTCGCCGGGCTGCATGCTTTTTAGCGTCGACAAAAACAGCGCCGGCAGCTGAGAGCTACTTTTCCAGCCCATTGCGCCGCCTTCCAGCGCGTTGGGTGCATCTGATACAGCCGCAGAAACTTGTGCAAAGCTCGCGCCAGCGGCCAGTTGTTTGAGGGCATCCTGCGTTTTGGTTTTGGCCTTTTGCAGATCCTCGGGCGAACTGTCCTCAGGCGTGCGGATTAAAATATGCGAGATTTCGAATTCATCTTGTTCTTCGCCGCGGTTAGCTTGCGTGGTGAGGTAGTTGTCAATTTCGCCCTCAGACACGTTGAGCCGATTGTCCACTTCACGTTCGCGCAGCCTTGCTATGGTGATTTCGTTGCGAATGTCTTCGCGGAATTTGCGCAGGCTGATGCCATCCTTCTCAAGCGCAGCTTTAAACTCGTCCTGCGTCATTTTGTTCTGCTCGGCGATACGCTCAATGGTTTTATCCAACTGTGTGTCGTCAACCTTCAGGCCGGTTTGCGCGGCCAGCTGCAACTGCAGGCTGTCTACAATGAGCCGCTCGAGGATTTGCCTTTCCAGAACCTCTTCAGGCGGCAGCTGCGTTCCCTGTTTTTCCAATTGCGCACGGATTGTGCGCGTGCGGTCTATGAGCTCCTGTTCCGTGATGACGCTTTGATCGACAATGGCAATAATGCGATCCATCTTAACGATTTCGTTAGTTTTTTTAGCCACATTGCCTTTCCCACCTTCTGCGGAAACTGCGAGGGAGCAGATAAATAAGCTGCTTAAAATCAATAGCCTGAATAAATTTTGTGCTGAGTGTAATAATTTCATCGATTGTAATTCTGTTGCCTGTAAATGTTAGGAATTTCACTGGAACTCAGGTAACCAGGGATATCTCGCCTGAGTAAGTTAAGCGGGTTTGAACCGATTGAGGCTAAGCCGCCTAGCTCCAATTGGAAGAATAGACCATAGTTTGCGTCAGCGGTTGCAGTTTCTACGCGCTGAATCACCGTGCGCGCTTGCCAGCAGCCAGCATCATATTCTACGCCGGCCAAACTTTCAATCAGCCTGTTATCGCGTATGGAGTAGTTATAGCGGCCCACCCCATACCAGCCGCGGCTAAGCGGCCATTGTGCAGAAACATTGATTTGCTCAAGAAACGCTTGCGTATAACGGTAGCCAACGTTGAGTAATTTGCCGGGTTCGGGGTTGTAGCGAGCAAGTACATTAGTGCGTACCATGCCGCTATCTTCTGTGTTGTACTGCCAGAATGCGTCTAAATTCCATTTGTTGGACAGCCTGGCTGTGAGCGCTGCAATAATGTCGGAAGAATTGTCCTGTGATTTGATTCCTCCGGGCAATACCACTTTCTGGTCTGTGAAATAATAACGCTGGCCAATAGTAGCGGTCATTCGCTCAGCGCCGGAATTCTTATCGATCATGCGCGTGGTGAAGGCCAGGCTTAACTGGTTGGCATTGTTAATTCGATCATTCCCTGTGAACTGGTTCTCGGTAAAGAGGGTGGTGAGGTTCAAGTCTGCCTGCGCAGAATCAAACACGGGCAACAGGTCCTGTTTTTTTTCCGGAATATATACATAGAACATACGCGGCTCAAACGTTTGCGTGTAGCTGTTTTTAACAATCTTGACGTCACGGTCGAAATATAATCCGCTATCCAGGCTAAAAATAGGCAGGGTGCGGCTGTCATTATTATTGCTGACGGTTGCTCCGTTAATTACGAAGTTATTGTCCTGCAAACTATAATTCGTCATGTGTAAGCCAGCTTTAGGCGTGATAAAGCCGTACGATTGGGTAAATGGCACACCGATGCTCGGATAAACTGTCAAACGGCTGCCAGTCGCTGCCAGCGGAGCTTTTTTGTTGCGATCGAAATAAGTCCACTGGCTATATAAATCAGTGTTGACGTAATCCCATTCTTTATTGGCGGTGAGCGTGAGTTGCGGCAGGCGCTCATAGGGGAAGTTAGTGTTATCTAAAGTTTGATATTTTTGCACCAGGCCATTAAAGCGCCATACATCGCCGACATAATCCACACGGCCTTCCTGCGGCAAATTAACACGGCTGGTGCTGATGATGCGTGTCGACATTTCAGAGAAATACTGATCATCTGATACTTTTTCAAGATTATAGCCAGCCGACCAGCCATTGCCAAAGCCGTGACTGTGGCTGAGATTGGCATAATAGCGTCTTCCACCATTCAGGCTGTCGTCATCCAGATATTCCAGGCTGTCGATGCCTGAGTAGTTTTCACCTAAATATCGAAACTCTCCTTGCAATTGCACGCCGCGCTTGCTCAGGTAACGCGCACCCACGGTGGCATCCATATTTGGGGCAATGTTGATGTAGTAAGGAACAGTCACTTCAAAGCCGCTACGGGATGTAGAGCCGATGATGGGGGTGAGCAGGCCGGATTTGCGCTCGTTGTTAAACGAGAAGCTCAGCCAAGGCGTGTATAAGATTGGCACGCCTTTGAATTCTACATAAGCATTTTTAGCTGTACCCGACTGCGTAAAATCATTCAGCTCAATTTCTTTGGCTTTAATGTACCAGTCATCTACGCCTGCCTCACAGGTGGTGTAGCGTGCTTCTTTTAAGCGCTTTTTATCTTGCCCTTCAAACAGCACGGCTTTGGCGTCGCCGCGCGATGAAGTAAATCTGGGATCAATCGAGGCTTGTCCAATCGGCGTGGCAGGTTCGCGGTAGCTGTCCTGATACAGCTTTGGGTTATCTGTTAGGCTGGTTTGGGTGTTAAGTAATTTAGATTGGGTATACACACTGGGGTCGTTGCGTGGTGTTGGTTCTCTTTGTGCGGTACCGCTGATCTGTTTGTTCAGTGTGATCGAAGCATCGCGCATTTCGCCGATACTTTCACTTAGCCGCATATTAAGCGCCGGGCCACGAATTTCGCTATCACCTAAATCAATGCGCGCGTTGCCCTCGACTTTCAGCTCGTCATTTTGCACGTCGTATTCAATGTTGTCGCCATAGATATGCTGATCACCCTTGCTGATGGAGGCATTGCCTGTGGCACGCATTTTGCGATCGAGGTATAAATCAAGTTTGTCGCCCTCAATTTCAATCGCGCCTGGTAGCGCTGTGGGCGGAATGGTCTCCGGAATTTCAGACAGCTCCATGGTCAGCGTTTCTGCAGATGCAGTCACACCAAAGCTAATCAACAGCAGTGTAGCGAGGCTGGCAAAAAAACATTTTGCGTAATCAATGTTTGAACGGGTGTAATGCAAAGGAGTTTTTTTAAAGTTAACTAAAAATGGTTTAAGTTATGTATTTTACGCATGAATGATAAAATCGCATAAATGCTAGTTTTAATCAATCAAAAAATGGCTTTCAATTCGACATTATAAAGGCTTGCAGTGGATAGAAAAATACAATTAGAAAATTGGCTTAAAGAAATATTAAACACGCAGCCGTTCACGTTGACGACAGCCTCGGCCGATGCCAGTTTCAGGCGTTATTTCCGTGTGCATTTGCAAGACAAATCACTGATCGCGATGGATGCGCCACCGCCACAGGAAGATTGCGCGCCGTTTGTAAAAGTCGCCAAACTGTTTCTACAAGCGGGGATGAACGTGCCGGAAGTACTGGCGCAGGATTTAACAAATGGATTTTTGCTGCTCAGCGATCTGGGTGACGATACCTATTTGAGCGCGCTCAATCATGACACCGCGCCTGAGCTGTATCTGAACGCAACGGATGCGCTGATTAAATTGCAATTGGCGAGCCGCCCCAATATTCTGCCCAATTATGATGAAGCCTTACTCACGCGCGAAATGCAGCTGTTTCCTGACTGGTACATTGCGAAGCATCTGCAGGCCGAACTAGATGCTGAACAGCTGGCAATTCTAAAGAATACTTTCGATGTGCTTAACAAAAACATCTTGGCGCAAGGCCAGGTTTACGTGCACCGCGATTATCATTCGCGCAACCTCATGCTTACAAAACAGAATAACCCCGGCGTGCTGGATTTCCAGGATGCCGTGTATGGGGCCATTACCTACGATTTGGTGTCCTTATTAAAAGATGCTTATATCAGTTGGGATGAAGAGCCGGTCATCGATTGGGTGGTGCGCTACTGGCAGCCTGCCAAAAAAGCCGGTTTGCCTGTGCCGGCGGATTTTAGCGAGTTTTACCGCGATTTTGAATGGATGGGCGCGCAGCGGCATATTAAAGTGCTTGGCATATTTGCACGGTTGTATCACCGCGACGGCAAGAGCGGCTATCTGAAAGACATGCCGCTGGTGATGAATTATCTGCGTAAGGTGTGCGAGCGTTATGTAGAATTAAGGCCGATGCTGAAGCTATTGAATCAGTTGGAAAATAAGCAGCCACAGATAGGGTACACGTTCTAATGCGTGCGATGATACTGGCTGCCGGACGAGGTGAGCGCATGCGGCCGCTCACTGACCATGTGCCAAAGCCATTGCTAATAGTTGGCGGTAAGCCGCTGATTGTCTGGCACCTGGAGCGGCTGGCCAATGCCGGCTTTAAGGAAATTGTGATTAACCACGCGCATCTCGGCGCGCAAATAGAAGCCATGCTGGGGAACGGCGCACATTGGGGCGTGTCCATTTGTTGTAGTCCTGAAAAGGCGGCGCTGGAAACGGCGGGCGGCATTGCCAATGCATTGGATTTGCTAGGCCGGGATGGAAATGAAAATCAGCCATTTCTGGTGGTGAATGGCGACATTTATACGGATTTCGACTTTACAGGCATTGCTCTGCAGCCCAGTAAACACGCGCACCTTGTGCTGGTGAATAATCCGCCGCAACACCCGCAGGGCGATTTTGCAATTGAAGCCGGCGACTTAAGGCACACTGGCGAACAGATGCTTACCTTTTCAGGGATTGGCGTCTATCACCCGAATTTGTTTGCCGACGTTGTCAAAGGCCAGCCCGCAAAGCTGGCGCCCCTGTTGCGACAGGCGATTGATCATGATCTCGCCACAGCCCAGCATTATCAAGGTGTCTGGCATGATGTCGGTACGCCGGAACGGCTGAAACAATTAGATGAGAGTCTGTTAAAGCATGGTTAATTTAAAAGAATTTCAACAACGCCGTAGCCGGCTTCTGGACAGGATGGGTGAGGGCATTGCGATCATACCCACCGCGCCAGAAGTCGTTCGTAACCGTGACAGTCACTATGCGTACCGTTTCGATAGTTATTTTTATTATCTGACTGGCTTTACCGAGCCGGAATCGGTACTGGTTTTAATCGCTGGCAGCAAACCTAAGAGCATTCTTTTTTGCCGTGATAAAGACATGGAACGCGAGATATGGGACGGCTTTCGCTATGGGCCAGATGGCGCACTCAAAGAATTTGGTTTTGATGAGACTTATAGCATTACCCAATTAGACGAGCTTGCACTAAAACTTTTAAGCAATCAGCCCAAGCTGTGTTACAGCCTGGGCGCTGATACGCGCTGGGATGCACGCATTGCAGGCTGGCTCAATGCCGTGCGCGACCTGGTGCGTAGCGGCATTTCTGCACCATCAGACATAATGGATATACGCCAGTTGGTCGATGTGATGCGTTTGGTGAAATCGCCCTACGAGCAGGATTTAATGCGCCGTTCCGCTAATATCGCCGCTGAGGCGCATAACCGGGCGATGAAATTCGCCAAGCCAGACAAAAAAGAATATGAAATTGAAGCAGAATTCCTGCATGAATTTTATCGCAACGGCGCGCAGTCGCCTGCTTATACCAGCATCGTCGCGGGTGGCGCCAATGCCTGCACGCTGCACTATAATGCCAATAACTGCACATTGAATGAGGGAGATTTATTGCTGGTGGATGCTGGTTGCGAGCTGGATGGCTATGCGTCCGACATTACACGTACTTTTCCTGTGAATGGCAAGTTCAGTGCTGCGCAAAGGGATTTGTACGAGCTGGTGCTCAATGCGCAATATGCTGCAATTAATGTAGCTAAACCAGGCAACCCCTGGAACACGCCGCATGAGGCGGCGCTGGATGTTCTGATACAGGGCTTTATTGATTTCAAGCTTTGCAAAGGCAGCAAGGATGAGGTGTTGGAGAGTGGCAGCTATCGTCAGTTTTACATGCACCGTACCGGGCATTGGCTTGGGCTGGATGTGCATGATGCGGGCGAATACAAAGATCGAGCAGGCAACTGGGTGTTGCTGGAAGCGGGAAATACGCTGACGGTGGAGCCGGGATGCTACGTGCGCCCCGCTGAGAATGTGCCGGAACATTTCTGGAACATTGGTATCCGAATTGAAGATGATGTGTTAATTACCACCGCCGGCAATGAAGTGCTGACCAAAAATGCAGTGAAAAGTGTGACGGACATTGAAGCTATGATGGCTGAACAGTGAGCGCAATGCTAATGCAGGATAAACAGGATGTCGTAATTGTAGGCGGTGGCCCGGTTGGATTGGTGCTGGCGTTGGCATTGCAGCGGCAAGGCATTTCTTTCACTGTGCTGGAAGCGCGCGCAAAAGGCGCTTCACACCAGGATACGAGGGCGCTGGCGCTATCTTACGGTAGCAGGCTGATATTAGAAAAACTAGGCGTATGGGATGATTTGGAAGCTAAAGCGACCGCGATTAACACCATTCATATTTCGCAACGCGGTGGGCTCGGACGCACCAGATTAAACGCGACCGAGCACAATTTGCCTGCGTTAGGCTATGTGCTGTCCTATGGCGCAATCACCAAAGCCCTGGATGATGCTGTAGATTCTGCAAATATATTATATGAGACACAAGCCGCAGAAATTAAGCCCGGTGAGCCTGTTGCTCAGGTGATATTGGAGCGGCAGGGTGAATTAACAACGCTTGCCGGCCCGTTGCTGGTGGTTGCGGATGGCGGCCGCAGCCTGAGCGGGATAAAGGGCATTGAGCGTGAAACTAAGGAATATGGCCATGATGCGCTGGTGAGCAAAGTCAAAGCCGAACTGCCGCACGGCAATATCGCTTATGAGCGCTTTACATCTCAAGGGCCGATGGCGTTGTTGCCAAACGGAGCACGTGATTTCTCGCTGGTATGGACAGGTGAGAAACCAAATATCGACGCGCTTTTAGCGCTGGATGACGCCATGTTTCTGACGCGGTTGCATGAGGCTTTTGGTGATCGCGTCGGCAAATTTTTGAGCGTAGAAAAACGCCTGAGTTTTCCGCTTAAACTGAGCACCTTGAAACCGGCTACCGCGCCGCATCTGGTGGTGATTGGCAACGCCGCACAGACCATGCACCCAGTCGCGGGCCAAGGTTTTAATGTCGGTATGCGGGATGCCTGGACGCTGGCGGATTTGATTGTAAGCGCATCACCAGGCAAACTGGGAAGTGCGGAGATGTTGAGTCTTTACAGCCTGCAGCGCAGACACGACACACGTGGCGGAATTTTATTTACCGATTTTTTGGTGAATGTGTTCTCTAACGATGTGATTGGTGTATCGGCCTTGCGTGGTACCGGGCTTGGTGTTCTGGAATTATTAAAACCCGCCAAAAGTTTTCTGGTGGGCAAGATGACTTTTGGAAAATAATGCTTCACCCTATTAATCAAACACAAAATGCAGATATTATAGTGGTAGGTGCCGGCTTGGTGGGACTCGCTGCGGCGATTGCAATGGCAAGACAGAATAGAACGGTTGTGCTGGTTGATGCAAAAAAGCCGCAAACTGCAAAAAGCATCGCCTGGGACGAGCGTGTATATGCATTAACGCCGGGTACAGTGTCATGGCTGCAGGCGCTGGATGTATGGGCGGAGGTGGATTTAACACGCGTTAATGATATTCATGCCATGCATTTATGGGATGAAACTGACACTGACCCGCTGGTATTGAATGGCAATGATGCCAATTTGCCTAAATTGGGCGTGATTATTGAAAGCCAGAACCTGATGTATGCGTTATGGCAACAAATTAATGCCTTGGGTGTAGCTGTGATCAAAGAGGCAAAGTGCAAATATATCGGGAATACACAACAGCATATTCGGCTTGGCCTGGAAGATGGGGCTGAAATTTCCGCAAAGTTGGTCATCGCGGCGGATGGCATCAACTCATGGGCGCGGCAGCAAGCCGATATTGTGCTTAAGCAGAGGGATTTCCACCAAACTGCGATTGTGGCGAATTTTTTAGCAGAAAAGAGTCATCAACATGTCGCAAGGCAATGGTTTGCGCCGCATGAAACTTTGGCTTTATTACCATTGCCGGAGAAATATGTTTCGATGGTATGGTCGGTGTCAACCGAAAGCGCGGGCGAACTGTTAACATTGTCGAGTGACGAGTTGGCGCAAAAGGTGGAAACGCAGTCCAGGCGTGTGCTTGGCGTCTTGAGGCCGGTAGGCAAGACGCTGTCGTTCAGGCTGAATCAGCAAACTGCGACGCAATTCATTGCGGAGCGAGTTGCATTGGCGGGCGATGCAGCGCATCAGGTCCACCCAATGGCAGGGCAAGGTGTGAACTTGGGTTTTAGAGACGTGATGCAACTGGAAAGCTTGGTGTCGACCACGCATGCATTGCAGGATATTGGCGAAACCACTTTTTTACGCAAATATGAGCGCAGCCGGCAGGCAGATATTGTTACAATGAACGCTCTGACGAGAGGTCTGGATGAACTGTTTGCGAGTGACATCAATTTAGTAAAAAAATGGACGCATTGGGGACTGAGGCAACTTAATCAACAAGCAACACTCAAAAAGCTATTAATACAACAGGCGGTTGCATAAGCTGCTGAATGGAAACTGGAAAATGAAATTAAAACAGATAAATCTAAAACAATGGGCAGCGTTGTCTTTACTGCTTAGCAGTCAATTTGCCATCGCGGATGAAGCCAGCCTGAAAAAAGCCATTGAAGCAGCATACCCGAAATTTAAAGTGGAAAGCGTCGTCAAAACACCATATGCCGGTTTATATGAAGTATTTATGGGCGGGCAAATCGTGTATACCGATGAAAAACTTACGTTTTTAATCGCGGAAGGCCGTCTGGTCGATCCTAAAACCAAAAAAGATGTGACTGGCGAGCGTTTAGAGGAATTGACGAAAATTGACTTTAATAGCCTGCCGCTGGACCAAGCGATTAAAGTCGTAAAAGGCAATGGCAGCCGCAAGCTGGTGGTGTTTTCTGACGTGGACTGCCCTTACTGCAAACGGCTGGAACAGAATGAATTGAGCAATATCAACGATGTGACGATTTATACTTTTTTATATCCTTTGGAACAGTTGCATCCCGATGCTCCGGCCAAGTCCAAATCGATCTGGTGTGCGAGCAATCGTGTAAAAGCCTGGAATGACTGGATATTTAACAACAAATTGCCTGCATCTGCTGCTAATTGTGAGGTGCCTTTAGAGCGTGTGGGTGAGTTGGCCAGAAAAATTGGCGTGACCAGCACGCCGACCCTGATTTTTGCCGATGGCAAGCGCATGATGGGCGCACAGCCCTACAAAGAAATAGAAAAATATTTGCAAGCAGCTGTTACACAAAAAAAATAATTCAATTGTGTAAACATTGAAACTTATTTGACTAGCCTCCTACAGCTGCGCCCATTTTGAAGATTGGCATATACATGGCAATTACTAAACCACCAATTAATGTGCCTAGTACAACCATAATAACTGGCTCCATCAGGCTAGACATCGCCTCTACTGCATCATCCACTTCGGCTTCAAAGAAATCGGCCACTTTACTCAGCATCGAATCTAGTGCGCCAGACTCTTCGCCAATTGCGGTCATTTGTAACACCATATTTGGGAATACTTCCGCATTCTGCATAGCCACGGTTAAACTGGTACCTGTGCTGATTTCGCTTTGAATTCTTTTGGTGGCATCATAATACACGCGGTTACCGGCGGCGCCTGCTACGGAGTCCAGGGCTTCTACCAAGGGAACGCCAGCAGCAAACATCGTGGATAAAGTGCGTGCAAAACGTGCAATTGTTGCCTTACGAATGATTTCGCCGAAAATTGGTAATTTAAGCAGCAGCCTATCCATGGTTGATTGCATTTTTTCAGAGCGCTTCCATGTGTAGAAGAAAAACCATAGCCCAAAACCTATCGAGCCAAAAATTGCCCACCACCATTCCACGAAAATATCTGAAATGGCCATCACTACCAAGGTAGGCCCTGGTAAATCGGCACCAAAGCTACTAAATAATTCTTTAAAAGCCGGGATAACGAAGATCATAATGACCGCAGTAATCACGAAGGCAACCACCAAAATTGAGATTGGGTAAACCAAGGCTGACTTGATTTTACCTTTTATGGCCATTATTTTTTCTTTGTACGTTGCCAAACGATCAAGTAACGAATCTAGAATACCTGCCTGCTCACCCGCGCCGACCAGATTACAAAATAAATTGTCGAAGTAGATAGGATACTTGCGGAAGGATGTGCTTAAGCTGCTACCTGTTTCTACATCGGCTTTAATGTCTCCTAAAAGCTTTGCTACTGCAGGATTGCTGTGACCCTTGCCCACAATATCAAAAGCCTGCAGCAATGGCACGCCAGCTTTCATCATGGTTGCAAGCTGGCGCGTGAAAAGAGTGATGTCTTTATCGGTAATCTTGCCTTTGTTAGCAAAGGCGCTCTGTTTTTTAACCTTGGTAACCGTGATGCCTTGACGACGAAGCGTGGCACCCACAAACGATTCACCCGCCGCGCGCATCTCGCCCTTAATGACTTTACCTTTTTTATCTTTACCTTCCCAAAGGTAGGTGAATTGTTTCGTAGCGCCTGAAGCCATATTAAATCCTTAATTTAAATATGCGGTTACCAAAAGCAGGTAACAATCTGGTATCGAAATATTTAAGTCCTGGTTATTCATCGAGCCCTTATTCATTAGTTACTGCCTCAACTTCTTCAATCGAGGTCAGGCCTTGTTTAGCTTTTAAAATGCCAGATCGCCGTAAATCATTCACGCCCTCTGCTTTTGCCTGGTCGGCAATGTCATGTGCGGTCCCGTGTTTCATGATAATGCGGCTAATCGCATCAGTGACGGGCATTACCTGATAAATACCAACGCGCCCTTTGTAGCCGCCGTTGCATAACTCGCAACCGCCTTCTTTGGGGCCGTATAGCTGAAATTTTTCTTTAAAGTCTTCTTCAATAAACCCTACTTCAATCAGCGCTTCTTTAGGAATTTCAACCGGCACTTTACAATTCTTGCATAAACGGCGTGCCAGACGCTGGGCAGTGATTAATGATACTGCTGAAGCGATATTAAATGGTGCAACGCCCATATTCATCAAACGGGTCAGTGTGGCCGGGGCATCGTTGGTATGAAGGGTGGACAGCACCATATGGCCGGTCGAGGCGGCTTTAATCGCCATGTCAGCGGTTTCCAGGTCACGGATCTCGCCAATCATGATGATGTCAGGATCCTGCCGCAAGAAAGACTTTAGCGCCGCTGCAAAAGTGAGGCCTTGCTTGTCGTTAACATTCACCTGATTGATGCCTGCCAGCGGAATCTCGCATGGGTCTTCTGCGGTGGCGATATTCACACCCGGGTTGTTGAGGATATTCAAGCAAGTATACAGCGACACGGTTTTGCCGGAACCGGTTGGCCCGGTGACTAATACCAAGCCATAGGGGCGGCTTACAGCATGTAAAAGTGCTTTTTGTTGTTCCGGCTCGTAACCCAGCGCCTCAATGCCTAAAGTTGCGCTGGTGGGGTCCAGAATACGCATCACGATTTTTTCGCCGTGAATGAGTGGCAAAGTACTCACGCGAAAATCAATGGTGCGGGTTTTAGATAGCACTAGCTTCATGCGGCCATCCTGCGGAATCCGTTTTTCAGAGATGTCCAGATTGGAAATCACCTTAATGCGCGAAGCCAGTTTGTCTTTAATCGCCAGTGGTGGTTGTGCGATTTCTCTTAGAATGCCGTCAACACGGTAGCGGATGCGGTAAAACTTTTCATAAGGCTCAAAATGCAGGTCAGACGCGCCCATATTGATGGCATCTAGCAACATCTTATTTAAAAACTTAACGACAGGCGCATCGTCAACTTCCTGGGTGTTTTCAGCTTCGGCTTCTTGGTCACCTGAGCCCATATCAAGGTCGAAGTCGTCATCAGTATTGAGCGAAGCCATCGAGGTGTCTTTTGACTCAACGATCCTGTCTATCCATTTGCCAAGTTTGTCATCTTCCACCACCACAGGGGACAAGGTCATGCCCATCTGGAACTGCACGCTGTCTAAGGCGTGCAAATTGGTGGGATCGGAGATGGCAACGAATAAAACGTTATTTTGATTTTTTAATGCAATCACGCGGTTCGACTGCATTAGTTTGAGGTCAATGGATTTGGGCGGCAGATAATCGGGGTTAAACGCATCCAGGTTGAAATATGGAAACCCAAACGATCTGGAGGATGTTTCCGCTATTTTCTCTGCAGATACTTTTCTGCTGGTAATGGCTTGTGTAATAAAAGGAATTTTTACCGTATTGGCCTGTGCCTGAATGGCAGTTGCATCAGCTTCGCTGAGCAAATTTTCTTGCACCAGCATGCGGGCAAGACCACTCAGTTTTATAGATGTTGCGGCAGCTGCCATTGGTAATAATTCGCTTGTATTTTAACTTTTAATCTAGTTATTTATCTATTGTAGTTAAACTATTGTAGTTAAACAATATTTTAGTTTGATGTAATAATGCACTTTAACTTTTTTTTTGTAAAGATAATGCATCTTTTTTTAATAAATTCAATCGATATACAACAAATCAGATTGCGATTTAAGCAACACAGCCAAAATGCGCTTGACTTTTTACAATTTGTAACATATAAAGCGCGTAGGTGTTTGAGTTCGAGTTATTTTTTAGCCAGCTTTAATATTATTGCGACTTGAGTTCTTGAGACAAACTTTTTGGGGCGCCCCCCTTTGTTTTATGTAAGGATGTAGAAATGGCAACAGGTACCGTAAAATGGTTTAATGATTCTAAAGGTTTTGGTTTTATTACTCCAGATGATGGCGGCGATGATTTATTCGCGCATTTTTCAGCAATCGTAGAAGCTGGTTATAAAAGTCTTAAAGAAGGTCAGCGCGTGAGCTTCGAAGTGACTGAAGGCCCAAAGGGCAAACAAGCTTCAAATATTCAAAAGGCTTAAGTTACAGAATATTTAGCAGTTAAGTTTAAAACTAAAAAGGCTCGCATTGCGAGCCTTTTTTATGGTCAAATCGCTTGCATCTGCTTAATGATTTCTTCACCAAACTCGGCGGTACCCACCTGTGTGGCGTCTGTCATTTGACTGGAAAAATCGCCAGTCACCCGCTTGGATACAATGGCTTTGGCAACACCTTGCAGCACCAGGTCGGCCGCTTCCACCCAGCCCATATGGCGCAGCATCATCTCGGCCGACAATATGAGCGAGCTTGGGTTGGCCAGATTTTTACCTGCGATTTTAGGTGCTGTGCCATGCGTCGCCTCAAACATGGCGACGGTGTCGCTCATGTTCGCGCCTGGCGCAATGCCGATGCCGCCCACTTGAGCGGCAAGCGCGTCACTCATGTAATCGCCGTTCAAATTGAGTGCTGCAACCACATCGTAATCGGCCGGATGCAGTAAAATCTCCTGTAAGAACGCATCGGCAATACAGTCTTTAATCACGATACCATTTGGTAGTTTGCACCATGGGCCGCCGTCTATTTCGACACCACCAAATTCCTTTTTAGCGACCTCGTAACCCCAGTCTCTAAAACCACCTTCGGTAAATTTCATGATATTTCCCTTATGGGTGATGGTGACCGATTTGCGGTTGTTATCAATAGCGTATTGAATAGCTTTGCGAATCAGGCGCTTACTGCCATCAATCGATACTGGTTTGATGCCAATAGCAGAACTTTCCGGAAAGCGGATTTTTTTGCGCACGCCCATGTCGCTTAAAAACTGGATGACCTTTTCGGCTTCGTCCGAGCCGGCTGCCCATTCAATGCCGGCATAAATATCTTCGGTATTTTCTCTAAAAATCACCATGTCGGTTTTTTCAGGATGTTTGACGGGACTTGGCACGCCGGTAAAATATTGCACAGGGCGTAAACACACATATAAATCAAGCTCCTGGCGCAAGGTGACATTCAGCGAACGTATGCCGCCGCCGACCGGCGTGGTAAGCGGACCTTTAATCGAGACCACATAATCGCGTACGGCTTTCATGGTTTCGGCTGGCAGCCATGTGTCTTTACCTTCTTTGTCTTTTCCGTAAGTGTTAACCGCTTTTTCGCCAGCATATACTTCCATCCAGGAAATTTTACGTTTTCCGTCATAGGCCCTGCTCACGGCAGCATCTACTACTTTTTGCATAGGCGGCGTAATGTCGACACCTATGCCATCACCTTCAATAAATGGGATAATCGGGTTGTTGGGAACGTTAAGCGTATTATCTTTGTTGACACTTATTTTTTCGCCACTCTGTGGGACTATTATTTTTGAATCCATTACTTTTTCCTAAATGATCATATTGTTTAACAAGCCGTTCAATGTGGTGTGCCAGTTCAGTCCGCACGAGAAGCATCCTACGTTAAAAGACTATATCGGCATCCCCAATGTGTACGCAGCTGGGCGTTTGGATACCGATTCTGAAGGTTTGCTTATTTTAACCGATGACGGTGCCTTGCAGCATAAATTAAGCCATCCAAAGCACAAAGAAATTAAAACTTATTGGGCCCAGGTGGAAGGTGCGCCACAAGATGCGGATTTAACCCCTTTGCGACAAGGTGTGGATTTAGGCGATTTTGTTACGCAGCCTGCGCAAGTGCGCATCATGGATGAGCCAGCCAATTTATGGCCAAGAACGCCGCCAATCCGCGAGCGCAAGGCGATTCCTGCTACTTGGCTGGAAATTAGAATTAGCGAAGGAAAAAATCGCCAGGTGCGTCGCATCACGGCTAAAATAGGATTTCCCACGTTGCGGCTGATTCGCTATGCGATTGGAAGTTATACGGTAGATGGGATTGGGAACGGTCAATTTAAGGTAATCAATCAATGAAACCAGTGATTATTTTTCGCTTTCTCGGTCGAGAAGGTCCGGGCTATTTAGGCACTTTTTTAGATGAGAAAAATATCCCTTGGCAGCTTATTAAGATAGACGAAGGTGAGCCAGTGCCATCGTCGATATTGGCTCACAGCGGCATGGTGCTGATGGGCGGGCCGATGAGTGTAAATGACGATCTGCCGTGGATTCCGCCGCTGCTCGATTTGGTTCGAGAAGCCAAAGCCAATGATATTCCCTTGATCGGGCATTGCCTGGGCGGACAGCTGATGAGCAAGGCGCTTGGCGCAAGCGTCACCCGAAACCCCGTCAAAGAAATCGGCTGGGGCGAAGTAAGCGTGAGCAAAAACGAGGCTGCAAAAAACTGGTTTGGCAACATCGAAACCTTTAACGCATTTCACTGGCACGGCGAAACCTTTGTATTGCCAGAAGGCGCGATTCATTTGCTTTCCAGCCCGTATTGTCAGAACCAAGCGTGGTCAATCGGCAAACATCTAGCGTTTCAAACCCACATTGAAATGACTACTGACATGGTACAAAAGTGGTGTGAAGAGGGCGAAACTGAATTGAGTGAAGCCGCCAATAGTCCACTGGATTTATTTAAAGGGGTACAACAAGCTGATGAGATGCAAAAAGATTTGCCCTTGCATTGCTTTTTTCTGAATAAAGTCGCAAAGCAGGTTTATATGCAATGGATTCAATGGCTTAAGACTTAAAGATGTTAAAGCCATGAAATTATAAAACATGGGTATGTTAAAATAACGTAATTTTTTCAAAAAGCAGACATTATGTCCGGAAACACGATAGGCACGTTATTTACGCTCACTTCATTTGGCGAATCGCACGGCCCCGCGATTGGCGGCGTGGTGGATGGCTGCCCGCCGGGGTTAAGTTTGTGTGCGGAAGATTTGCAGATAGATCTGGATCGGCGCAAACCCGGCACTTCTCGCCATGTCACGCAGCGGCAGGAAGCCGATGCGGTAGAGATTTTGTCTGGCGTGTTTGAGGGTAAAACCACCGGCGCGCCGATTGGTCTGCTTATCCGAAACACCGATCAGCGCAGTCACGATTACAGCAAGATCATGGATACGTTCCGGCCAGGCCATGCCGATTACACTTATAGCCAAAAATATGGCATACGTGACTACCGTGGTGGTGGGCGCTCCAGTGCGCGTGAAACCGCTGTGCGTGTGGCCGCAGGCGCGATTGCTAAAAAATGGCTTAAAGAACGCTTTGGTATACAAGTACGTGGCTATATGAGCCAGCTTGGCGAAATCGAAATTCCCTTTGAAACCTGGGATTGCGTCAATGACAACCCATTTTTTTCACCTAATTTAAAAGTGTTGCCGCAGTTAGAAGAATACTTGGATAAAATCCGCGCCGAACGTGATTCTGTCGGCGCGCGCATCACCGTAGTGGCGGAAGGCGTGCCGGTAGGGTGGGGTGAGCCTGTATTCGACAGGCTGGATGCCGAAATCGCCTATGCCATGATGAGCATTAACGCGGTTAAAGGCGTGGAAATCGGCGCCGGTTTTGCAGCCATTCGTCAGCGCGGCAGCGTGCATTCGGATGAAATGACGCCGCAGGGTTTTGTGACGAATCATGCCGGTGGAATTCTGGGGGGTATTTCGACCGGGCAGGAAATTCGCGTCAATGTGGCATTAAAGCCCACTTCAAGCATCCCGCAAGAGCGCCGTTCTATTGATAAAAACGGCAATGCAGTGACCATGCAAACCACAGGCCGCCACGACCCATGCGTGGGCGTGCGTGCCACGCCGATTGCTGAGGCGATGCTGGCGCTGGTGCTGATGGATCATGCGTTACGGCATCGCGCACAGAATGCGGATGTGACATGTTTAACACCAACTATCATTTAACTTTGCTTGGTGTTTGATTTATATCATGGCGAATCAGGCCGTGCAGTTTTATAATATATTATTATGTGATTTGTTTATCTGTTACACCCGCTGAAAATAATGGTTTAGTGGGTGTGCAGTTTTATTTTGTTTAATTAAATAAGGAATTGCTATGAGTGTTGACCATCATGATCTAGTCCACGAACTTCCAGAGCACCGTGAAAAGATTCATTCTTTGAAATTAGATAATGCGCATTTTGCCAAGTTGTTTGATGAATACCATGTCGTGACAAAAGAAGTTGAGCATTTGGAAAATACGGGTGTTCCGGTTTCTGACGCCATGTTTGAGGGGCAAAAGAAAAAGCGTGCACTTTTGAAAGATCAGCTTTATGCAATGATTGTGTCGTAAGTAATCGTGTCCTAAGTTGTCGTGCGCTAAAAAGTCGGCGATAGCCGACTTTTTTTCGTCCAATTCGCTATACTCTGGGTATGCATTCAGCTTTACACTGGCGAATTTCACGCTTTTATTTTATTTACTATTTCTTCGTAGGGGCGTTTGTTCCTTACTGGGGCTTGTATTTACAGTCCGAACAATTTTCGGCGGCAGATATCGGCATTCTGATGTCATTGTTCCAGATCAGCCGTATTTTTGCGCCTAATTTCTGGGGCTGGCTGGCCGACCACACCAGGCAGCGTGTTGTTTGGATCAGGCTCACGGCTTTTTTAGGGCTGATGGGGTTTGTCGCGGTGTTCTGGGCACATGGCTTCTGGTGGCTGTTTTTTGTAATGGCCTCGCTGAGTCTGTTTACCAGTTCAACCTTGCCGCTTTCAGAATCACTCACATTGGCACATCTGGCCACCACCAACGGGCATTATAGCCGAATTCGCATGTGGGGCTCACTGGGCTTTATCGTGGCCGCGGTCATCCTCGGGTTTTTGATTGATATTTACGGCATTAAAAGCCTGTTGTGGTTTTTGCTGGTGGTGCAAATCTCCTTATTTGCGCTCACCTTCAGATTGCCCGAAGCCACCATCGCCCCACATGTGCATGACCAGTTTTCTATCTGGCAGATTATCAGGCAGCCAGTGGTGATTGCCTTGCTTGTTGGTTGCTCGCTGATGGTATCAGCGCATGGTGTTCTGTATAACTTTTATTCGATATACTTGTCTGAGCACGGTTACAGCAAAGGCATGATAGGTCTGCTGTGGTCGGTGGGGGTGATCTGCGAGATTATTATTTTTATGCTGATGCCAAAAATAATGGCACGTTTCAGCTTAAAAGCTATCTTATTAATCAGTTTGACACTCGCTGTCCTCCGGTTTGGTATGATAGGCGTTGCTGTAGACAACCTGGTGCTTCTGTTGATCGCGCAAAGCTTGCATGCAGCTACTTTTGGCAGCTTCCATGCAGCTTCGGTTGAGGTGATTACCCAGTTTTTTAACGGAAGACACCAAGCCAAAGGCCAGGCCATTTATAACAGCGTAGCGTATGGCGTAGGGGGCACAATTGGCGGGATTTCCGGCGGGTATGCCTTACAGTTTCTAGGCGGTGAAACCACCTTCTTGCTGGCGGCGGTGTTTCCATTAGTAGGCTTTATCGTGATAGCATTCGGATTAAGATTAACGCAGACGCATGCACGTGCCGGCATGTTCAGCGGGTGAGCGGGGGAATATATATGTTGAAAATTAAGATGTTACAATTAGGTGCTGTGGGCTTGGCGGCTGGAGTGCTGTCGCTGCAGGCGTTGGCCGATACGCGTGTGAATGTGGTAGGTCTGTTCAGTAACAAGGCGATGGTGTCGATTAACGGCGCGACACCACGCACTATAAGCGCAGGACAAACCGTGGATGGCGTTAAACTGATCTCTGCGGATAGTGAATCTGCCACGTTTGTCGTAGAAGGTAAGCGTCAAACCCTTAAAATGGGGCAGGCCACATCAGTGGCAGGAAACACAGGCCCGGCCAATAATGATCCGGTGAGTTTGTATGCGGATAAAGTCGGGCATTTTTATGGCAATCTCACCATTAATGGCGCATCGCTGAAATATGTGGTGGATACCGGCGCGACGACTGTTGCCTTGAATAGCGGCGACGCAAAGTTTGCCAAAATCGACTATGAAAAGGGTGAGAGAATCGAGATGTCAACCGCCAATGGTGTCGTGAACGCCTATTTGGTCAAGTTAAACACTTTAAAAATTGGCACCATCATCCTCAACAATGTAGAAGCTACCGTCAATGAAGGCGGTTCGCCGCCAGTCGTGCTATTGGGGATGTCGGCATTAAACCGGTTAGATATGAAGCGTGATAACTCAATTATGACCTTAACCAAAAAATATTAAAACAATTCAACTAAAAAACGGGCATTTGCCCGTTTTTTTATTTCATTTCAACTACTTACTCTTTTTGGTTTTTGCTGCTTTTGGTGTGTCTTTCAGGACAAAAGTCAGCTTTAAGTTCACACGATATTCTGATATTTTGCCGTCAGTGACTTTCACGCTTTGCTCTTTCACCCACGCGCTGGTAATGTCATGTAACGAATCTGCCGCTTTTGCCACGCCTTGCGCGACCGCATCTTCAAAATTTTTCTTGCTGGAGGAAATGATTTCAATTACTTTTGCAACGGACATTTTCGGGCTCCTTTTTGTTGTAAAAATTAGCTGATTCGCTTATCTCTTTCAATCAAAGCATAAGCAGAATGATTGTGAATGCTTTCAAAGTTCTCAGACTCTACAATGTAAGCATCAATACGTTTCTCGGCATTGAGCTGCGCTGCCACGTCACGCACCATGTCTTCGACAAATTTCGGGTTATTGTAGGCACGTTCGGTGACAAATTTCTCGTCCGGGCGTTTCAATAGGCCATAGAGCTCACATGAAGCCTGCTTTTCGACCAAGCCGATAATATCCTCAATCCAGATAAAATCGTTAATCAGCGCAGTTACCGTCACATGGCTACGCTGGTTGTGCGCGCCGTAATCGGAGATTTTTTTGCTGCAAGGGCACAGGCTGGTGACTGGAACGAGCACTTTTACGGTAATGTCAAATTTTCCATTTTTAATCTCACCGATAAAGGTGACATCGTAATCGAGCAGGCTTTTTACGCCGGAAACGGGCGCGGCTTTATTCACAAAATACGGGAAACGCATTTCCACATGGCCAGATTCCGCTTCAAGCCGCATCACCATCTCGCGCAGAATCGTTTCAAAGGATTCAATCGAGATGGCATGCTCGTTTTTGTTGAGAATCTCAACAAAGCGTGACATGTGCGTGCCTTTGAAGTTGTGCGGCAAATGCACATACATGTCAAACACCGCCACAGTGCTTTGTGCGCCACCACTTTTGTCTTTTACGATCACTGGATGGCGGATTGATTTGATGCCGACTTTGTTGATGTCCAGATGGCGCACATCCGGTGTGTTTTGAACATCTTCGATGCCTTGCAAAGTAGCGTGTGGCGGGTTAAGCGAATTCATAAACTAACAGGGCTCCAATTTGGCGCAAACGGGTCGTAAAATGATTAGAATTTGAAGTTTACTCGTTTGCGCACATGTGTAAACAGTTTTTTAGATGTCGGGTCAGGGTAGATAGATTGGGCCAAAAGCTGCCGAATCAAGTGCGATTTGCGTTTAAATGATGTTTAATCTAGCACTTACTGACCGTACAATCCCTGAACTGTCTAGACCGCATTCTGCCAGCATGGTTTCATGCACGCCATGCTCAATAAAAATATCTGGCAAGCCGAGGCACAGCGTTGGCGTGGATGCATTAAGTGTCTGCAAGGCTTCAAGGACTGCTGCACCTGCACCACCCATCAGCGCATTCTCTTCGATGGTGACAATTAAATCATGCGTTTTGGCAAGTTCTTCAATCAATTCAATATCGAGCGGTTTTACAAAGCGCATATTGGCTACCGTAGCATCCAGCACGGATGCGGCTTGCAGGGCAGGTGCCAGCATGCTGCCAAACGCCAGCATGGCGACTTTCCTCCCTTTATTAATACTGGAGTTGCGTTTGACTTCGCCTTTGCCAATAGGCAAAGTCTCAAGTGCAGCATCCATCGCAGCACCGGTGCCTGTGCCGCGCGGGTAGCGCACCGCCGCCACGCCCTGATATTGAAAACCGGTCGTGAGCATGTGCCGGCATTCATTTTCGTCACTCGGTGCCATAATCACGATGTTGGGAATGCAGCGTAAATAGCTTAAATCGAAACTGCCCGCGTGGGTCGGCCCGTCAGCGCCAACCAGGCCTGCACGGTCTATCGCAAACAGCACATCCAGGTTCTGCAGTGCGATGTCATGGATGAGCTGATCGTAGGCGCGCTGTAAAAAAGTACTGTAAATTGCAACAACAGGTTTTAAGCCGTCACACGCCATACCGGCTGCAAAAGTGAGCGCATGCTGTTCGGCGATGCCGACATCGAAATAGCGCTGTGGGTATTTTTCGGCAAACGCATTTAGGCCGGAGCCATCGCACATAGCGGGGGTAATGCCAATCAGCTTATCATCGCGGTCTGCCATGTCAACCAGCCATTCGCCAAACACTTGCGTGTAGGTTTTAGCGGCAGCAATTGGATGGGATATGCCGTTAGTGGGGTCGAATTTGCTTACGCCATGGTATTTGTTCGGGTCGTCTTCAGCCGGCTCGAAGCCCTTGCCTTTTTGCGTCACCACATGTAGAAACTGCATGCCTTGGAGTTCACGGATATTGCTTAAAGTATCAAGCAATACCGGCAAGTCATGCCCATCGATCGGGCCGATATAATTAAAGCCCAGTTCTTCAAACAGCGTGCCTGGCAATACCATGCCTTTCACATGCTCTTCAGCACGTTTAGCAAACTCTTGTACATGCGGCATTGCAGAGAGCACTTTTTTGCCTGATTGACGCACTGCGCCATAAAAACGGCTGGAAAGCAATTTCGCCAAGTAGCGGTTTAAGCCACCCACATTGCTTGAAATGCTCATGTCGTTGTCGTTCAAAATCACCAGTAAATTGGCTTCCATGTCGCCCGCATTGTTCAGCGCCTCAAACGCCATGCCGGCAGTCATGGCGCCATCGCCAATAACCGCGACGCAGTGGCGATCAGAGCCTGCTTGTTTGGCGGCAATAGCCATGCCCAATGCGGCAGAAATCGAAGTGCTGGAATGTCCTGTGCCAAACGTGTCATACTCGCTTTCGTTGCGGCGAGGAAAGCCGGCGATGCCGTTAGGTTTACGCAAGTCAGCCATTGCTTCGCGCCGGCCGGTGAGAATCTTGTGTGGATAGGTCTGGTGGCCGACATCCCACACCAGTCTGTCATCAGGTGTATTAAACACGTAATGCAGGGCGATGGTAAGTTCGACCACGCCCAGATTGGAAGCCAGATGTCCGCCTGTTTTAGAAACGCTTTCGACCAGAAATGTGCGCAGCTCGCCAGCCAATACCGCAAGCTGGTCGCGGTCGAGCTTGCGCAAATCTTCTGGCAAATGAATGGAATCTAATAGCGACAACATAGTATAAGCAGCTTAGAAACTGCGTTGGGTGATAAAATTGGCCAGATGCCGCAATAAATCTGCCTCGCGGCCGTAAAACGAAAGCGCGGCCATAGCGTTGGCATGCAGTTCACTTGCCAGTTGTTTTGCGGCTGATAATCCTAAAATCGTGACATACGTGGATTTATTGTTGAGTTTGTCTTTGCCTGCGGTTTTGCCCAGAGTTTGTGTGTCAGCTTCGGCATCCAGAATATCATCCACCACCTGAAACGCCAGGCCTATCGATTTTGCAAAATGGTCAATGGCTTTGATTTTCTCTTCTTCCGGCTCCTCAGCGCTATAGGCGCCCAACAACGCTGCCGCGCGGATCAGTGCGCCGGTTTTGTGTATATGCATTTGTTCCAGCTCTTCGCGCGTAAGGGGGATGCCGATGCTTTCGATATCAATAGCTTGGCCGCCCGCCATACCGCGCGAGCCGCTGGCTAGGGCCAGAATGTGCAGCATTTGCAGTTTCTGTGTGGCATGTTTCAGCAGCCTGTCCTGTGAAATCAGCTGAAATGCCAGACTTTGCAGGGCATCGCCCACCAGTAGCGCCATGGCATCGCCATATTGTTTGTGCGTGGTGGGTTTGCCGCGGCGCAGGTCGTCGTCGTCCATGCACGGTAAGTCGTCGTGCACCAGCGAAAAAGCGTGAATGAGTTCTACTGCAGCGGCAGGAATATCAATCTGTTCCAGCTTTGCTCCGCAAAACTCGCCCGCGGCATAGGCCAGTAAAGCACGCACGCGCTTGCCGCCACCCAGGGTCGAATAGCGCATGGCTTCATGCAGGCGCATAGGTGAAACACTGGCAGGCGGCAAATGCGCATCCAGCACGCTTTCCATGCGCATTTGCATGTCGCCAGCCCAAGCGTTGAAGTCGGCTGTTTGTTCATTGATCGGTGTGGTCATCGGTTTATTCATGGCCTTATTCGTTGCCGGGGTTAAACGCGGCAAGCTTGTTGGCGTCAGTCAGAATGCGCACCTGCTGTTCAGCATCCGTTAACGCTTTCTGGCAGATTTGCAACAGTTCCGCGCCGCGTTTATAAGCGTTCAGGGATTGTTCCAGCGGCAAATTGCCAGATTCCATCTGGCTCACAATCGTTTCCAATTCGGCCAGCGTGGCTTCAAAGTCGGGCATAGCTTTCGATGGACTTGGTTGGGATTTACTCGTCATTTTATGGTTCTGGTTCGTTTAAGAGATTTTATCAAAACAAATGAAAGTTGCGGGTTTTTTCACATGGCATTTCAATGTGATGTCGCGCGTTAACGCAGCGTAGTACGTAAAAACTCGCGAATATCCTCGATTTCCTGCTGGTTCACCGAATGCGCCATCGGGTATTCGTGCCAGTTAATCATGTAATGCTGCGCTTGCAGCACTTCAAAAGAGACGCGGCAAGTATCCAAGCAGATCACGCCATCAAAAGTGCCATGTGCCATAAAAATGGGGATATGCTGGTTTGCTTTCGATTTTTCTTTGGCCAGACTTGCTTTTAGCGGCAGATAGGTGGATAGCGCCAAGATGCCCGCCAATGGCTGCCGATGGCGCAGGGCCGTGTGCAGGGCGATTGCGCCGCCCTGCGAAAAGCCCGCAAGCACGATGCGCTTGGCAGGAATGCCGCGGTCTATTTCGCGTTGAATTAGCGATTCGATATAGGCTTGCGATTCGCGAATGCCGGTTTCGTCCTCGCGGCTGCCAACGCTAAAGCCAAATACGTCATACCAGGCACGCATTTCATAGCCATTATTCGCGGTGACTTTTTTGTAAGTGGCATGCGGTAAAACAAAGCGAATGTTCGGCAGATTGAGCGCTTTAACGACGGGCACAAAATCATTGCCATCCGCGCCCAGGCCGTGCAGCCAGATCACGCTGGCAGTCGGCGTGGCATCAAGGCTTATTTCTATCGGGGTGTCGTACATAGATAAATTCATATTGGTTGTTCAGGACCTTCCAGCCAAATCATATCGCAAATCGCATTGCTTATTGTGCAAATAATGTTTAAATAGGCGCTAAACTTTAGCGAATGGCGTATTTATTGTTGGCAGGCTTATTGCTGATATTAACTTTACCAGGCATGCCGCCGTTAATAGTGATGCTGCTACTAAATGCTTTTAATGACGAAATTGAGCCTTGATTTTGAACTTGACGGAATGAATTTGAGGTGGAATGGTGCTTCAGTGTTATTAATGACGGGGGCTGATTTACTTGCAAAATATGCATTGCAGATTTCTAATTGAATCATGTGGAAAGCGCCAGCTGATGCGGATTTCAGCCATGATGGGCCGCAAAAATTGGTGAATGAGATGAGACTGGGAATTCTGAAATGATTGACGTGAAGGGTGAGGGCCGTGTGAGGATGATTTTAGTTTCGCATATTATTGGATTGATAGATATTTCAGAAAAGCTGGATTATAGGAGCTATCGCAAATGATGCATGAATTTTTGACACCTTTGACGCAAATCATACATAACAGTAGCCACGCGACAATGTCAGGTACTTCGTCAATAACAATTTTATTTGTAAATAATCCCTATGACTGAATATAAACCTATCCTCATCTCAAAATCTACACTGGCCCGGTTCGAGCCAGTAGCAAGGCTTTCGCCCAATCGGCTGGAAGAACTGTCTGCAGTGTGCTTCGTGGAACTGGTCAGCAAAGACCTGGATCCGACACGCATCAGCACCAATAGCGCACAGGCACTTTACTTGGTGAGTGGTGATCTGGGGATTCGCTATCAGAACGGCAATAAGCTGATTCTGCGTGCGGGCACTGATGCTGCCAAACACCCCGTGGATACTAATCGACTGCAGATTAAAGACACCATCGCGCTTACGCCGATTGAAGTGATGCGGATTGATCTGGATTTGCTGGACATTATGCTGACATGGGATCAGCTCTCTGGTTATCTGCCCGCGCAAACGCAAAAAACGGTCAATGCGCAAAGCGCCAAACAGGGCTGGAAGCTGGATGCAGCAAGTTTTAACGCGTTTAAACTGCGCAACGGCGTGTTTGCCAAACTGCCGGCAGCCAATATCGAAACCTTGTTCGAGCGCATGGTGCCAATGGATGTGGCGGCAGGCCAAGTTATCATCAAGCAAGGGCAAGAGGGCGATTACTATTACCTGATTCAGCAAGGCACGGCGGAGGTCAGTCGCGTCAAAGATCCGAACAAGCCGCCTGTGGTGTTGGCAGAAATTTCCAATGGCGCGGCATTTGGAGAGGAGGCGCTGGCTTCAGATACCAAACGCAATGCCACGGTCACCATGAAAACCGATGGCCAGCTGCTACGCCTGAAGAAACAGGATTTTGTTGAACTGCTCAAAGCGCCGATTGTGAACACCGTGAGTATGGCAGAGGCGAAAGCCAGGGTGGCTAATGGCGCTGAGTGGCTGGATGTGCGCTTTGCCTCGGAATACAGTTACCATCATATCGAAGGCGCAATCAACGCACCATTACACGAGCTGCGTAGCTTGCTAAGCCAGTTGGATAACACCAAAGAATATGTTGTCTATTGCCAGACCGGCCGCCGCAGCTCGGCTGCAGCGTTTATTCTGGCGCAATATGGGTTAAAAGCGGTGGTGCTGGAAGGCGGGACGCGCAGTTCAAATTAAAGCATAAGTTTTTAATAGACGCAAAAAGCCCATCAAATGATGGGCTTTTTTATTCGTATTGAAATGATTACGGAGCAAGTGTGCAGGAGGCACTCGCCGCCGCAGCGCAGGTGGTGTCCTTGTCACCTGGAGCACGTGGATGACCAACAATGTCGCCCAGCGTTGCCATGGTCATACCGCTTGCATCTGTTGAAGTGTTATCGCAAGCACCAAATTGTGGGGCAGGAACGATTTCATTATTGTTGAGCGCAATTAGTACTTTATGTGTGTAGGCTTTAGTTTCTATCATACAAGAATTATTTGCAGATTTTCTGGTGTAGCTTTGATAAGCTGGAATTGCGATAGAAGCCAAAATACCAATAATGGCTACCACAATCATTAACTCGATCAGCGTGAAACCTTTGTGCGCTTGCTTTATCATTTTCTATTTCCTTTATATGCTTTGGTTACAAGTTACAACCTACTTAATCGTTAGCAGGGTTCATGCCAACTTGCGAGGTTTTGGAATTTTCTAATTTATTTAAATATATATATATAAAACAATTAGTTATGTGTATTTTAACTATAGTGCTTGGTTGTTGATATGCTTGCTTTCTAACTCTCAATTGTGTTTGGTTGACGCCTTATGTCAAACCCTGACAATTTGTGGCACAGACGTAACCTATTGATGCAAAAAGAGAAAACTATAAGTAGCGGGTTAGTATATTAATTTTTTTGATTATTCTTTGATATACCAGTTTAGTTAAGCGAAATTAGTATATATCCAAAATAAAAAACCCCTGCAGTAGCAGGGGTTTTTAAGTTAACTAACTAAATTTAATAAATTAGTTACCAGAAGCACTTGTATAAGTACATGTACCGCCAGTAGTAAGGTCACAAGTAATCACTGCATCGCCTGGAGCTTTAGCTGTAGCAGTCACTGAAGCAGCTGCAATAACAGGAGCTGCACTACAAGCGCCAGCGGCACCTGCAGGGATAGCCGCAAGTGCAGTACCTTCATTAAGTTCGATCAACACTTTGTTAGCTAGTGATTTAGATTGAATCATGCAAGACCTGTTAGCTGATTTGATGGTGTAGTTTTGATAAGCTGGAATTGCAATTGCAGCCAAAATACCGATAATTGCCACAACAATCATCAACTCGATTAGGGTAAAACCTTTTTGTGCCATATGTTTGTTCATATTTATTTCCTTTATAAAAAAATTTAGTATTAACACACTGAACGATGTTGATACCAGTGCTTGAGTATGTATTAGCAACGGGCGTGCCAGCTTTTAGGTTTTTTGCAGAAGCTGTTTCCTTGCCGCAGAGTATTAATGGTTAACTTATTGTTTTTATTGAAGTATTATAAATTTATTATTTTATGGTTAATGGGTTTGGTAAGAGCATTTATCGATACGAGGCATGTCTGCAGAGAAGAAAGACGTAAACAGAGCATGTTTTACCCCATTTTTTCAAGCATTGAATTGACAAAAAGTGTCATATCATACCAAACTTGTCACCTTCTGGCCGCGCCTTGATATAGTTTGCATCACCCTTTATGAGCGGGTATTGCGGCCTATGCTATTAAATAAAAAAGGGATTACAAAATTGCAATCCCTTTCTTTGCAGGTGGCACTGCCCATGTCGATTATATTTAAATCGCAACCAGGCGTTGCTCCTACAGATTTACCAAAATTTCCACCAGGGTTTCTTGCCGCTGGCAGTATTAGCCGCTGCGCCAGTTGCCTGGCTAGTTACTTTGAGCTTTCGGCTGCCTTTTTCAAACCAGCTAAACCGGCATCATAAACATCGGTCACAAATTTAACCGCAGTTTCGTCATCCTGACCTGCCGGAATAGGTGGATTCAGCTTGTAGGTGCGGTAAAAACGGCCTACCCATGTCACGGTAGATTCGCCTGCGCCTGGGCCGGCAGTCACGGTCATGAATGAGTTGTAATCAGCCACTGGCGCCACGCCGCTCACGATTTCATATTTGAGTTTCATGTCTTTGTCATCTGCACTGCGTAGTTTCTCGTAAATCTCACCGCCAGATTTTAATGTCAGCGTTCTAAAGGTCTCGTCACCTTTTTTCTCTAATTTATCGCTGGCAATGGCTGGGTGCCAGGCTTGCATGTTGCCGAAATCTTTCACAATCGCCCACACTTTGGCAGGCGCAGCTTTAATTACAATGGTTTTTTCAACCTTTTGTGGGCTAGGGCCATGCGCTGCAGCGGTCAGTGGCAAAATTGCTAATGCTAGCAATGCTAAAAACTTTTTCATTCAATATCTCCAGTAAATAAACCAAGCAAAAAAACAGAAAAAATAAACAACGCGTTATTATAAATCAGATGAGCCAATAAGCCCACGTTTTGACTAACGCTTTGTGAGACGTGGCGTTGACTAGGTTTTGTAGGAGCGAATTTATTCGCGATGGCAATATTGCTTTCGCGAATAAATTCGATCCTACATAACAAACTGCACTTCTATATCTTAGGGCAATATAAACTGCCCGAATGCTCGGCTTTTATCACCCGTTTTAATATGGCCTTTAAGATTGTTGGTTCGCGCATCAATCACGCTGACCTTATTTTCACCCCAGCTGGCGACCAGCACCTGATGGCTCGCTGCATCATAACTGATGCCTTCCGGTGTCATGCCGACCTCAATGGTTGCGATGGTTTTTTCACTTGCTACATCAATCACAGAAACCGTGTCGTCTTGCGTGTTGGTGACATACAGCGTTTTATTGTCCGGGCTGGGCACTGCGCAGTAAGGGTGTTCCCCCACTTTTAATTTAGTTTGTTGCCAAGTTCTAGTATTGATAAGCGAAATGGAATTTTCATACACATTCACGGCATAAAGTGTGCTGCCATCTCTGCTTAGTGCAAGCCCAAACGGATGTTCGCCGACGGCAATGCGTTTGGAAACTGTCAGCGTGGCGGTGTCAATCACCGCGATTTCATTAGTGTCTCGCGCTGCAATGTATAACCATTTGTTATCAGGGCTTATTTGCAAGCCCGCAGGCGCTTTGGCGACAAAGACTTCGCGGCGTTCGTTATAATTGGCTGTGTTTATGGCAAGTATGCGGTCGCTAAACCAATCAGCGACGTATAGCGTTTTGTTATCGGGAGCGATGGCGATACCCACAGGCGAGCCCCCGGTTTTGATGGTTTCAATGACCGAATTGCTGGTAGTGTCGATCACGGAAATATCGTTGCTTTCCACATTGGTGATAAATGTGCGTTTAAGGTTTTGCGAGACTGCCACGCCCACTGGCGCTTTGCCGACTTTGATAGTGTGTGTAACTTCTGCTTGGCCAATATCAATCACCGAAACGGTGTTATCGCCCTGGTTGGTGATATAAGCGATGCTGCCTTTGTTGAATATCGCCGTGCATGCGCTGAGCTGCAACAATAAAACCAAGATAAGTATTCTCATAAATTACATTCTAAATTCAAATGCCTGCTTTCCATAGCGCTTAAAATATGAAAAAATGGCGTAAACAATTTAGGTAGTTGCAATATGTTAGATCGTGACGGATTTCGCCCGAATGTGGGGATTATTCTGTGTAACGCTCAAAATCAGGTGTTTTGGGGCAAGCGTATTCGAGAACACGCTTGGCAGTTTCCACAAGGCGGCATTAAATA
>WBZT01000211.1_pt1 | contig 48736 bp, 38 predicted proteins | sample 5204241 | NCBI WGS metagenome assembly WBZT01 (sample SAMN12344358, study PRJNA552823) | activated sludge metagenome | biome: Activated sludge suspended growth; feature: Nitrification reactor; material: Wastewater; isolation source: activated sludge from nitrification reactor of wastewater... | reverse complement strand
AATCCCGCCCTCTCCGCCACGGGATTCCCAAGCCCTGCAAGTGCAAACTTGCAGGGTTTTTTCGTTTCGGGGCGCTGCATTCGCGGCCCACCGCGCCTCCGCCTGCCTCACGGCAGTGCCGATCTTCCTGACATTGATTTCAGAAACCCCACTATCCATAAGCCTTTCAGGGCACGCTCCTGACAATTTCTGCTTGCTACCGGGTGGACCCGGCTGCTGAACGTGCTGCGCGGACATGCGGAACGGCTTCGCGGCGAAAGCGCCGACGTTCGCTAGCCGCTGTCGGCCCGGCTAGCATCGCTGCTCAATGCCGGTTCGGGGTGACCACGGACGCCTGCGGCATTGACGTCAGGCCCGCGACTCGTCGGATGCGCAGGCATCGGTCTTTCCGCTGGGGCCTGCCTTACTTCCGACCTATTGCAATGCTGCCTGCAAGGACTAGAGTACCCGGCATAAAGCACGCCTGACGGCAAATCCTGTCGGACTGCGTGCACCAACAAGCGGAGCAACAGCGTGTCGCAGTCATTTCCTTCCATCCGGAGTGGCATCCGGCCTTTCGATCCGTGCGATTGGCGTTCCCGCTGCGCCGGGCGGTGCCTCCGCCATGATCCCCGGTGCCGGCGGCGGCCATGACGAACGCCTTCATCGTGCGGCCGTTCGGCGTCAAGCAGGGCGTCGACTTCGACAAGGTCGAGGCGCAGTTGATCCAGCCGGCGCTGATGCAGATCGGCGTCGAGGGTGGCACCACGACCGAGATCGTCGAGCAGGGCAACATCCGCGAGGACATGTTCCGCATGCTGGTCGGTGCCGACCTGGTGATCGCCGACGTGTCGATCCACAACGCCAACGTGTTCTATGAGCTCGGCGTGCGCCACGGGCTGCGTCCCAATGCCACCTTCATGCTGCGCGCGAACATCGACGAGTTTCCGTTCGACCTGCGTACCGATCGCTACCTTGCCTACGACCTCTCGAACCCTGCTGCAAGCGTGGCACCGCTTGCGGCAGCGCTGAAGGCGACCATCGATTCCGATCGCGTCGATAGCCCGGTTTATCAGGTGCTGCCGAGCCTGCGTCCGCCCGACCCGGCGGTGCTGCGCGTGGTGCCGGGCGAGTTCCGCGAAGCGGTCGATCAGGCCGAGGCTGACGCCTGCTGCGGGGACCTGCGGCTGCTCGCCTACGAAGCGCGCAAGTTCGACTGGGCGGGCGAGGGCCTGCGCCTGGTCGGCCGCGCGCAGTGCGACCTGCGTGCCTACGGGGGCGCGCGCGAGACCTATGAATGGCTGCGCGACTGGCGCGCCGATGATCCCGAGGCCAACCAGCGCCTTGCGACCATCTACCAGCGGCTCGGCGACCTGACGAAATCCAACCAGGCGATCCAGCGCGTGATCGATGCGCAGCTTCCGTCGCGACGCGAGCGTGCCGAGGTATTCGCGCTGCGCGGGCGCAACGCCAAGATGCGCTGGCGCGCAAGCTTCGCCGGCAAGAGCGGCCAGGAGGCGCGCGAGACGGCGCTCTGGGCGCCCGAGCTGAAGGATGCACTGACCGCGTATGCCGAAGGCTTCGCGCAGGATCTCAACCATTACTACTCGGGCCTCAATGCGCTCTCGCTGCTGTGCATACGCAACGAGCTTGCACAGGCGATGCCGGATTTCTGGGTCAATCAGTTCGACACCGACGATCTGGCCCGGGCAGAACTCGACGCGAGCCTCGCGCAGTTCCAGCAGCTGAGCGGCGCGGTGCTGCTTTCGCTGCATTCGAGCGAGGAGCAGTTGCGGCGCCAGACCCGGGTCGATCCCGACGACGTGATGTGGACGCGCATCAGCGAGGCGGATCACGCGTTGCTCGTTGGTCGCCGGCCCAAGGCGGTTGCACAGCGCTACCGCGAGGCGCTTGCCGATGCGCCTGCGTTCGCGGTCGAGTCGGTGCGCGAGCAGATCGCGCAGTTTCGTCAGCTTGGCGTGCGCAGCGAGATCGTCGCCGAGGTCGATGGCGTGCTCGGCGGACTGGATGGCCGGCCCGGCACGCCGGAAACGGAAGCCGTGCCGGCACGCGTGCTGCTGTTCACCGGGCACATGATCGACGTGCCGGGGCGCGAGCCGGCCCGGTTTCCGCCCACGGTCGCGGCCGAGCAGGCCGCGCGCGAACTGATCCGCAACGCCGTGAAGGCCGAACTGGCGCTCGAAACCGGCAGCGTCGTCGGCATCGCGGGCGGCGCCTGCGGCGGCGACATCCTGTTCCATGAGGTTTGCAATGAACTGGGCGTCGCGACGCGGCTGTTTCTCGCCTTGCCGCGCGAAACCTTCTGCAGCGAATCGGTCCAGCACGCCGGGCCCGACTGGGTCGAGCGCTTCAACCGGCTGTGCGACCGTGTCGCCCCGCGCATTCTTGCGGACAGCAAGACGCTGCCGAAATGGCTGCGCAACTGTCCTGGCTATGGCGTCTGGCAGCGCAGTAACCTGTGGATGCTGTTCAACGCGCTGGCGCTCGATGCGCACTTGCTGACCCTGATCGCGCTGTGGGATCAGGGCCGGGCCGACGGCCCTGGCGGCACCGAGGATCTGGTCTCGCAGGTGCAATCGCGCGGCCAAAAACTGCTGCGCCTGCCGGCCGAGGAACTGAAAACGCTTGCGGGGCCATGACCCGCGCGTCCCGAGCCCCGATCCAAGGAGACGACGATGACACTGCGTGACCGCAAGAACCGGCCCGGCCCCAAGAAGATCCTCGCTCTCGATGGCGGCGGCATACTGGGCCTGATCTCGATCGAGGTGCTGGAAAGGATCGAGGCCCTGCTGCGCGAACGCGAGGGCCGGCCAGACCTGGTGCTCGCCGACTACTTCGACCTCTGTGCCGGCACCAGCACCGGCGCGGTGATTTCGACGCTGGTCTCGCTCGGCATGTCGGTGGACACCATCCGCAGCTTCTACATCGAGTGCGGCCCGGCGATGTTCGACCGGGCGAGCCTGCTCGAGCGGCTCAACTATGAATATGAGAGCGAGCCGCTGGCCAGGAAGCTGCAGAGCGTGATCGGTCCCGACCGCGAAGGGGAGGCCGCGGATGCGCTGGCCACGCTGGGCACCGAGCGGCTGCGCACGCTGCTGATGGTCGTCACGCGCAATGCGACCACCGACTCGCCGTGGCCGATCACCAACAATCCGGACGCAAAGTACAACGATCGCGCGCGTTCCGACTGCAACCTCGAGTTGCCGCTGTGGAAGGTGGTGCGCGCGAGCACGGCCGCGCCGTCGTACTTTCCGCCCGAGGTGGTGGACATCGGGCCACGGCGCTTCGTCTTCGTCGATGGCGGCGTGACGACCTACAACAACCCGGCCTTTCTCGCCTTCGTCACGGCAACCACCGGGCCGTACCACATCAACTGGAAGGCGGGCGAGCGCGACATGCTGGTCGTTTCGGTGGGTACCGGCGATTATGCGCGCGAGCAGCCCGACCTGTCGCCCTCGCAAATGAACCTGCTGTACATCGCGAAGAACACGCCGGGGGCGCTGATGAACGCCGCCTCGGCGGGGCAGGACATGCTGTGCCGCGTATTCGGGAAGTGTCTTTCGGGCAACCCGATCGACCGCGAGATCGGCGACCTGATCGGCGCGGGCGGGCCGACCGGCGAGAAGCTGTTCACCTACATGCGCTACGACGCCGACGTAAGCCGCAAGGGCCTCGACGCGCTGGGGTTGCCCGACGTGAACCCCGCGCATGTGCAGTTGCTCGATTCGGTGCGCTACATCGACGAGATCCAGCGCGTCGGCAAGGCCGTTGCGGCGAAATGCGTCAAGGCGGAAGACTTTGCCGGTTTTTGAACAGGCCCGCCCGGGGCTCGACAGACCGCCGAGGGCCGCAACGCCGTCTCAACCTCACGGAGGTCACCATGGCCAGGAAGGCACTGCTGATCGGCATCAACCGCTACCGCATTCCCGGCGCGGACTTGCGCGGCTGCGTCAACGACGTCACCAATCTTTCCCGCGTGCTGGTCGATCTGTGCGGCTTTGCAAAAGGCGATATCAAGGTGCTGATCGACGAGAATGCCACTCAGGTTGCGATGCAGAAGGGTATCCGCGCACTGGTGTCGGGCGGGCGCAAGGGTGACGTGCTGCTGCTCCACTATTCAGGCCACGGCGCCAACGTGCCCGATGCCGACGGCGACGAGGCCGATAGGCGCGACGAGATCCTCTGTCCGCATGACCTCGACTGGAAGAAGCCGCTTACCGACGACTGGCTGCGCACCACCTTCGACAGGCTGCGCGTCGGCGTCAGCATGACGGTGATCATGGATTGCTGCCATTCCGGTTCGAACACGCGCGCGCTGTTTCCGCCCGATGCCAAACGGGTGCCGCGCTACCTGCCGAACCCGTGGGACATCATGGCCGAGGAATCGGGGCGCAAGCTGCGCGGCAAGGTGCAGGGCAGCCTGCGCCGCGCCAGCCCGGCCGCGCGCAAGCGCGGCGACGCGGTGACCGTGGACATTCCGGAACTGCTGATCACCGGCTGCCGCGACACGCAGACTTCGGCCGACGCCCATATCGGCGGCAGCTACAACGGCGCGTTGACCTATGCGCTGACCACCGTGCTGCGCGAGGCGAAAGGCCGCATCGGCCACCGCGACCTGCATGCCAAAGTGCTGGCCTGGCTCAAGCGCGAGGACTTCGAGCAGGTGCCTCAGCTCGAAGGTCGCAAGGCGCGGCTCGACGGCGATTTCCTCGCGCCGCTCGCCTGAGTCCTGTTCCGCCGGACAGAAAGAGGAGCCGTCATGGCGAAGTCGAGCAAGACCGGACGAATCGGCCAGAAAATCGGGCAGAAGACTGTCTTCGCAGGCGAGGCGGAGACCGTCCCGCCGCGCAGCTTCTGCGACGGCGCGTTGTCGCTCGTTGCCGAGCAGGGCTTTCGCGTCGCGGCTTCGCGCGGCGGTGTGCTGCAGACGTACGAACAGACCATCGCAGGCGATCGTGTGGTCGAACTCGAACTGGAAGGCGGCATCACGCTCTACACCGCGTTCGAACAGTTGCGGCGTGATTTTCCGGACGATGCAGCGGCGCGTGCTGCAGCGGGCGTGGCCGATGGTGCCTACGTGTTTCCGCGTGCGCTGCCGCTGGGCGGCGAAGCGCGTGGCGTTTCGGAGTGGGCGGTGCGAGCCTGGCGCCTGTTGTCGCTGAAGTTCGACGACGCGCATGCGGCACGCTTGGCAGCGCGCGGCATCGGCTGGCTGGTCGAGCACCGCATCGACGCGCGCGCCGGCCTGCATCCGCTCGCGCTCGACGACGACCAGGCGCTGGACAAGCTTGCGCGCGCGCCTGCCGCGCCGGCAGAACTCGCGCTCGACATCGCGCGACCGGTGCTCCTTTTCATCCATGGCACGGGTTCGAGTACCGCGGGTGGCTTCGAGGGCCTGTGGTCGCCGCAGAACCGCGCGTTGCGCGGCGAACTGGCGGCGCAATACGGCAGCAACGTTCTCGCGTGCGAGCACCTGACGCTGACGGTCGGCCCGATCCGCAATGCGCTCGACATCGCGAACGCGCTGCCCGAGGGCGCCCGGCTGCATCTCGTCACCCATTCGCGCGGCGGACTGGTCGGCGAACTGCTTGCGCGCGGCGATCGCAAGGGCCTGCCGGCCTTCGACGACAGCGACTTCGATCTCGTCGGCGAACAGGATGGCGCGCAACTCAAGGCGCTGCGTGACATGCTTGCGGCGAAGCGCCTGCGGGTCGAGCGCTTCGTGCGCGTGGCCTGCCCGACACGCGGAACTTCGCTCGCCTCGGGGCGGCTCGACCGCTATCTGTCCGTCATCATCAACGTGCTGAAGCTCGCCAGCATCGGCGGCAGCGTGCCGGTGCTGGCGCAGATCGAGGACTTTACCGCCTTCGCCGCGGCGGTGATCGAGCGGCGCTGCGACGCCGCCGAGTTCCCCGGGCTCGAAGCCATGATGCCGTCGTCGCGCTTCATCCGCATGATCAACCGTCCCGGCGTCGGCGTCGCGGGCGACCTGACCGTGATCGCCGGCGATGCCGAGCCGCAGGGCGTGCTGAAGCGCCTCGCGTTGCTGGTGGCGGATCTCTACTACGACGGCGAACACGATTTCGTCGTCGATACCGCCAACATGCGTGGCGGCGCGGCGCGCGATCGTGATGCGGCGCGGATCTTCCGCCATCGCCACGCCGATGCCAGCCATTTCCGCTATTTCGTCAATGCCGAGACCAGCCGGCGACTGGTCGCGGCACTGTTGCAGAAGCCGGGTTTCGCGCTGTCGTTCGGGCCGATCGATGCCGCAGCTGCCGTGCCCGTAGCGCGCGGCAGGCCGCGCGAGCCGCAGGGGCCGGCGCCGGCCGTGTTCGTGCTGCCGGGAATCATGGGCAGCGCGCTCGGTGTGGCCGAGGGCGATCGCATCGATACGGTGTGGATGGATTTCCTCGACCTTGCGCGCGGCAGCCTGTGCCGCAAGTTGCCGATTCCGGACCGCTTCCGGGTGGTCGCGGAACAACCCCTGCCACGCACTTACGGGCGCCTGATCGAACGGCTCGGCGCCACGCATCGCGTGGTGCCCTTCGCCTACGACTGGCGCATCTCGCTCGAGCAGGAGGCCGAGCGCCTCGCGCAGCGACTGCTGGCCGAACTCGAACGCTGCGAGCGCGAGAACCAGCCGGTCCGCATCCTCGCGCACTCGATGGGCGGTTTGCTCGCGCGCGCCGTGCTGGCTTTCCGTGGCGACGTATGGCGGCGCATCTGCCTGCACCCGGGCGCGCGCGTGCTCATGCTCGGCACGCCGACGCGCGGTTCGCATTCGATCACGCGCGTGCTTGCAGGGCAGGAAGGGCTGGTCGGCATGCTCGCCGCGCTCGACCTGCGCAATTCGAAACGCGAGATCATGGAAACCATCGCACGCTATCCTGGGCTGCTGGAACTGCTGCCCGATGCGCGTGCGCTCGACGATCCGGCAGGCAGTCACAGCCTGCTCGACACCGGCTTCTGGAATGGACTCGCCGCCGCGGCGCAGCGTGCCTTCGTCCTGCCGCGTGCCGGGGACCTCGAGCCCGCGCGCAAGGTGCGCGAGCGCATTGCCGCGGCGCGCTTCGAACCCGGGCGGCTGATCTACGTCGCCGGCAAGTCGGACGACACGCCGATCGATCTTTCGGCGACGGATAACGGCATCGAGTTCCTGTCGACCGACCAGGGCGACGGGCGCGTGCCGTGGAAGACCGGCATTCCGCCCGACGCCGGTGCCCTGTACTACCTCGACGCGGTACACGGCGACATGGCCGACACGCCGGAGGCATTCGATGCGCTGGTCGAACTGCTGGACGGCGGCACGACCAGCCGGCTGGCGCGCCAGCCGCCGGCCGGCGCACGCGGCGTCGGGCGCGTGCGCGCAATGCGACCCGCCGTGTTGCGCGCCTATCCCGACGAAGAAGCGCTGGAACTCGCGGCGCGCGGAGGGGCGCGGTGCCGCGCCGTGTCGGCGGCGCTGCCGCAGGTGCGCATCGCCGTGCGCCATGGCGACCTGCGCCATGCCCGCCATCCGCTTGCGGTCGGGCACTACTTCGGCGATTCGATCGTCAGTGCGGAAGGCGTGCTCGACCGCCTGCTCGACAGCCGGCTATCGGCGCGGCTGCAACTCGGGCTCTACCCGGGCCTGCGCAACACGGCCGAAGTGTTTGTGAACGCCGACGCGCGCAAACCGAGTGCCATCGTGATCGGGCTCGGCGGTGTCGGCGAACTGGGCGTGGGCGCGCTGGCGGAATGTTTCAGCAGCGGTTTGTTGCGCTATGCGGCGATGCGCGCCGAAGGCACGTTCGGAGAGGTCGAGCGCGGCGCCTGCGGCGTCTCGGCCCTGCTGATCGGTACCGGCGGTGGCGGCCTGTCGATCGAGGACTCGCTGACCGGACTGCTGCGCGGCATGCAGCGCGCGGTCGAGGCCCTTGCAGGCAGTGCGTATGGCACGCGGGTGCGCTTCGATGAACTGGAACTGATCGAGATCTACGAGGATCGCGCCATCGAGACGGTGCATGCCTTGCAGGGGTTGGCGCGCCTGGTGGAGTTCCGCGACCTGTTCGTCGCACCGGACCGCGTCGATGCAGGCACGGGCGGGCGGCGTCGCGCGCGCTTCGAGGAAGCGCCCGATTGGTGGCAGCGCCTGCAGATCACGCGCAGCGACGAAGGCGGGCTGCGCTTCGTCTCGCTGACGCAACGGGCGCGCGCCGAGACGCGTTTGCAGGCGCTGCAGCGGCCGCTGGTCGACCGCTTTCTCGACCAGGCGCGCGAAGGCACGGCGGCAGGCGACGACATCGGCGTGACCCTGTTCGAACTGCTGCTGCCGAACGAACTGAAGGCGTTCGCGCCGGAGCAAAGCGACCTGGTGATGATCGTCGACGCGGAGTCGGCGCGTTATCCCTGGGAACTGTTGCGCGATCGCCGTGCGCACGGCGAGGAACCGATGGTGGTGCAGCGTGGCGTCCTGCGCCAGTTGCAGACGGAGGCATATCGCGCGCGTCCCGACAACTGCCGCAACGCGCGGGCACTGGTGGTTGGCGATCCGTTGTCGAAGTTCGCCGAACTGCCCGGTGCGCAGCGCGAGGCCGAGGCGGTTGCCGCCCGGCTCGAGGCGGGCGGCGGCAGCCTGCGTTTTCAGGTGACGCGCGCCGTGCGCGAGAATGCACGCACCATCCTGCGCGATCTGATGGCGGACGACTACCGCATCCTGCACCTTGCCGGACACGGCGTGTATGACTACGCAGGGGCGGACGATGTGGCAGGGCCGCATTGCGACGGCGGATCGCGCAAACCGCAGCGTGTCAGCGGCATGGTCATCGGCGACGGTGTGTTCCTCACGCCGGTCGAGGTGCAGCAGATGCGGGCGGTGCCCGAACTGGTGTTCATCAACTGCTGCCACCTCGGGCGCGTGGAGCCGGGCGCCGAGGCGAACCCGTGGTTCGTGCCGCACCGGCTTGCGGCGAATCTGGCGGTGGAGTTCATCGGCATGGGCGTGCGCGCCGTGGTCGCGGCGGGCTGGGAAGTCGACGATCGTGCGGCGCGTTGCTTCGCCGAGGCCTTTTACCGCGAGCTGTTGTCCGGCACGCGTTTCGGCAAGGCGGTGCAGCGGGCGCGGCGCGAAACCTGGGAGGCGCACCGCCAGGTGAATACCTGGGGCGCCTATCAGTGTTACGGCGATCCGGATTTCCGCTTCGGCCCGGCACGCGGCAGCGACGACGCTCCGGTGGCCATGCCCTATGTGGCGGCGGCCGAGGCGCGCGTCGACCTGCACAACCTCGCGGGCGAAGTGGCCTGTGCCGATCCCAGCAGCCGCGAAGGGTTCGGCAAGCGCATTGCGGAAATCGAATCACGCTTGCCGGAATCGCTGCGCGGCGATGCGGCGATTCGCGCACGTCTCGGCAGCCTGCACTACGACTGTGGCGACTTTGCCGCCGCGCTGCGTTGCTACGGCGCGGTGGATGCGGCCGAATTGGCGCCACGCGACGTCGAGCGCCAAGCCAACGCCGCGGTGCGACGTGCGGAACAGATCGAGGATGCGGCGACCGCCCGCAAGGGCAGCGCCGTTGCGCAAGCCGCTGAGCTGATCGACCTGGGCATCGGTCTGCTCGAGGGGCTGCTGCATTTCCGCCCCGGCGTCGAGCGCTATGCGCTGATGGGCAGCGCGCAGAAGCGGCGCGCAGTGCTGTGCAAGGACAAGGCGGCGCGGCGCGAAGCGCTGGCGCGTTCGGCCTTTGCCTATGCCAGCGCGGCTCAGCTGGCCGGGGGGCGGGACGATTGCGGCGCTGCCTATGCGGCCATCAACGCATGGACTGCGCAGATCGTGCTCGACTGGCACGGTGCGACGCCCGCCGCGGGCCAGCCCGCGCTGGCACCGATGGACGCGGGGCTGCGCGCGATCGAGGCAGGCGCGGCGATGCGCTCGCGCAGCGAGGATTTCTGGGAGCGGGCGCAGACCGGCGATTGTGCGCTGCTGCGGCTCCTCGCCCGAAGTGCGCCGCGCAAGGCGGACATCCAGGCAGTGGCGGCGGCATATGCGGCGGCAGCGGCGCTCGGCGTGCGGCCGCGAGAATGGAACTCGGTGCTGTCACAGGTCGCGATTCTCGCGCGCCTCGCGGAATCGGCCGGGCGAAAGGCCACCGCTGCGGCGCTGCGCGAATTGCGCGCACAATTGGCGGATTGAGGTCGAACTGAAGACGAACTGAATCCGCATGTGAGCCGACGATGAAACCGCCCGCGATTGCAGCACGCGACATGATCCATATTTGCGCCCAGGGTGCGCTGGGCACCCTGCTTGCAGATGCGCCCGGACAGCCGTTCGTGTCGGCCATCGAATTTGCGCCGGATGCGGACAATGCGCCGATCTTTCTCGTCAGCAGGCTTGCAGAGCACACCAGGAACCTTGAACGCGATCCGCGTGCGAGCCTGTTGCTGACCGCCGCGCCGGGAGAGGGCGGCTTGCTTGCGCAGGCACGCATGACGATCGTCGGCGAGGCGCGTCGTTTCGACGCCGGTGTCGAACTGATCGCACGATTCCTGCGCTACCAGCCGGATGCGGAGCGCTACCTTGCGCTGGGCGACTTCGGTTTCTTCCGCCTGCACGCGACGCGCGCGCGGGTGATCGGCGGTTTCGGCAGCATGGGCTGGCTGGGCGGCGAGGCGCTTGCGCCGCCGTCGCCGCTTTCGCCCGAGTTCGAAGCGAACCTCCTGGCATCGGTCGAGCAGCAGGGTGTGTCGAGCCTGCGCGTGCTCGGGGTGGACCGCGAAGGCGTGGATCTGTTGCGCGACGGGCAGCGCGAACGGCGGCGTTTTCCGGCGCTGCTCACGGATACGCATGCGCGTGATGGCCTTCGCGCTGCGCTGGCCGAGGCGTGACCGGCACGCCGCACGACCGCAGCCGGTGCGGGCCGCCGGACGGGGATTTGACCTCCGACAACGCGCCCCGGCGCCCGAAGTGCCAGAGTGATTCCGGATACTCGAAGAGGAGCGCAAACATGAAGCGTCATTTGATGCTGCTGTCGTTGCTTGCTGCCGGGTTCGCCAACACGGCGCTGGCGAATGCCGAGCTGGCCGAGGCAAAGCAGTGCAATGTCTGCCACACGCTCGCGAAGGAAACTATCGGCCCGTCCTATCGGGCCATCGCGGATCGATATGCCGGCAAGCCGAACGCTTACGAGATGCTGGTGCGCAAGGTGAAGTCGGGCGGGTGGGGGCATTGGGGCGACATCGCCATGCCACCGAAGACGGCGCGCGCCGAACTCAGTGATCAGGAAGCGGCCACGCTGGTGAAGTGGGTGCTGCAGCAGAAATAGGATGGGCACGCGCGATGGTGCGCGGCAGGCCCGGAAGCCGCATGGGTCGGGCGTTTCGAAGCATGCACCTCTGACACCGAGACGGGATACGACTTGCGGGCAGGGCGTGCCTGGAAGCGCCGAACCATGCGGATCGGGGAGGGGTCTTCTGGCGGGAATGCGGTCGGGACGCCATGGCGTTGGCCGCGCGCAACACGGACGCCGCGCCGTTCCCTGTCGGGGAACGGCGCGGGTGAGACGCATCAGAAGCTGTAGGACGCGGTGACGCCGAGCAGGTAGTTGCGCTCGGGCGCGGGAGCGTAGTAGCGGCCATTCTGGTCGTTCACGTAGATCGCGCCGATGTACTCCTTGTCGAACAGGTTGTCGACGCGCGCGAACTCAGAGAGCTTCCAGTCGCCGACCTTCTGCTCGAAGCCGGCGCGCAGCGAGGCGACGAAGTAGGAATCGACCTCGTTGGCGATGTTGTTGCCGATGCTGCGGTTGGCGTCATTGACTTCCGCCTTGCCGTTCCAGCGGCCCTCGAAAGCCGTGGAGAAGCCCAGCGGCGCGTAGGCCCATGCAATCTCGCCGAACACCGAGAAGCGCGGAATGCCGGGGATTTTGTTGCCGCTGTCGACCTGTACCTGGCGTGCCGCGGTGCAGGCGCCGCCTGCGAGCGAGACGCCGCCGCAGGTCATGAACGCGTCCTTGAACTCCGCCTTGATCCAGGTGGCGGAAAGCGCGCCGGTGAAGCCGCCGCCGAGCGGACCGTCGAGCGCCAGCTCAATGCCGCGGCGCTGCGTGTCGCCAGCGTTCTGGTAGGTGGCGCGGCCGCCGCCGTTGGTATTCACCACGATCTCGTCGCTGGTGTCGATCTGGAACAGCGCGAGGTTCATGCGGATGTCGTTGGTGACATAGGCCTTGAATCCCACCTCGTACTGGTTGCTCTTCGAAGGATCGAGGGCGAAGTTGAGCCCGGAACCCTGCCCGGTCGGCCGGTAGGCCAGTTCGATGAAGGTGGGCGTTTCGAAGCTGCGGCCGGCGTTGGCGTACACGTTCATGGTCGGCGAGAGCTTCCACACGGCGCCAACCGTCGGCGTCCATGCCGAATGCTTGACGCTGCCGCTGTCGTCGGGGTTGGTGCCGTTGATGAAGTGGTCTTCCGAATCGAAGCTCACGCGCGTGTAGCGCAGCCCGCCGGAGAGGCTGACCGCAGGCGTGACGTCCCACTGCGCCTGGGCGTAGGCGCCGGTCTGACGCACGACGTTGATCTCATTGCGCGACAGCGCGCCCTTGACGCCGTTGTTGTTGGCATAGCCGGTGCGGTCGTCCTGCGCGCGCTCGTACTCGGCACCCGTCGTGAGCGTCAGCGTGTTGCCGAAGCGGTGCGTCCAGCGCAGGCCGACACCCTGGAAGTCACGGTCGATGGCGGTCACGCCGTTGGCCTGCAAGGCAACATAGCCCTCGTTCTTGCGCGAGCCGCCGTAGACCAGGGCGCGCACGGAATCGTCCGGTGTGAGTTCGATGTCGTAGACGGCGCCGGCCTGCAGGTTGTCGAGGTCGCGGCGTGTCTTGAACGTCAGCGCCGCAGGGTTCGCCTGCTTGCGGTCCGCACGAACCTGGGCGACCGTCAGGCCGAGGGGATCGAGGTTGTCGGTCTGGTGCAGATAATTGCCGACCAGCGTCAGGCTCGACTTCTCGCCCGTCTGGATGCGCAACTTGACGTTGCTCTGGTCCTTCGTTGCTTCGCTCCAGTCGCGGTAGCCATCGGATTCCAGGCGTGAGAAGCTGCCGACGTAGTTCACCGCGCCGGACGTGCCGCCGAACTTCACCGCCGCGCGCCAGGTGTCGTAGCTGCCGGCGGACACCGACAGGCCGACCGTCGGGCGGGCCGGGCCGTCCTCGGTGAACACCTGCACCACGCCGCCGGAGTGGTTGCCGTAGAGCGAGCTGAAGGCGCCGCGCAGCACTTCGATTCGCTTGGCGGTGGTCAGGTCGAACAGACCCGAGCCGCCCTGGCCATCGGGCGTGCTGGCGGGAATGCCGTCGGCAATCAGCTTGACGCCGCGCACCCCGAACTGCGAGCGGGCACCGAAGCCGCGGATGATGATGCTCTGTTCCTGCGCGTAGGTTTCGCGGTTCTGCACCACCGTGCCGGGCACGCGAACCAGCGACTCGGAAACGTTGGCGCCGAGGCGCTGGTCGCGCAGTTGCGCGGCATCGACCGAATCGATCGACACCGGCAGGTCGAAGCTCGACTGCTCGACGCGGGTGGCGGTGACCACTACGGGTGCGAGGTTGCTTTCTGCAGCGGCCGGAACGGCGGGGCCGAAGGCGGCGGCAAGTGCGACGGCAAGCGGCGAAATGCGCAGTGCGTTGCGCGGGCAGGCTTTGTTGTAGGTCATGTTGTCGTTCTGGGCAGAGGGAAAAAACGGATGTGGCGAGGCGCCGCGGGAAAATCGGTGCGTCCTCAGACGAGTCGGAATTCTACCGGTATGCGCAGTTCGAAACCGTGGCTGCGCAGGCCTTCGGGCAGCGGCGGGAGCGGCGCGCCCTTTACCATTTCGCGCGCGGTGTCGTCGAGCAGGCTGTGGCCGCTCGAAGCGGCGATGGTGACATCGCCGAGGCGTCCGCCCGGCAGCACCTTGACCAGCACCGTGGCCGTGCCCTGCCAGCCGCGATCCTGGGCCTGGCGCGGATAGCGGCGATTCTTGTCCACCGAGGCCTTGAAACCGGTGCCGAAGGCGGCAATCAGGCTGTCGCTCGGACCCTCGGCAACCGCTGGTGCAACCGGCTTCGGCGGTTCGACGGCGACCGGGGCCGGCTTGAAGACGTCAGGCACCGGCGCAGGTTCGATGCTTTGCACCGGTTGCGCTATTGCGGGCGCCGCCGTGGTGCTCTCCGGCGCGGCAGTCATGATCTGGCGCTCCGGCATGCGCGGCACCGGCGTCTCGCGCAATTCGTTGCGCCGCTGCTGGAGCTGCGGCTGCGGCGAAGGCCGCGCGAGCGGCTGGACTTGCGGCTTCGGCGCTTCGACCGGCGCAGGCGCGAGCTGCGGGCGCGGCTTGAGCACCACATCGATGCGTTCGGGCAGGGGAAGTTGCGGCAGCATGCTGCGGAAACCGGGCACGAAGGCGATCAGCAGCACGTGCACGACGATTGAACCGATGGCGGCGCGGCCGATTGCCGTGCCGCGGGCACGTGCAAGCCAGCCTAGACCCGGGCGCGGGATGTAACCGGGCGGGAATGCGGCCGAAACCGCGGCTGTAGGTGCAATTGGTGCAATTGCGACGGTGTTCATGCGAAAACCCGACTGACCTGGTGTCTGGACGATGCCGGCGCGTCCCCACGCGCAAGCCCCAGTTTTACTGTCGCGAATGATAGGGGCGGGGTGCCGGCCGGACCATAGAGAAAATCTTGAATGCGATGTCGCGATGCACAAAAGTAACGGGCAGGCCCGCCAGGGTCTGCCCGAACTTGTCTAACCGGACGAGCGCGTATCGTCAGGAATCAGCCGCCGAAGCGGTAGCGCACGCCGATCCAGCCGGCGCGCGGCGCACCCGGGGCGATGAAAGTCTCGCCACGCTCATCGGATACGGCAGCCGAGCGCACGTCCTGGAAGATGTTCTCGGCGAGGATGGCGCCGCTTGCATACTTCCTATCGAACACGTTGTTGACCTTGGCGAATAGCTCGAGGCCATTGCCGAACTCGTAGCTGGTCGTCAGGTTGAACACCGAGTAGCCGCCGATTTTGCCGGAATGCAGGAACTCCTCGCCATCGGCGCGATGCGCGTTGTTCTCGTTGCCGCGCGCGTACTGGCTGGAGAAGGCAACCATGCTCGCACCGACGCGCCACTTGTCGGTGACACGAACCCCGAGGTTGAGCTTCAGGCTGTGTGCCGGAATGCCCGGGATCGTGGAGCCCGAGGGTACGAAGATGTTGCCGTTTTCATCCTGAGAACTGTTGGCCTGGCCGAGCAGGACTTCATTGGATTTGAAACGGGCCCTGACATAGCTGTAACTGGCCGACCAGTCGACGATGCCGGCGCTGCCGGACACGCCCAGTTCGACGCCGCGACGCTGCGTCTTGCCGACGTTGTCGAAGTAGCCGAGACCGCCGGTACCGCTGGCGATGAACAGGATGTCGTCCTTGTTGTTCGTCTGGTAGACGCCGGCATTCCAGCGCAGCGCCTTGCCCAGCGAACCGCGCACACCGGCTTCGACAGTGCGCGAGACCACCTGCTTGAGCGGCGGATCGGAGGCCATGGCGTTGGGCAGGCGGCAGGCGGTTTCGGGGTCGGCGCAGCCGAGTTCGATCGGCGAGGGCGCGCGGTTGCCCTGGTTGAAGCCGCCATAGACAGTCAGCGCGTTGCTGGCTTGCCAGGTGAGGCCGACGGCCGGATTGAACTTCGAGTACTTGCTGTCTCCGTCGAGCGTCTTGCCGGTCTCCGGATCGGGGCCCATGCGGTCGATGGTGGTGATGCGCGCCCGGTTGTAGCGGCCCGACAGGGTGAGCTGCAGGGTGGGCAGGATCGAATAGGTGTCGGTGACGAACACGCTCCAGTTGCGCGTGCGGCCGCGGATGTCGGTGGTCGTCACGGCGTCCCCCACATCGACGACGCGCCTGGCGTTGTCGAGATCGCCTTCGGCCTCCGTCTGGGAGAAATTGATGCGGCCGCGGTCGTAGGTGGCGCCGACGGCGAGCTGGTTCGATGCCGTCGCAAGGCTCCACTGCAACGCGCCGCCGTGGCCATTCTGGCGGATCTTCGAGCGGTTCTCGAGTCCGAGATCCTCGGCGTCCGGTTCGTCAGGATCGAAGTCGTCATTGACATCGCCATTGAGCGTGCGGGTGCGGTTGGTGCGCCCGTACAGCGTGGCGGAGATCGTTTGCTGATCGTCGATGAACCAGCTGCCGTTGAGCGTGGCCATGCGCATGCGATTCTCGGTTCGGTCAGGCACCGTGAAAACCGCTTCCTCGCGCTGTTTGTAGAGCGTACGCGGCACAACACCGTTACCGACTAGGTCGGTTCTGGCGCCGGTGAGCGATAGATCGATCTCGTATTGCGCCGTGCGCTGGCCGATCTTGGCGAACAACTGGTCGACGTCGGTCGGCGAGAAATCGCGCCAACCGTCCTCGCGGAAGGTGTTGCCAGCGATGAACCAGTGGAAGCCGCCAGCCGTCTTGTTGCCGATTTCCGCTTCCAGGCTGCGGCGGCGGAACGAACCGAATTCGGCCTCGATCGAGGCGCCGGGATCGGAGAAGCCGCTCTTGGTGCGCAGTGAAAGGGCACCGCCCAGCGTGTTGAGGCCAAAAAGGGGGTTCGATCCGGGCATCAGCGCGATCGAGCTGATCGCCGCGCGCGGGATCAGATCCCAGTTCACGCTGTCGCCGAAGGGTTCATTGACGCGCACGCCGTCGAGGTACACCGAGAGGCCCTGCGGTGTGCCGAGCAGCGGGCTGGCAGTGAAGCCGCGGTAGTTCACGTCGGCCTGGAACGGATTGCCCTGCGTCTCGTTCACATTGACGCTGGGCAGTTGCTCGGCCATGAAGTCCGGCAGGTTGAGACTCTGCGCCCGGCGCAGGTCGCGATCGCTCGCGGTCTGCACGTTGGCCGGGATCTGGTCCTTCGGCAGGCCGAGGCCCGGGACAGGCGTCGTGCCGACCACTTCGACACTGGGAAGTACCGTTGTCTTGTTCTCCTGCGCATGCGCGATCGCCGAACAGGCAGAAACCACGGCAGCCGCGACGGCGCGACGCCGGAACGCGGTACGTTTGTTATTGCTTTGCATGACTCCTCCGGTTTGCGGTCACGGGTGTCGTTTGTTGGTGGAAGTTTGTGCTGGCCGTACATGCGGCGCACTTTCCCGTGACGGGGGCGACGTTAACAGATCGGATTTGTCGGCAGGAGGGAAATTTTCCCGTCGGATCCGGGAACGCTTCCGCCAAGCAGAATGAAAGACGGGCCGACGCGAAACGCCGGCCCGCAAGGAGAGGAGCCTGTCAGCCCCCGATGCGTCGGCCGTCCGCAGTGACCGGTGGCCGGGACACCGCGGCGGCACCGTTTCGGCGGCGCCGCCTCGCAGTGCCCGAAATCCGCCGGCGCATCTTTCACGTCGGGCCGCGGACCCGTGGAGGAACAGGCCGCATCGGAGTGTTAACCATAGGCCGGTCGCCTGACGGGCGCCCGGGAAAAATTCCCGAACCGGCCATGTACTTGAAAGACAAGGGGTGCGCGCAGCGCGAACTATGTGCCGGCCGACGAAATCACGCCATTGCGAATCGCGAGATGCACCAGGGCCGCGGACGTGGAGACGCCGAGCTTTTCCTTGATCAGCGTCTGGTAGTTCGAAACCGTCTTGGGACTCAGATTGAGGGTGTCGGCGCATTCGTTGAGCGAATGGCCTTGTGCGAGCAGGCGGAATATCTCGAACTCTCGTGCAGTCAGCGAATCGAGCTGGCTTGCCTCGTAGCGTGCATCACGTTCGAGCAGGGCCGGCGAGAGGTCGTCGCTCAGGTAACGCTGGCCGAGATGCACGGCGCGCACCGCTTCGATGAGTTTTTCCGGCGCACTGCTCTTCGAGAGGAATCCGCGTGCCCCGGCGTCGAAAGCACGGCGCACGAGCAGGGCGCTGTCGTGCATGCTGAACACGAGCACCCGCGCCGAGGCGTCGCGCGCGAGGATGCGTCGAATCAGTTCGAGGCCGCCGCTGCCCGGCATCGACAAATCGGTGACTGTGACGTCGGGCGTGTGGGCGACGAACTCGGCGTAGGCAAGGTCGACGCGATCGGCCTGTGCGACGACCGAAATGTCGCCGGCCTGTTCGAGCAGGCGCTGGTAGCCGGTGCGCACGACCGGATGATCGTCGACGAGCAGGAGGCGGATCATGATGGGCCGGGATTATCGGCCAGCCCAGCCTGCGATGCCAGCGGCAGCACGAGCACGAGGCGCGTGCCTTCGCCGGGTCGGCTGCTGATGTCGAGCGTGCCGCCGAGCGCCGCGGCGCGCTCCGCAGCGCCGAGCAGCCCGAGGCCGTGCTGCGTCTGGCCGGGCTGCATGCCGATGCCGTCGTCCTGGACCGCGAGCGTGACCGTGGCGGCGTCCTCGCTTGCGAGCGAGATCCGCACCTTGCCGGCCTGCGCGTGGCGCATGACGTTGTTCAGGGCTTCCTGCGCCACGCGGTAGATCGCGACGCTGGTCGCATCGTCCAGCCGGTCGAAGGTACCCTGGCTGTGGAACACGCAGGCGATGCCTGCACGCCCTTCCCACGATTCGCACAGCGCCTGCAGGGCCGCGACCAGGCCGAGTTCGTCGAGGTTGGCCGGCCGCAACCGTCGCAGCATGTCGCGCACCGTCTGGTAGAGCGATTCGGCAGTGCCGGCGACGCGGCCGGCGGCGGCTACGATGCCCGCGTTGTCTTCCGGCCGGCAGCGCTGGATGAACGCGGCCTCCACGCGGATTGCGTTGCAGCACTGGCCCAGCTCGTCGTGCAGTTCGCGCGCCAGGGCGCGGCGCTCGGACTCCTGCACGCTGATGAGTTGGTGGGCAAGTTCGCGGTTGTGGCGCAGCAACTCGCCCACGCGCGCCTCGGCCACGATCCGCAGCGCAAGCTCGCTGCGTGCCTCGCGCCAGCGGCGAAATGCGTACCACGACAGGCCTGCGGCCAGGATCAGCAGCGCGAAGGGCAGTTCGTCGGCCTGATAGCGTTCGAAGGGCGAAATCCAGCGCGAGAACGTTTCGTAAAGTTCGAGCGCCGCTGCCACCGCAAATACCGAGGCACTGACCGCGATCACGACAATCAGGTCGATCAGCGCCGTGGGCAGTGGCAGCCCGCCGGTGGTGGCAACGGCGGACTTGGGCGGTGGATTTGCGGGTGCAGTCATGTCGGGGCGCGTTCTGCGGAGGGCGCGGAGGGGGCTGGCGGCATTCTAGAGCCTGTCGGCGTCAAATCGACGATACCCTCGATCCGGGAAATCGGCGGCCACTTGGCCATGAAGTGACAAGGCTTCTGGCCGATTGTGTCATCGTGGCGCAGCCGTGTGACGCACGGCCTCGGGTTCCGGGGCAAAACGGGCTGGAACCCGATTTGCTTGAGCATTCACTGATATACCAAGCCCTGAATACACGACGGAGGACGGGATGAGAAGTTGGCTGTGCCGCGCAGCGATGGCCTGCGCGTTGATGGGCGGTGGCGCCGCGCTCGCGGCTTCGCCGGGCGATCCGCTCAAATCGGCGAACTGGGACGATCTTCGGCAGCGTTTTTTCGGCGATGCGAAAGTCGTGTTCGACGATCGTGTCAAGGTGACCGCGCCGGCGCGCGCCGAGGATTCGATGAACGTGCCGGTGGGCGTCGATGCCGAGGCGCTGGGCGAAGTCGAAGAAGTCGTGGTGATCGCCGACCACAATCCGATCGTCAAGGTGCTGCAGTTCAAGCCGCTTGCGGCGCGTGCTTCGCTGTCGTTTCGCGTCAAGCTGCAGCAGGCGACGCCGGTGCGGGCGATCGCCCGCACCCGTGACGGCGTGTGGCACGCTGGCGGCATGTGGGTCGATGCCGCAGGCGGCGGTTGCACCGCGCCCAGCGTGGGCCGCTCGAGCGGCAACTGGACCGATACCCTGGGCCAGGTGCAGGCGCGCATGTGGAATCCGGCCGATGCGGGCCGCCTGCGCTTTCGCGTGATGCACCCCATGGACACCGGGCTGGCGCCGGGCATTCCGGCCTTCTACATCGAGAAGCTTTCGCTCGCCGATGCCGGTGGCACCGAGTTCATGCATATCGAGACGTTCGAACCGGTGAGCGAGAACCCGGTGTTCTCGTTCGACTTCCGGCCCGGGCGCGCGCCGCAATTGCCGCTGACGCTCTCGGGCGTGGACAACAATGGCAATCGCATCCGTGCGCAGGTGACGCAATGAGGCGCACCGGACTGCTGCGTGTGGCGCTGCTGTTTGCGCTGGGGGTCGCATTCCCGATCGAGGCGGCGCTTGACTACATGCTCAAGCCGCGCAAGGTGGCGGCGGACACCTATGTTTTCGTCGGCCTGGCGGAGGATTTCACCCGTGCCAACGGCGGAAACATCGTCAATACGGGCTTCATCGTGACTGCCGATGGCGTGGTGGTGATCGACACCGGCTCCTCGCGGCTGTACGGCGAGCAGATGCGCCGCGCCATCGCCGGGGTGACCGACAAGCCGATCCGCATGGTGCTGGTGACCCATCATCATCCCGACCACTACTTCGGCAACCAGGTATTCGGCGACGTCACCGTGATGGCGCTGCCGGGTTCGATCGGTGGCATGAAGCAGGAGGGCGGTGCATTCGCCGACAACCTGTATCGCATGGCTGGCGACTGGATGTCGGGCACCGAGCCGGTTGCCGCGCGCGACGAGGCAAAGCCCGGACGCATGTCAATCGGCGGCCATGACATTGAACTGATCGCGCTCAAAGGCCACACCCAGGCCGACCTCGTGGTGTTCGACCGCACCAGCGGCGTGCTGTTCGCCGGCGATCTGGTGTTCTGGCAGCGTGCTGCGACCACGCCGCATGCCAGCGTGGCCGATTGGCTCGCGGCGCTGGAGCAGATCAAGGCGCTTAAGTGGACGACGCTGGTGCCCGGCCACGGCGAACCGCACGGCGATGCGCGCGGCATCGAGCAGACGCGCCGCTATCTGACGTGGCTCGACGCCACGTTGCGCAAGGCCGCTTCGGACGGCCTCGACATGCCCGAGTTGCTTCGCACCCGGCTGCCCGACGACATCGCGGCAATTCCTCTCGCGCGGCAGGAGTTCGAGCGTTCCATTGCGCATCTCTATCGCGGGTTCGAGCAGGACGAGTTCGACAAACGGCCGACCAAATAGCGCGAATACAATATAGGCAGGCCGGGAAGCCACATGAATAATGGCGTTTCGGCCTGGGTGCCGTGGAATTGTGTCCTGGCGGGCCTTGCCGAACGTATGGGCTGAAGCGCCTTTGTCCATGCGCCACCCAGCCCGGTATGCGAGTACCGTTCTGGCCACCCCGCGCCCCGTGCCGTGGCACCGGTGTCGTGCCGGGCGGACGATGCATCGTCGGTGCGCCGGCGCAGAAGGTCCGTCCTTGAGTTGCCCCGCCGCTTACGTTGTTCCCTGTGTCGCGGAAAGTGACACTTTTGAACAACCGCACGCAGTTGGAATTGGATTCTTGACTCCGGTACGGCGTAACGGTGTGTCAAAAGCGTGGCACAGGATTTGCGAAAGCCCTTCGCGCGCAACGGGCTTGAACCGTTCGCCCTGTTTGAATCTATATCAAAGCTCGTAGGAGCCAGAAGGAGGCTTGCAAGTGAAAAAGTCCATTATCGCCGCGCTGATCGGAGCATCGTTTGCCCTGAGCGGATCGGTCTATGCCGGTGTCACGACGGCTGACATCGAGAACGACGCCAAGTCCACCGGCGATGTGCTGTCCTGGGGCATCGGTACCGAGGGCCAGCGCTACAGCCCGCTTTCTCAGATCAATACGTCGACCGTGAAGAACCTCGTTCCGGCGTGGTCGTTCTCGTTCGGCGGCGAGAAGCAGCGTGGCCAGGAGTCGCAACCGGTAATCGCCAACGGCAAGATGTTCGTCACGGGTTCGTACTCGCGCCTTTTCGCGCTCGACGCCAAGACCGGCAAGAAGCTGTGGCAGTACGAGCACCGCCTGCCGGACGGCATCATGCCTTGCTGCGACGTGGTCAACCGCGGTGCGGCCCTGTTCGACAATCTGGTGATCTTCAGCACGCTCGATGCGCAACTCGTCGCGCTCGAGCAGGACACCGGCAAGGTCGTCTGGAAGGAGAAGCTTGATGACTACGCTGCGGGCTACTCCAACACGGCCGCACCGATCATCGCCAAGGGGCTGCTGCTGACCGGCGTGTCCGGCGGCGAATTCGGCATCGTCGGCCGTGTCGACGCGCGCGACCCGAAGACCGGCAAGCTGGTCTGGACGCGCCCGACGGTCGAAGGCCACATGGGCTACAAGTTCGACGCCGCGGGCAACAAGGTCGAGAACGGCATCTCCGGCACCACCAACAAGTCGTGGCCGGGTGACCTGTGGAAGACCGGCGGCGCTGCCACCTGGCTGGGCGGCACCTATGATTCCAAGACCGGCTTGGCTTATTTCGGCACCGGCAACCCGGCGCCGTGGAACAGCCACACCCGTCCGGGCGACAACCTGTTCTCGTGCTCGACGGTCGCGATCGACGTGGCCACCGGCCAGATCAAGTGGGCCTTCCAGGGCACGCCGAATGACGGCTGGGACTACGACGGCGTCAACGAGTTCGTGACCTACGAAGCGGGCGGCAAGCGCCTCGGCGGCAAGGCCGACCGCAACGGCTTCTTCTACGTGCTGGATGCCAATACCGGCAAGTTCGAGAACGGCTTCCCGTTCGTCAAGAAGATCACCTGGGCCAAGGGCCTGGACAAGGACGGCCGTCCGATCTATGACCCGGCTAACCGCCCGGGCGATCCGACCAAGGGCGCCGACGGCAAGAAGGGCGAAATGGTGTTCTCCGCGCCGTCCTTCCTCGGTGGCAAGAACCAGATGCCGATGGCTTACAGCCCGGATACCGGCCTGTTCTACGTGCCGGCCAACGAGTGGGGCATGGAAATCTGGAACGAGCCGATCACCTACAAGAAGGGCGCGGCCTACCTCGGCGCCGGCTTCACCATCAAGACCCTGCCGGCTGCCGACATCGGCGGCGACTACATCGGTGCGATGCGTGCGTTCGACCCGAAAACCGGCAAACTGGTCTGGGAAGTCAAGAACAACGCCCCGCTGTGGGGTGGCGTGTTGACGACCAAGGGCGGCCTGGTGTTCTGGGGCACGCCAGAGGGGTTCCTGAAGGCGGCTGATGCGAAGACCGGCAAGGAAGTCTGGTCGTTCAACGTCGGTACCGGCATCGTTGCGCCTCCGGTTTCCTGGGAACAGGACGGCGAGCAGTACGTCGGCGTCGCGGCTGGCTGGGGCGGTGCGGTTCCGCTGTGGGGCGGAGACGTGGCCAAGAAGGTCAACTTCCTGAACCAGGGCGGTTCCATGTGGGTGTTCAAGCTGCACAAGGGCTGATCACCGGGTTCGACATCGACGGGGCTGCGGCCCCGATAACGATTCTCCTCCATCGCTCTTTTCGTTTTTGAGCGACTCTGTAGCCGGCGCCGCGTGCGCCGGCTTTTTTTCGCCCTGCAGAAACGCAAAGGGAGCCATCCGGCTCCCTTTGTATTTCTGCGGGCACTATGCGTCAGAGGCTTTTCATCTTGCGATAGATCGTATTGCGGCTGATCCCGAGCTGGCGCGACGCGGCCGAAACGTTACCGCGGTGCTTCTCGAGCGCCTCGCGGATCGCCTGCAGTTCCAGGTCGTCGAGCCGGTCGCTGAACGAGGAAGTGCGTACCTCGGCCAGGACCGGATCGGGCATCGGCGCGCTCGTGGGCGTGTGTGCGCTGGTGTCTTCGAACTCGTCGAGAAAGTCATCGGGCAGGTGCTCGCGGCGAATTTCGCCGTCGTCGTCGGCCATCACGAGTGCCGTGCGCAACAGGTAAGTGAGCTGGCGCAGGTTGCCCGGCCACGGATGGCGCAGGAACATCTGCATCACCTCGTCGGAGACGCTGGCGCGCACGTTGTTTGGCGCCTCATTGCGCAGGATGCGTTCGACGACGGGGCGTATGTCGGAGCGCGTGCGCAACGGCGGCAGATTCACCGTGAGCCCGTTCAAACGATAATAGAGATCCTCGCGGAATTCGCCCTGGCTCACCATGTCGCGCAGCTTGCGGTTGGTGGCGCAGACGATCGCGATGTCCACCGGGTAGGACTTGATGCTGCCCAGCGGCGTCACCTTGCGCTCCTGCAGCACACGCAACAGGCGCGCCTGCAGGTTCAGCGGCATGTCGCCGATCTCGTCGAGGAACAGCGTACCGCCATCGGCTTGCAGAATCTTGCCGACGTTGCCTTTGCGCTTGGCGCCGGTGAAGGCCCCTTCCTCGTAGCCGAACAGTTCCGATTCGATGAGCGTATCGGGAATCGAGGCGCAGTTGACCGCCACGAACGGCCCCTGGGCGCGCGGACTGTCCTCGTGGATCGCATTGGCCAGCAGCTCCTTGCCGGTGCCGGTTTCGCCCTGGATCAGGATGGTGATGTCGCGGCCGAGCACGCGCCGGACCTTGGTGCAGACCGCTTCGATCTGCGCGTCGCCGGTCATCAGGCCGGCCAGTGCGCCCTGCGTACCGGCTGGTGCATCCGCGCCCTGTCGCGCTTCGTTCTTGCGATCGAAGGTGAAGATGCGGTTCGGGCGTCGCGCACGCAAGCCGACCTTCACGCGCCCGAGCACCTGCGACCCGGAAGTCAACGACAGGCGCAGCGGCATGTCGCCCTGCGCCATGGCTTGGTCGAGCACGTTCTGGATGCGCATGCCGAACAGCGTGGTGAAGGTGTGGTTGCGCAGATCGGCCAGATTGCGCCCGAGCATCGAGCAGGCGCTGCGGTTGGCGGCGATGAAATCCCCTTCCGGCGAAAAACTGATGATGCCTTCGCACAGCGTGCCGAGGAATTCGGGCCGGCTGTGCATGTGGATCGCGATGCCTTCCGGGAATGCGTCGGAGAACAGGTGGTTCTCGATCATCTGCGCCGACATCTTGACCAGCGCGATGGTGTGGCTGCTGTAGCCGCGATGATCGCCGGTCACGTCGAGCACGCCGACCAGCTTGCCGCGCGGGTCGGATATCGGGACTGCCGAACAGGTGAGGAACTGGTTCGCGCGCAGGAAATGCTCCGCGCCATTGACGCAGATCGGCGAGCGCTCGATCAATGCGGTACCGATCGCATTCGTGCCCCGGCTGTCCTCGGACCAAGTTACGCCAGGCTGCAGCGCCACACGCTGGGCGCGTTCGAGAAAATCGCTGTCGCCGAGCGAATGGAGGATCAGCCCCTGCTCGTCGGTCAGCACGACCATGCTGTGCGTGCCCGAGAGCTGCTGGTACAGCGTTTCTAGGACCGGCAGGGCGTGCGAAACGAGGTTGTGGTTCCGTTCGAGTTCCTCGCTCAGGAAATCCGAACGTATCGGGCCGAAATCGGGCGACTGCGACAAGTCGAGACCGTAGGCACGGCAGCGATCCCACGATTTCGCGATGGTTTGCGGTGTCAGAATTGTTGCACTGCCGAGATCGATCTCGACGTTTTGTGCAGCGCCCGATTCCTGCTCGCCGCGTAGGACCGATGCCATGTTCCCCTCCTGGAGATCTCCGCGTAATTATTGGTAAGTGGCATGCGGAGTGTCCCGAAATGTAGCATTTGGACACACTAAAGAAAAGGGATGGGCATGGGGTTTTTGGCTCCCGAAGGAACTATTGTTTGCCTGAAACCGGAATTTGTTTTGCGCGGCGCGGAAATACCCGTCGCGATCAAGTTGCGCACGCAATTTCGAAGAAATGGCATGGTCTCTGCTAACGGGATGCGGAGTTAAAGGATTCTGCGCAGCTTGGCGCTATCCTTCGTTGTTGCATGTATCAAAGGACGGGAGACGGTTGTGAACGGGAAAAGGAAAGTTCTGGCAGGCTTGGCTTTCGGAGCAGGGCTTGCATTGGTGGCGGGGGCTGCGCTTTCTCACGGGGACGTGACGCCGCAAGCAGTGGATGTGTCGACGCTCAAGCCCTTGGGCACCGACTGGCATGATGTCAATCCGTATCGCAACGACGCGGCGGCGATCAAGGTCGGCGCATCGGCCTACAACCAGAACTGCGCGCGTTGCCACGGACTGGAAGTGGTTTCGGGCGGCATCGCCCCCGATTTGCGCAAGCTCGATCTCGATCCGGATACCGATGCCTACTTCCGCAATTCCGTGCTGGCCGGCAAGGTGCGCAATGGTGCGGTCTATATGCCACCGTTTGCGGCTACGCTGAGCCAGGAAGCCATCTGGGCAATCAAGTCCTACATCGAGACGCGCCGTGCATCTCTGGATCAGTAGCGCATTGCATCGCGCCGCGATTGTCGTCCTGCTGCTGGCGCTCGCGCCGTTGGGCGCGCGCGCCAACGATCTCGCGGATGTCGTCAAAAGCGGGCAGATCTCGGTTGCGCTCTACAAGGAGTTCGCGCCTTTTTCGGATGAGGGCAAGGGCGTGGACGTCGATATCGCGAAAGCGCTGGCCGGGAAGCTGGGCGTCAAGCTCGCCGAACTGTGGTTCGATGCCGACGAGAACATGGAAGACGACCTGCGCAACATGGTCTGGCGCGGAACGCTCTTCGGCTATGGCCCTGCCGACTTCATGATCCACGTGCCGGTCGACAAGGAGTACATGTCCCGGAACGACAAAGTCATTTTTTTCGCGCCGTACTATCGCGAGCGTTTCGCGATCGCACGCAACGTGGAGAAGATTGCAAACCTCGACTCGCTCGCGCCTTTCCGTACCGAGAAGATCGGGGTCGAATCGGCGACCTATCCGGATACGGTGTTGCTCTCGATCGAGTCCGGTGCGTATCGCAACAACGTCGTCCACTTCAAGAACACCGAAGAGGCGATCGAGGCCTTGAAAAAGGGCGAGGTCGCCGCGGTGATGGCGATGCAGGGCGAGCTCGAGGGTGGGCTGTTCAACAGCAAGGGCTTCGAGATTTCGGAGCCGCCGATTCCGGTGATCGGCCGCCGCCAGTGGCCGCTCGGCCTCGCGGTGAAGGCTGGCAACGAAGAACTGGCTCGCGCGCTGCAGAAAGGCATCAACGATCTCGTCGCCGACGGGACGATCCAGAAGATCTTCGACCGCTACGGCGTCAAGTACCGCGCGCCTTGATGCGCTTGTGCAACGGGTGACTGTGTCACCCGTTGTTACTTCCTGCAACACACTTCGCTGACTCCCTCGCTGTTCCTCGCGTTTTTTCGAGTCAAATCAGGCTTGAAATCGCAGGTGTGTTTTTTGCTCGCGCTTTGCCTTGTGCTATCTTGAGCATAAGAATCGCGGGGTCGGCGGACGTATTTTGCGCGTGCGACGAACCCGGGATTCGGATACCAAACTCTGATCACCGAGGGGACGCGTAATGCAAAAGTCGCTGCACATCGACCCGGTCAAGTGCACCGGTTGCCGTCAGTGCGAAATGGCCTGTTCGTACGAGAACTACGGCGTATTCAATATTTCAAAATCACGCATTCGCGTATTCGATTTCGAGCACACCGGGCGCAAGGTGCCTTACACCTGCACCCAGTGCGCAGAAGCTTGGTGCATGCATGCCTGCCCGGTCGAGGCGATCAAGCTCGATGCGGACACCGGTGCCAAGGTCGTGCACGAAGACGTCTGCGTCGGCTGCAAGGTGTGCACCATCGCCTGTCCGTTCGGCACGGTGAATTACATGGCGGATCGCGGCAAGGTGCAGAAGTGCGACCTGTGCGGCGGCGAGCCGGCCTGCGCCGAAGCCTGTCCGACGGGCGCTATCACCTACATCGACGCCGACTGGACCGGGCTGGACAAGATGCGCCAGTGGGCCGAGAAGACCGGCAACCAGGCCAGCGCCTGAGTCGATCGCCAACAGAATATCCGGGAGCTGAACCATGGCATGGACACGCAAGTTTCTGCGCATCGATCTGACCAAGGGCACGGTCAAGGTCGAAGACCTCAACATGAAGTGGGCCGACGAATACCTCGGACAGCGCGGCCTCGCGACCAAGTATTTCGTCGAGGAAGTCGACCCGAAGGTTGACCCGCTGTCGCCCGCGAACAAGATGATCTTCACCACCGGCCCGCTGACCGGCACCATGGCCTCGACCGGCGGACGTTACTCCGTCGTCACCAAAGGACCGCTGACCGGCGCGATCGCCTGCTCCAACTCGGGCGGCTACTTCGGTGCGGAACTCAAGTTCGCCGGCTGGGACATGATCATCGTCGAAGGCAAGTCGCCCAAGCCCGTCTATCTCTCGATCGCGGACGACAAGGTCGAGATCCGGGATGCTTCGCACCTCTGGGGCAAGACGGTCTGGGAGACCGAGGAGACGATCAAGAAGACGCACCAGGATCCGCTGATCCACGTGTCGTCGATTGGCCGCTCGGGCGAGAACGGCGTGCTCTACGCATGCATCGTCAATGACCTGCACCGCGCGGCCGGGCGTTCGGGCGTCGGCACTGTGATGGGCTCGAAGAACCTGAAGGCGATCGCGGTACGCGGCACCAAGGGTGTGGGCAACATCCGCGACCCGAAGGAATTCATGAAGGTCACCTTCGAGAAGAAGAAGGTGCTGGCCGACAACGCGGTTACCGGGCAGGGTCTGCCGACCTACGGTACGCAGGTGCTGATGAACGTGATCAACGAGATCGGCGCGTTGCCTACGCGTAACCACCGCGACGTGCAATTCGAGTCGGCCTCGAAGATTTCTGCCGAGGCGATGCACGAGAAGCGTCCCGACGGCAAGAGCCATCTGGTGACCAATCAGGCCTGCTTCGGCTGCACCATCGCCTGCGGCCGCATCTCAAAGCTCGACGAGAAGCACTTCACCGTGGTGAACAACCCGAAGTACTGGGGCGCATCCGGCGGCCTCGAGTATGAAGCCGCCTGGGCGCTGGGTTGTGCCAACGGCGTGGGCGACCTCGACGCGCTGCAGTACGTCAATATGTTGTGCAACGAAGACGGGTTCGATCCTATCTCGTTCGGCGCCACGATCGGTGCCGCGATGGAACTGTTCGACCTGGGCCTGATCAAGAAGGAAGAGATCGGGTTCGACGCCCCCTTCGGTTCTGCCGAAGCGCTGGTAAAGCTCGCTGAGATGACGGCGCGCGGCGAGGGTTTCGGCAAGGTGATCGGCCTCGGCAGCAAGCGCATGTGCGAAAAGTACGGGCGCCCCGATCTGTCGATGTCGGTCAAGGGCCAGGAGTTCCCGGCCTACGATTCGCGCGGCATCCAGGGCATGGGCCTGACCTATGCGACGTCCAACCGCGGCGCCTGCCACCTGCGCAGCTATACCGTGGCCTCGGAAGTGCTCGGCATACCGGTCAAGACCGATCCGCTCACCACGGACGGCAAGCCGGAACTGGTCAAGGCGTTCCAGGATGCGACCGCAGTGTTCGACTCTTCGGGCGTTTGCGTGTTCACCACATTCGCCTGGACGCTGGCAGACCTGCAGCCGCAACTCGCTGCTGCGCTGGAAGGCGACTGGTCGATGGACAAGCTGAACCTCGTCGGCGAGCGCATCTGGAACATGGAGCGCATGTTCAACAACTCAGCAGGTTTCACGTCGAAGGACGACAACCTGCCGCCGCGCCTGACCAACGAGCCGGCCAAGACCGGCCCGGCCAAGGGTCTGGTGAATGGATTGGCGAAGATGTTGCCCGAGTACTACAAGATCCGCGGCTGGGACAACGACGGTCGTCCGACCAACGAGACCACCGCGCGCCTGGGGCTCTGATTCCGGGTTTGCGATTGGCGAGGGCGCAACGGAGCCTGTCTCCTTGCGCCCTTGTTCCGACTGCGCGCAAATTGCTGCGCATTTTCACGACTGACGGGTTCCGATCTCATGTTGCAGCTGTTCGTTTCCTTCTGGCGTAGCGTCCTCGGCGTCAATGAAACGCAGGCCGAGGCGGTAGTGACCGGCGCAGGCGGGACGGCGGACAGCGGGCCGGCCGGCGGGGCAAACGCCGGGAAGGCGCCCATCGAGATCAAACGCAAGGACGATTCCATGAACTACGTGATCCTGGGCAATGGCCCAACCGGCGTGATCGCGGCGGAAACGCTGCGCAAGGCCGACCCCGGTGCGTCGATCGTCATGATCGGCGACGAATCCGAACCGCCATACTCGCGCATGGCGATTCCCTATTTCCTGATAGGCAACATCGAGGAAAAGGGCACCTGGCTGCGCAAGACGCCGGGGCATTTCGATGCGCATGGCATCCAGAACGTGGTCGCGCGTGCAGTCGGGGTAGACGCGACAGGCAAGACCGTCACACTTGACAACGGGCAGCAGGTCGCCTATGACAAGCTGCTGATCGCCACCGGCTCGCATCCGCTGAAGCTGCCGGTGCCCGGCATCGATTCACCCAACGTGCATACCTGCTGGACGCTCGCCGATGCGCGCCAGATCGCCGCCAAGGCAAAGAAGGGCGCGCGCGTGCTGCAGATCGGTGCCGGCTTCATCGGCTGCATCATCCTCGAGGCGCTGGCCACGCGCGGCGTGAAGCTCACCGTCGTCGAAATGGGCGACCGCATGGTTCCGCGTATGATGACATCCGGTGCCGGCGGCATGATTCGGCGCTGGGTCGAGGCCAAGGGCGTATCGGTGCATTGCAATGCGCGCGTCGAGTCGATCACGCCGAACGGCAAGGAGCTGGTAGCGAAACTCGCAGGCGGTGAGGAGGTGGTGGCCGACCTGATAATCGCGTCGGCCGGCGTCAAGCCCAACGTCGCCTTCCTCGAAGGCAGCGGAGTCGAGGTGGCCACCGGCGTGCTGGTGGACGAGCGCATGCGGACCAACGTGGGCGGCATCTACGCCGCAGGCGACGTTGCGGAAGCGGTCGATTTCTCGACCGGCAAGCGGCTGGTGAACGCGATCCAGCCCAACGCCGCAGACCAGGCTCGCGTTGCCGCGCTCAACATGGCGGGCAAGGGCGCCGTGTCGCAGGGGACGCTGGCGGTCAACGTGCTCGACACGATGGGGCTGATCTCGTCGTCTTTCGGCCAGTGGTGGGGCGACCCCGACGGCCAGACCGCCGAAATGATGGATGAAGCGCGCGGCCGCTACCTGTCGCTGCAGTTCAAGGGTGACGTGCTGATTGGTGCAACTTCGATCGGGTTGACCGACCATGTCGGCGTGCTGCGGGGATTGATCCAGTCGCGCACCCGCCTGGGCAAGTGGAAGGATTACCTGATGCACGACCCGACCCGCATCATGGAGGCTTACCTCGCGACGGCACAGGCGCAGGCCACGGAACCGATCCTCGCCTGACGATGTCGATGTCTGCATGAACATCACGCTCAAGCTTTACGCCACGCTTACCGACTACCTGCCGGCCGAGGCGCGCAAGACCAACCAGCTGCCGATGCAGGTGGCGGACGGCACGACGCCGATGGACGTGATCGGCCCGCTGCAGATGCCCGAAAAACTCGTGCATCTGGTGTTGATCAATGGTCACTACGTCCCGCCTGCGGCGCGTGTTTCCCGCGCGCTGCAGGAGGGCGACGTGCTGGCGATCTGGCCGCCAATTGCTGGGGGGTGAGCTGCGGATGAAAAGTGCCGCTGAGCAAATGCGACGGCATGACATGAAGGGGCGGGGCGGATGACCGCCCCTTTCGATTTCTCGTGGGACATGTCCATCTCGCGCATCGAGTTCGAGCGCAGCCTGCCGGATGCGGTCGACAATGTCGCCTACACGGTTCAAGGCGCAGTCTTCGCACACGAGGCGGATGACCGCGGCTGGCGCATCGAACTCGAACCGCTGCCGGATCGCGTCATTGCCCTACTGCGCCTGCCGCGCCATCGGGTGAATTTCAGCCTGCGCGGCTACGACGACGCGGCCTGCGCTGCCTGGGTCGATCGCTTCCGGCGCTATTTCCAGCGTGGCGGCGGCTAGGCTGGCGGAAGCTGATAGAATGCGCCGTGGCGGGTCTCCCCGCATTGCAGCGTGGTGAACCTGGTCAGGTCCGGAAGGAAGCAGCCACAGCCGCTCCCTGCAAGTGCCGGGGGTCAGGCTCGCCACCCCGAACAGCGAAATGCCCGCAGATTCGTCTGCGGGCATTTTCTTTCGTGCCTTGAGACCCGCACGAAATGGCGCCCGGCGGCATGCGAGTCCGGGACGCCGCACCGTTCGGCGCTGTGCGGCCATGTGCCGCCAGAATCAAGCATCCATGCGGCCCGCAGGCCGGCGAGACGTCAGGCCAGGGCGGTGTCGAGCAGCATCATGACGACGAATCCCGCGATCAATCCCATCGTCGCCTGGGCTTCATGGCCGCGGCTGTGCGATTCCGGGATGATTTCGTGGCTGACGACGAACAGCATCGCGCCGGCGGCGAAAGCGAGCCCCCAGGGCAGCAACGAGGCGGATGCGCCCAGCGCAGCCGCGCCGAGCAACGCCCCGCTCGGCTCGATCAATCCCGTCGCCGCGCCGAGCGCCGCTGCCGTGCCGCGCGAGTAACCGGCGCCGAGCAGCGCGAGCGCGACCACGAGCCCCTCCGGCACGTCCTGGATCGCGATGCCGGTTGCGAGGGCCGTGCTCCTCACTGCGTCTGCACCGCCGTAGCCGACGCCGATCGCAAGGCCCTCCGGCAGGTTGTGCAGCGAGATCGCCGCGACGAACAGCCAAACGCGCTTCATCTGCGTCGCGGCTGCGCCTTGCAGCCCCTTGATGAAGTGTTCATGCGGCACCTTGCGGTCAAGCATGAGCAGGAAGAAGGCGCCGGCCGCAATGCCGGCACCGACCATTGCGCCGGCTGCCCACTTGCCGGCGCCCTGCGACTGCGCCGCATCGAGGCCGGGAATGACGAGCGAGAACGCGGTCGCCGCGAGCATCACGCCGGCGCCGAAGCCGAGCATGCCGTCCTGCAATTTCTGCGAAACCTGTTTTGCAAGGAGTACCGGCAAGGCGCCGGCAGCGGTGGCCAGTGCCGCGATCATGCCGCCGCCGAGCGCCTCCCGCGCGCGAGGCTGCGCGAGCAGCGCAAGGGTGGCTTCGGCGACGCTGGCGAACAGCGCCGCGGCACCGAGCAATGCGACGGTCCAGCCCAGCGCCTTGCGGGCGCCGGCCGCGGGGCCGCGGTCGGCTTCCCTGCGTATCGAATCAATGACGATGGCTGTCATGGCTGCTCCTCGCGGATCGATTGGTTTCTGACACGATACGGAAGCGCCATCGATCAATCCAATCGATTGATGGAATAACCGCGATAGGACCAGCCAATGATAGGGTCCGCACCACGGGCCGGACCGGGCGGCACCCTGACACCTGCCGGGGCCGGGCGCGAGGGCTGCACGTGGGGCCGCGGTGCGCCCCGTCGCCGGTTGCGACTTTCAGAACACGATGGTCAACTGAATGCCGGCCGTGGCGCCGGTCGAGGGGCTGCTGCCTGTCCACACGCCGACGTTGACGCTGTTCTGCCTGGCACTCGCCGACCGGGCCGCGGCGGTGACCGCCGATTTGATCGGGTCGAGATAGGGCGTCAGGATCTGCTTGGACTTGGCGGGGTTGCGCATGTCGAGCTTGTCGATGTTGGCCAGGGCGCCGCGCATCGCCGCTTCGCCCTTGCGGAACACGCCATCAAGACTGGACAGGTCAGGCAGGTCGCTGCCGAAAGTCAGGCTCATGCGCCAGTCCTTTTGGCCCAGGGCAAGGACGAATGCGGCGCCGGGCACCTGGGTCTTGAGTTCAAAGTTGCCGCCCCAGCCGCGCGACACGGCGCTGACCATCGGGCCGGTCCTGATCGTCGCGGTGGCGCCCGAAACCGAAATCTCGCCGCCCACGTTGTTACGGTTGAGCTTGATCGAAGTCGGAATTGCGCCGAACGTCTTCTTCAACTGGGCCAGGATCTCGGGCTCGCCGGGTGCACCCCGCGGCGCAGGGTTTGACGGCGCGATGCCGTTGTTCCTGGCCCATTCGTCGACGAGGACGGCGAGATCCGCGTCGTTGAGGGCGCGGATCTGCATGCCAAGGACGCTACGGACGCGTGCCGTGATCGCCGGCGGGTCGAGCATGCGGATGGTCGGTGAGTTCGACTGCAGCCAGCTGCGGACCTGGGAGGCTGGTTTGTCGATGTAGTCGGCCGGGAGGGAAAAATTGGCCTTGCGCGGATCGCCCATGGTTGCACTCCTTGCGTGCTTCTCCGGAATGCCATGAAGTATTCCGGCACCCGCGCCAATGCACAATCCGGCGAACGGCCTAGACCCATCGAGGCAATGCGTGGCTGACCTCCGGCGTGCCGGGCGACGAGCCTCTGCGATGCCGCCGGCCATGTCGCCGGGATTCCTCGCTATTGCATGTCCTGCGGGAGACGCGGACCTTGCGCCGGGGGAGCGTGGCAGGCGGCAGGGCTTACGGCTGATCGGCGGGCGCCGGCGGTGGCGAGGTGTCGTCTTCGATTCCCCAGTCGCCGTAGCGATACCAGTCGCCGCCGAGCAGCTCGGCCGGATGCTGGGTGCGGCCCGAGCCGTTGCCGCACTGGAGCGACTCCGCCGGGCAATACTTGTCGCATCCCCAGCAGATGTGCTCGGGGTGTTTCGGATGTAGGGGAAACTTCTTTGCCATCGGCGGGGTTCGACATCCGGGTCGTGTTGCTGGGTGGTGCCGCAGGCGATCGCGGGATGCAGCGCATTTCACTCGAACTGCCCGCGAAGGGCATTGACGCCGGTCAAGCGTCGCCGCCGACGCGCGGGGCGGTGCGCCGTTCGGGCCACCGCCCTGAGGGTCACGCGCTCATTCGGTTTTGCCGATGGCCGCGGAATCGAGTTCGATTCCCACGCCGCGTGCGATGCCGATGCCATAAGCCGGGTCGGCGCGGAAGAAGTGGCACAGCATGCGCTCCTGGATGTCGCGCGGCGCCTGTTGCAGCGAACCGGCAATGTTGCCGACAAGTTCGGCCTGTTGCGCCGGACTCATCAAACGGTACAACGCGCCGGCCTGCGAGTAGTAGTCGTTGTCGGTGCGGTGGTCGTATCGACCCATCGTGCCGGTCAGCGTGTGCGGCCGTTCGACGTAGCGCGTGTCCGCAAACGGGCCGCCGAAGCTGTTCGGTTCGTAGTTCGGCGCGCTGCCGCCGTTGCCGTCGAAACGCATCGCACCGTCGCGGTGGTAGTTCGCGAACGGGCACTTCGGGGCATTGACCGGCAGGGCTTCGTAGTTGGTGCCGATGCGATAGCGATGTGCGTCCGGATAGGCAAAGATCCGGCCCTGCAACATCTTGTCCGGCGAGAATCCCATGCCCGGCACGATGTTGGTCGGCGCAAACGCGGCCTGTTCGACCTCGGCGAAGTAGTTGGCCGGATTGCGGTTCAACTCCATGACGCCAACTTCGATCAAGGGATAGTCCTTGTGGGGCCAGACCTTGGTCAGGTCGAACGGATTGATGGCATAGGACGCGGCGTCCTCCTCGGGCATCACCTGAACGCAGACGCGCCACTTGGGATGGTCTCCGCGCCCTATCGCATCGAAGAGATCGCGCTGCGCGTAATCGGGGTCGCTGCCTGCAAGGCACACGGCCTCCGCCGGCGTGAGGTTCCTGATGCCCTGCAGGGTCTTGAAATGCCACTTCACCCAGAACAGTTCCCCCCGGGCATTGATCAGGCTGAATGTGTGGCTGGAGTAGCCGTTCATGTGGCGATAGCCGTCGGGCGTGCCGCGATCCGAGAACAACGTCGTGATCTGGTGCAGCGCTTCGGGTGAATGCGCCCAGAAATCCCACACCATGGTCGGCGATTTCAGATTGGTCTGCGGGTCGCGTTTCTGCGTATGGATGAAATCGGGGAACTTGCTTGGGTCGCGGATGAAGAACACCGGCGTGTTGTTGCCAACCATGTCCCAGTTGCCCTCTTCCGTGTAGAACTTGACCGCGAAGCCGCGCGGGTCGCGTTCGGTGTCCGCCGAGCCCTTCTCGCCGCCGACGGTTGAGAATCGGGTGAATACCGGCGTGGTCTTGCCGATGCGCTCGAACAGCTTCGCGCTGGTGTAGCGCGTGATGTCCTGCGTCACGGTGAACGTGCCGTATGCGCCTGAACCCTTGGCATGCACGACGCGCTCGGGCACGCGCTCGCGATTGAACTGTGCGAGCTTCTCGATCAGGTGATAATCCTGCAGCAGCAATGGTCCCCGCGCGCCGGCCGACAGGGAGTTCTGGTTGTCGCCGACCGGTGCGCCATTATTGCTGGCAAGAAGGATGGGTCTGCTCATGGTCTTTCTCCGGTTATGGTGAGGTGTGTCAGGCGGCTTCGCCGATCGCGGCAAGCCATTCGAGCAAGGGGTCGATCCCGATCCGGAATGTCTCGTCCATGCGTGCCTCCGTTCGAATTGCCGACACGACGGATGCTACGGACCCTGGATAGTGGCGACAAATTGAATTTGGCAATTCGATAGATAGTGATAGCCAATTGCATGGCGCACGCCTGGGTGCGGAACGACACGCGGCACAATGTGTCGGACAATCCGGTTCGTGATTCGAACGGTTCGTTTCGGCAGGAGGACATGGCATGAACAGGCGACATTTCATCGGCGCGCTTGGTGCCGCCGCGGTACTGCAGGCATCGTCGGGCAGTGCGGGGACGCCCGGGGCAATGCAGACCCGCGTTATTCCCGCGAGCGGCGAGCGGATTCCGGTGATCGGCATGGGAACCTCGGGCACCTTCGACGTCGATGAGGCGCCGGCGGAGCTTGCACCGCTGGTCGAGGTAACGCGCCTGCTGCTGGATGCGCGAAATTCGCTCATCGATACCGCGCCGAGCTATGGCCGGGCAGAAGCGGTGGTAGGCGATATCCTGCAGGGCGGCAGGTGGCGCGAACGGGCATTCCTGGCAACCAAGATCTCGGCGCGCGCGGGCGACGATGCACGTGCCCAGTGGCAGCGTTCGAAGACGGCACTGCGCACCGAAAAGGTCGACCTGCTGCAGGTCCACAACCTGGTCGACTGGCAGCAGAACCTGGCCTTCCTGCGTGAGCTCAAGGCGGCGGGGCAGGTGCGCTATGTCGGCATCACGCATTACCTCGACCATTCGCACGACACGCTGGCGCAGATCGTCGACAAGGAGAAAATCGATTTCGTGCAGATCAATCTTTCGGTGGTCGCGCGTTCCGCCGAACGGCGCCTGCTTCCGCTGTGCCGCGATCGCGGCGTCGCCGTTCTGGTCAACCGGCCGTTCGAGGACGGTCGCCTGTTCGCCGCGGTCAAGGGGCGCGAACTGCCGGCGTGGGCGGGCGAGGTCGGATGTGCATCTTGGGCGCAACTGATGCTGAAGTTCGCGCTCGGCCACCCGGCCGTGACAGTCGTGATTCCGGCGACGTCGAAGGCGAAGAACATGGCCGACAACCTTTCAGCGGGATTCGGTGCGATGCCCGATGCCGCACAGCGCGAGCGCATCGCCGCGTTGTTCGCCTGAGCCGTGCAGCGTGCAGGACCTGGCTGAAGGTCGCATTGCGCGCTGGATCGGGCGCGTGGTGGACGCGAGGGCTGACGAGCTGCAGGCGCTGTTCGCCGGCTTTGCGCTGTTCTTCTGCCTGTTCGCCGGCTACTTCATGCTGCGTCCGATCCGCGAGACGATGGGCATCACCGCGGGTGTCGACAAACTGCAATGGCTGTTCACCGCCACCTTCGTCACGATGCTGCTCGCCGTGCCGCTGTTCGGCGCGCTGAGCGCGCGCGTGGCGCGGCGCCGTTTGCTGCCCTGGGTGTGGCTGTTCTTCGTCGCCAACCTGCTGGCGTTCGCGGCCGGCTTCGCGCACGACGCGGGCAACGTGTGGCAGGCGCGCGCGTTCTACGTCTGGCTGTCGGTGTTCAACCTGTTCGTCGTCTCGCTGGCGTGGAGCCTGCTGGCCGACGTGTTCCGTCCGGAGCAGGCGAAGCGGCTGTTTGCGCCGATGGCTGCGGGGGCAAGTGTCGGCGGGCTGGCCGGGCCGCTGCTCGGCGCCGCGCTGGTCGGGCGGATCGGCCTCGCCGGGCTTGCCGTGCTTTCGGCGGCCTTTCTCGTCGCGACGCTGGGGGCCATCGGCCTGTTGCTGAAGTGGCGCGCAAGTTCTGGCGCGGGTGTCGATGCCCCGGTCGACGAGACCGCCCGGCCGATGAGCGGCGGGCTGCTCGACGGGCTTGCGCTGATCGTGCGCTCGCCCTATCTGCTCGGCATTGCCGCCTTCGTGGTGCTGCTGGCCACCACCAGCACCTTCCTCTATTTCGAGCAGGCGCGGCTGGTGGCGCAGCACTTTCCGGACCGCGTTGCGCAGACGCAGGTGTTCTCGATCATCGACGCGGTGGTGCAGGGGCTGACCATTGCCGTGCAGGTTTTCGTCACCGGACGGCTGGCGGAACGCTACGGCGTGGCGGTACTACTGGTCGCGGTGCCGGTGCTGATCGCCTTCGGCATGGGCGTGCTCGCGCTGGCGCCGGTGTTCGGCGTGCTGATGGTGGTGATGGTCCTGCGCCGCGTCGGCGAGTACGCGCTGGTGCGGCCTGGCCGCGAGATGCTGTTCGTCGGGGTGGATGCGCCGACCAAGTACAAGGCGAAGAACGTGATCGACACTGCGGTCTATCGCGGCGCGGATGCGATCAGTGGATGGGTCAAGACCGGCATCGACGCGATCGGTGCCGGGCCGGCGCTGATTGCGCTGGTGGGCGCGGTCGTGGCGCTGCTATGGGCCGCGGTCGGTGCCTGGCTGGGGCGCAAGAGCGAGGCCGGATTGCCTGCGTCGCAGGGTGCGCTACGGCGTTGAGTCCCGACGCGCGCTTACGCAGGCTGGATGGCTACAGTTACGGGCAGGGAACCTGCGGTGTGCCGCGCGAATGCGCATGGATAGGCACTTTGCAGCGTGTCGGCCCGGAGAGCCGTGCGATCCTTGTTGCGCAGCGTGGCTCGCCCTGCGAGCGAGCCTGCATGCGGCCCTGCAGGCTGGCAGGTCGTCAGCGCGGAATGTTCTGCAGGATCTCGCTGCTGGCGAGCGGGGCGATCAGCGGCGGCGGCGCTTCGGGCGCGTGCACCGGCTTCGGCAGCTTGGCGATCGCGTCGGGCGGCATCAGCAGTTCGACCTCTACGCGCCGGTTCAGGCGGCGCCCTTCCTCGGTGTCATTCGAGGCGGCAAAGCAGGTCGAACAGTAGGTCAGGCGCAGTTTGTTCTTCTGCACGCCCTCGCGCAGGAATGCGTGGAACACCGTATAGGCGCGGTCGAGCGCGACCTTGCGGTTCGCCTCGGCGCCGCCCAGGCCGTCGGTGCGGCCGCGCACGTAGACCTTGTCGGCCTGTTTTGCGAGCGGCGCGAGTTCCTTGACCGCCAGCAGGCCGCGCGGACCGACCCCGACCTTGTTGAACGCGAACGGCACGATGCGCTTCGCGGACGCGAATTCCGTGTCCATCTTCAACCCGGGTGCGGCAGACGCGGCGTCCGAGGCCGGCGGTGCGGCGACGGGCAGGGCTGCGGCCAGCGGTGCTGCGGCGGGCGCAGGGGCTGTTTGCGGCGCCTGGGGCGCGGCCGGTGCGCCTGTCGCGCCAGCCGAGGGCGTCGCGGGCGCCGGGGCCGAGGCCGCTTCCGGTTTCGTCTCGCCCGATATCGTGCCGGCTGCCTCGCGTGCCGGAGCCTCGGCTGCGGCAGGTTTGGCGGCTTGTGCCTGGACTGGGGGCGAGGACGCCTGCGTCGAGTCGGTCGACCTGCCGAACGCGAACCAGCCCAGCGCCCCGATCACGACCACGCTCAGCGCGGCAATGAGCAGCGGCCGCACCGGAGAGGCAATCGCGTCTGCCTGGGTGACGTTGCGGAGGTGCGGCGAATCGCGTAGGTCCATGTTTGTACGGTCCGTCTGGCTCAGGGGGGTGGGCGTGTTGTCGCTGCGCACCGACGATTTCGCAAGTATCCGTCAAAGTGCTCGTTTTCGCAATTTCTTCAAACGCTTAGCGGCCCGTCAAAATCTGTTGCGCTAAATGCCGTCGCACGCTTACAACGCGGAAAGCCGGGGCGGGGGGTCTGTTAGAATCCCGGCGCATGAGCTATCAGGTTCTCGCGCGCAAATGGCGTCCGCGCAGCTTCGACACGCTGGTCGGGCAGGAGCATGTCGTGCGCGCGCTGACCCATGCGCTGGAACAGCGGCGGCTCCATCATGCCTACCTGTTCACCGGCACGCGCGGCGTCGGCAAGACGACCATCGCGCGCATCCTCGCAAAGGCGCTCAATTGCGAGACCGGCATCACGGCGGCGCCGTGCGGCCTGTGTGGCTCGTGCCTGGAGATCGACGCCGGGCGCTTCGTCGACCTGATCGAGGTCGACGCCGCGACCAACACGCGCGTGGACGAGATGCGCCAGTTGCTCGAGAACGCCACCTACGCGCCGACGCGCGGCCGTTTCAAGGTTTACGTGATCGACGAGGTGCACATGCTGTCGACCAGCGCCTTCAACGCGATGCTGAAGACGCTCGAAGAGCCGCCCGAGCACATCAAGTTCATCCTCGCCACCACCGACCCCCAGAAGATTCCGGTGACGGTGCTGTCGCGCTGCCTGCAGTTCAACCTCAAGCAGATGCCGATGCCGCACATCGTCGGCCATCTCGAAGGCATCCTCGGCAAGGAAGCCGTGCCATTCGAGGCCGCGGCGTTGCGTCACCTCGCCAAGGCGGCAGCGGGGTCGATGCGCGACGCGCTGTCGCTGCTCGATCAGGCCATCGCGCACGGTGCGGGCAAAGTCGAGGAAGAAGCGGTGCGCGACATGCTCGGCACGGTCGGCGATGATCATTTGTACGCGCTGCTCGACGCGCTGGCCGCGCAGGACGTGGGCGCGATGCTCGCGGTGGCCGACGCGATGAATGCGCGCACCCTGTCGTTCGAGGCGGCGTTGCAGGAGTTCGCCGTATTGCTGCATCGCATCGCGTTGCAACAGATGGCGCCTGCCGCGATCTCGGACGACGCGGAGCGGGCGCGCCTTGCGCCCCATGCCGAAGCCTTCGATCCCGAGTTCCTGCAGCTTGCGTACCAGATTGCGATCCACGCGCGTGAAGACCTGCCCCTCGCACCCGACGAATACACGGGCTTCTCGATGGCGCTGTTGCGCCTGCATGCGTTCCGCCCCGAACAGTCTGCCGCTGGAGCGGCGGGTGGTGGTGGCCAGGTGCCGGCCCGCTCGCGGGCGGCACCGCCGGCCGTGACGCCTGCGACGACCGCAAGTCCGCAGCCGGTGGAGCAGGCAGGTGCGCGGCGCGCGACATCGCAAGCTGCGAAACGCCCCGCGCCTGCAGCGATGCCGGCGCAGCGCGAGATGGCGCCGGTTGCGGCCGAACCGGCCGGTGGCGTGGACTGGCGCGGCCTGATCGACGCGATGCAAATCAACGGCATGGTGAGAGAACTTGCGCAACACTGCGAATTGATCGAGTCGAACGCGGGGAGTTTCAACCTTCGCCTGACGTCGACTCACAAGCATCTGTTCAATCCCGCCCTGAAGGACAAGCTGCAGAACGAACTGCAGAGCCATTTCGGGCGTCCAGTGCGTGTGAATATAGAGATCGGCGAGGTGTCGACGGCCACGCCGGCGCAGAAGAATCGAGAGGAACAACGCGCGCGGCACGAGCAGGCAGTGGCCGCGCTGGAACAGGACGGATTCGTGCAGAACGTGATCGACATGTTCGATGCCACGCTCAACGAATCTTCGGTCAAACCCTTGTAAGTCGGAGAACGGACCATGATGAAGGGCGGAATCGCCGGCCTGATGAAGCAGGCACAGCAGATGCAGGCCAACATGCAGAAGGCGCAGGAAGAGCTTGCGCAGATCGAGGTGGAGGGACAGTCGGGCGCCGGCATGGTCAAGGTGGTGATGACCTGCAAGCACGACGTGCGCCGCGTTTCAATCGACCCCTCGGTGATGGACGACAAGGAAATGCTGGAGGATCTGCTCGCCGCCGCGGTCAACGATGCCGTGCGCCGCGTCGAGACCACGACCCAGGAGCGGATGGCGGGCTTCACCGCGGGACTTCAGCTCCCGCCCGGATTCAAGATGCCGTTCTGAGCGCCGGATCCGGGCGCGCGGTTCGAGCGGCGGACCACCCCCGGCTCGTGGATCGCCGATCCGATATCCCTGACGATGTCGCCCTCCAGTCTCGACGAACTGATCGATGCGTTGCGCTGCCTGCCCGGCGTGGGGCCGAAGTCCGCGCAGCGCATGGCCTACCACCTGCTGCAACGCGACCAGCGTGGCGCGCAACGGCTCGCGGCCGCGCTCGACCATGCGCTGCGCGTAATCCGCCATTGCGCGCGCTGCAACACCTTTACCGAGGACGAGATCTGCGCGCGCTGCCTCTCGCAGAAGCGCGATGCCTCGACGCTTTGCGTGGTCGAGATGCCCGCCGATCTCAACATGCTCGAGCAGACTCATGCCTATCACGGCATGTACTACGTGCTGATGGGGCGGATCTCGCCGCTCGACGGCATCGGCCCGAAGGAATTGCACCTCGACAAACTGCTTGCGCGCGCCACGGACGGCAGCGTGGGCGAGGTGATCCTCGCCACCAATTTCACCAATGAAGGCGAGGCGACTGCGCACTACCTGGGTGAGATGCTGCGCGCGCGCGGCTTGAAGGTGAGCCGCATTGCGCGCGGCCTGCCGGTGGGCGGGGAGATCGAACACACCGATGCCGGCACCATTGCGCAGGCGCTGGTTGAGCGACGCACCCTGTGAGATGATGTTTTCATGAACGATCCGTTGCGCATCGAACATGTCGCACCCGCGGCCACCCAAGTCGAGCCGCAGCCCGAAGGGGCCGTGCAGCCCGCGCCGCTGTTCGACAAGCCGCTGCGCGGGGTGCAGGTGGTGGAACTCGGCACGCTGATCGCCGGGCCGTTCGCGGCGCGCATCATGGCCGAGTTCGGCGCCGAGGTGATCAAGATCGAGTCGCCCGACGGCGGCGATCCCTTGCGCCAGTGGCGCAAGATCTACCCGGACGCCGAAACCGGCACCTCGCTCTGGTGGTACGTACAGTCGCGCAACAAGAAATCGGTAACCGCCAATCTGAAGCACCCCGAAGGCGCCGAGATCGTGCGGCGCCTGTGCGCCGATGCCGACGTGGTGATCGAGAACTTCCGCCCCGGTGTGCTGGAGCGCTTCGGGCTCGGCTGGGACGAGCTGTCGGCGATCAATCCCTCGCTGGTCATGCTGCGGCTTTCCGGCTTCGGCCAGACCGGGCCGATGGCCGACAAGCCGGGCTTCGGCGCCATCGGGGAGTCCATGGGCGGGCTGCGCTACGTGACCGGGTTTCCCGATCGTCCGCCAGTGAAGACCGGCGTTTCGATCGGCGATTCGATCGCCGCGCTATGGGGCGTGTGCGGCGCGATGATGGCGCTGCGCCATCGCGACGCGACGGGCGGTCGCGGTGCCGGCAAGGGCCAGATGGTCGATGTCGCGCTCTATGAGGCGGTGTTTGCCATGATGGAAAGCCTGGTGCCGGAGTTCGACGTCATGGGATTCGTGCGCGAGCGCACCGGCAACATCATGCCCGGCATCACGCCGTCCAATACCCACACTACGCGCGACGGCAAGCACGTGATCGTCGGCGGCAATGGCGATGCGATCTTCAAGCGGCTGATGAAGGCGATCGGTCGCAACGACCTCGCGGATGATCCCGCCCTTGCCAGCAACGCGGGGCGCGATGCGCGCCGCGACGAGGTCTACGGCGTGATCGACGGGTGGGTCGGCCTTCACGACGAAGCCGACGTGCTGCGGATTCTCGGCGCGGCCGAGGTGCCCGTCAGCCGTGTCTATTCGGTTGCGGACATGTTCGCCGATCCCCAGTACCTCGCGCGCAAAATGATCGAAACGGCGGAATTGCCGGATGGCAGGTCGTTCCGAATTCCGGGCATCGTGCCCAAGCTGTCGGCCACGCCGGGTTCGACGGAATGGCTGGGTCCCAGTCTCGGCCAGCATACCGAAGAGATCCTGCAGCGGCTCGGCTATCCGCCGCAAAAGATTGCCGAGCTGCGCACTTTCGGTGCGATTTAGCACTTATTGATCAACCGCTTGCGCGGTTGTTGCACTGCAAAGACTTTAACCTTTGTGTGGAATTCGTTATACTCCCGCGATTGGCAGGGTTGCTGCTCTTTGTGCCCGGCCGCGTGATTGTTGTCTTTCGGTCGAAGGGGTTGGATCGTCATGAGTGCGGATGAAAAGATGGATTGCGGCCGGCGGCGATTGCTGCTGTGGACCGCGGGGGCGGGGGGCGCGGCGACGGCTGCGGCCGTCGTGCCGTTTGCAGTCAGCCTGACGCCGTCGGAGCGTGCCAAATCGGCCGGGGCGCCGGTGGAAGTCGATATCAGCAAGCTTGCCCCGGGTCAGATGATGACCGTCGAATGGCGCGGCAAGCCGGTGTGGATCATCAACCGCACCAAGGACATGCTCGATTCGCTGAAGAAGACCGACGATCTGGTCAGTGATCCGAAGTCCGACAAGCCGATGCAGCCCGAGTACGCAAAGAACGAGACCCGTTCGATCAAGCCGGAGATCATGGTCGCCGTCGGCATCTGTACCCACCTCGGCTGCTCGCCGACGGACAAGTTCAAGACCGGCGCCGAGTCGGGCGTGACCCCCGATTGGGCCGGCGGCTTCTTCTGTCCCTGCCATGGTTCGACTTTCGATCTGGCCGGGCGCGTATACAAGAGCAAGCCCGCACCCGACAACCTCGAGGTACCGCCGCACAAGTATCTCGCGGAGACCAAGATCCTGATCGGCGACGACGGAAAGGCATAAGGCGATGGCCAGTTCGAACGCAGAAAAATTCAAGTCCGACGGCTCGCTGGCCGGCGGCGTCATGGAGTGGGTCGATGCCCGCTTCCCGCTCACGGCGTTGTGGAAGGAGCACCTCTCCGAGTACTACGCGCCGAAGAACTTCAACTTTTGGTACTTCTTCGGTTCGCTCGCGCTGCTGGTGCTGGTGATCCAGATTGTCACCGGCATCTTCCTGGTGATGCACTTCAAGCCGGATGCGTCGCTCAACAGCGCCGGCGTGCCGGTGGCCTTCGCCAGCGTCGAGTACATCATGCGCGACGTGCCGTGGGGATGGCTGATCCGCTACATGCATTCGACCGGCGCCTCGGCGTTCTTCATCGTCGTCTATCTGCACATGTTCCGCGGCCTGCTCTATGGTTCCTACCGCAAGCCGCGCGAGCTGATCTGGATCTTCGGCGTGGCGATCTTCCTGTGCCTGATGGCCGAAGCCTTCTTCGGCTACCTGCTTCCCTGGGGCCAGATGTCCTACTGGGGCGCCCAGGTAATCGTGAACCTGTTCAGCGCGATCCCCTTCATCGGCCCGGAACTCTCGGTCTGGATTCGCGGCGACTACGTCGTGGGCGACGCGACGCTGAACCGCTTCTTCTCGTTCCACGTGATCGCGATTCCGCTGGTGCTGATCGGACTCGTGGCGGCGCACGTCATCGCGCTGCACGAAGTCGGCTCCAACAACCCCGATGGCGTCGAGATCAAGAAGAACAAGGATCCGGTCACAGGCAAGCCGGTCGACGGCATTCCCTTCCACCCGTACTACACGGTGAAGGATATCGTCGGGGTGGTGGTCTTCCTGATGGTGTTCTCGCTGGTGATGTTCTTCGCGCCTGAAGGCGGCGGCTATTTCCTCGAGTACAACAACTTCATCCCGGCCGATCCGCTGAAGACGCCGCCGCACATCGCGCCGGTCTGGTATTTCACGCCGTACTACTCGCTGCTGCGTGCCGTGACTTACCCGCTGTTCGGGATAGATGCGAAGTTCTGGGGCGTGGTGGCGATGGGCGCAGGCGTGGTGATCTTCTTCTTCCTGCCCTGGCTGGATCGCAGCCCGGTCAAGTCGATCCGCTACCGTGGGCCGATCTTCAAGACGCTTCTTGCGATCTGGGTATTCTGCTTCATCATCCTCGGTTTCCTCGGAACCCAGCCGCCCTCGTACGAGTTCTTCGGCAAGATCCCGGGCGCCCCGATCGCGCAGATCTTCTCCGTCTATTACTTCCTCTTCTTCCTGACAATGCCGGTGTGGTCAAAGATGGACAAGTGCCAACCCGAGCCGGATAGGGTGACGTTCAAGTGAAAAAGCTCCTTATGTCGTTGTTGGTGGTGCCCATGCTGGCGTTCGCTTCCGGTCCGGAACTGCATCTGGACAAGGCGCCGGACAAGACACGTGACCAGGCTGCGCTGCAAAACGGCGCCAAGCTGTTCGTCAATTACTGCCTGAACTGCCATGGTGCGTCGTACATGCGCTACAACCGCCTGAAAGACATCGGACTGTCCGAGCAGCAGATCAAGGACAACCTGATGTTCACGGCGGACAAGGTCGGCGAGCAGATGAAGATCGCCATGCGCAGCAGCGAGTCGAAGGTTTGGTTCGGCGCTGCGCCGCCCGATCTGACCGTGATCGCTCGTTCGCGCGCTTCCGAGTTCGGCAGCGGTGCGGACTGGCTGTACACCTACCTGCGCACCTTCTATCGCGATCCGGGCCGCCCGACCGGGTGGAACAACGTCGTGTTCGAGAACGTGGGCATGCCGCACGTCCTGTGGGATCTGCAGGGCGAGCAGGTGGCGCACTTCGTCGAGAAGGACGACGGTCACGGCAACAAGGCCAAGCACCTCGAGAAGCTCGAAGTCGTCAAGCCGGGCAAGATGAACAAGGAGGAATACGACAACGCGGTTGCCGACCTCGTTTCCTTCCTTGTCTACATCGGCGAACCGATGGCCGAAACGCGCAAGAAGCTGGGCGTTGGCGTGCTCATCGCGCTGGGCGTGCTTTTCGTCCTGGCGTATGCGCTGAAGAAGAATTACTGGAAAGACGTCCACTGAGAAAGGTCATGGGCGCAGTACAGTTCCTCGGCGAAACGAATCCTCTCGCACCGCGCGTCCGGCGCGTGGTGCGGGATGCCGAGTACTCCTGGAGTGCCAATACAATGATGAATCTATACTCCGGAACCACCGATCCCTTCAGCCATCGCTGCCGCATCGTCCTGTACGAGAAGGGCATGGACTTCCAGGTGATCGACGTCGACCTGTTCAACAAGCCGGAAGACATTGCGGTCATCAACCCGTACAACCGCGTGCCGGTGCTGGTCGATCGCGACCTCGTGCTCTACGAGGCCAACATCATCAACGAGTACATCGACGAGCGATTCCCGCATCCGCAGCTCATGCCGCCTGACCCGATCATGCGTGCCCGTGCGCGGCAGTTGCTGTTCACGTTCGAGCAGGAGCTGTTCTCCCACATCGAGGCGCTCGAAAAGAACCTCAAGTCGGCCGAGAAGGCGCGCGGGCACGTGCGCGACCGGCTCACCGAACTCGCGCCGATCTTCCTCAAGCAGAAGTTCATGCTCGGCGACGAGTTCTCGATGCTCGACGTGGCGATCGCGCCATTGCTGTGGCGCCTCGAGCACTACGGCATCGAACTGCCCAAGGCGGCAGCGCCGTTGATGAAGTATGCCGAGCGCATTTTCTCGCGCCAGGGCTTCATCGATGCCCTCACGCCGTCCGAGAAGGTGATGCGCCGCTGAGCGCCGCTGCGGATCCCGGATGTCAGCGACGACCTCGACCAAGCCCTATCTGATCCGCGCCATCTACGAATGGTGCGTGGATCAGGGTTTCACGCCCTATGTGGCGGTCGCGGTCGACGGACGCACCGAGGTGCCGCGCAACTACGTCAAGGACGGCCAGATCGTCCTGAATCTGAGCCCGGATGCCGTGCACCAGCTGGTGCTTGGCAACGACTTCCTCACCTGTTCGGCGCGCTTCGGCGGTGTCGCGCAAAGCATCTCGGTGCCGGTCGACAACGTCGCCGCCGTATATGCCCGCGAGAACGGGCAGGGCATGGCCTTCGAAGTCGGCGTGGCAAAGGCGGACGTGTCGGCAGTCGAGCAGCCCGAACCGGCAGTTTCGGCTGAGAACCCGACAGCCCCCGACGAGCCGCCCAAGCCGGCCCCCGGCCGTCCGCACCTGACGCGCATCAAGTAATCGCGCGCGGAGCCACCTGACGGCGGCGGCTCCGGAATGCAGTCCGACCCTCTCGATTTCGAACGCTGTGCCGACGTCGCGGCGCGGCTGATTCTCGACGCAGACGGGCTGCTCGTCTGTGCAGGGGCCGGAATGGGCGTCGATTCGGGCTTGCCCGATTTTCGTGGCACGCAGGGCTTCTGGTCGGCCTATCCGGCGCTCGGCGCCGCGCGCATCCGTTTCGAACAGATCGCGAATCCCGATGCGTTCGCAAGCGATCCTCGCCGCGCCTGGGGATTCTACGGGCATCGACTCCGGCTCTACCGACGAACCCGGCCGCACGAAGGCTTCGGCATCCTGCGCCGCATCGGCGCCGGGCTTCCGCGGGGTGTCGCGGTGTTCACCAGCAACGTCGACGGTCAGTTTCAGCGTGCCGGATTCGGCGAGCAGTCGGTCACCGAATGCCATGGATCGATCCACTGGTTGCAGTGTGCCAGGCCCTGCTGCACGCACATCTGGCAGGCCGACACCGTCGATCCCGAAGTGGACGAATCGAACTGCATGTTGCTCTCCGAACTGCCGCGCTGCCCGGCATGTGGTGGTCTCGCGCGGCCGAACATCCTGATGTTCGGCGACAGCGGCTGGCTGCCTGCACGCACCGACACCCAGTTGCGCCGGCTCGATCGCTGGATGGCGCGGGTTTCGCGCCCGGTCGCGATCGAACTCGGCGCCGGCAGCGCGATCCCGACGGTGCGCATGTATGCGCAACAGTCAGGCGGTGCGCTCGTGCGCATCAACCCGTCCGAACCCGATGTCGGCAGGGTACCCGGCGTGGGCATCGCGTGCGGCGCACTCGCCGGTCTGCGCGCGATTCAATCGGCGCTGATGCGCGTTAAGT
>WBZT01000209.1_pt1 | contig 48860 bp, 42 predicted proteins | sample 5204241 | NCBI WGS metagenome assembly WBZT01 (sample SAMN12344358, study PRJNA552823) | activated sludge metagenome | biome: Activated sludge suspended growth; feature: Nitrification reactor; material: Wastewater; isolation source: activated sludge from nitrification reactor of wastewater... | reverse complement strand
AGGGCAACCCGACGGTGGTCATCTCCGCTGGCCTCGATGTTGGCCCGGGCGGCGTGGTGGTTGGCCCGGAAACGGCCTCTTTCAGTGGCATCCTGCACATCCCGGGTGGCCAGGGAGTGCTCAACATATCCGGCAGTCCCAGCCTGTTCCTGCTGCAGGAACCCGGCGGTGGCCTCAGCGACTATCTGATGGTGTCCACGCCGCAGGGTACAGGTGGCCCCGCGGGACCGGATTGGGTGCAGTTCATTCAGATCAATTTTGCCTCGGACGACGACGCTGTACCCTTGGTTGCTCCTGCCGGAAACGTGGTTTGCAACGAGGTCGAGACCGGACAGGTGCAGACCTGCCACCTGTTGAGCCAGACCGGGGCAAACATCCTCGATCTGCAAATCCAGTCGGATGTTCCCGAACCGGCGACGCTGGCGCTGTTGGGTCTCGGCCTTGCCGGTCTCGGCTTTGGCCGTCGCAAACAGGCGTAAGTATCCCGGCACTCGCGCAAACTCCGCTGCGGCGGGGTTTTTCGTTGTTGCCTCCGGCAGCTCGGACCGGCATGGAGGCCGCTGAATGATCGTCCGAACGGGGGGCGCCGTGCATGACTTGATCGCAACCCTCAGCAACTTGCTCGGTGCGGACCACGTGTCGACCGAGGCCGACAGCATGGCGGCCTGTCTCACCGACTGGCGCGGCCGCTATCACGGTGCCGCGCTGTGTGTCGTCCGGCCGGCGAACACGGCCGAGGTGGCGGCAGCGGTTCGCGCCTGTGTCGAGGCGGGTGTGGCGATCGTCCCGCAGGGTGGCAATACCAGCCTGTGCGGCGCGGCGACGCCGGCGCCCGACGGCAACTCGGTGGTGATCAGCCTCTCCCGGCTCAGCCGTGTGCGGGCGGTCGATGCCGCCAACAACACGATCACGGTCGAGGCGGGATGTGTCCTGCAGACGCTGCAGGAGGAGGCGGCGAAGGCGGGCAGGCTGTTTCCCCTGTCGTTGGCGGCCGAAGGAAGCTGCCAGATCGGTGGCAATCTGTCGACCAACGCCGGCGGCGTGCAGGTGCTGCGCTACGGCAACTCGCGCGAACTTACGCTCGGGCTTGAAGTGGTCCTGCCGAACGGCGAGATCTGGGACGGCCTGCGCGGCCTGCGCAAGGACAACACTGGCTACGATCTCAAGCACCTGTTCATCGGCGCCGAGGGAACACTCGGCATCATCACGGCGGCGGTGCTGAAACTCTATCCCCTGCCGCAGGCAGTGGCGACCGCCTGGCTGGCGCTCGCTTCGCCGGCGCAGGCCGTGCATCTGCTGGGCGAACTGCAGGCGTCTTTCGGCTCCTCGCTGACCGCCTGCGAACTGGTGTCGGAGCAGGCGCTGGCGCTGGTCCGCAAGCACGTTCCGGGACCGCATCCGATGCTGTCGGCGAGCCCCTGGCATCTGCTGATCGAACTCTCCACGGGTGGCGACGATGCGGCGCTGCGCGAAGCACTCGCCTCCTTCCTGGCCGAGGCGCTCGACCGCGGCACCACGATCGGCGACGCGGTACTGGCGCAGAGCGGCGAACAGGCGAGGCGACTGTGGGCATTGCGCGAGAACATCGGCGAGGCACAGAAGAGGGAAGGCGTGAGCATCAAGCACGACGTTTCCCTGCCGATTTCGCGCATTCCCGAGTTTGTCCAGCGCGCCGACCGGGCGCTGTCGCTCGCCTTCCCCGGGATTCGCATCGTCACTTTTGGGCACATCGGCGACGGCAACCTGCACTACAACCAGTCGAAGTCCCTCGCCGGCGAAAACGCAGCCTTCCTCGCCGCGCAAGGCGAAGTCAATCGCGTCGTGCATGACCTGGTACATGAACTGGGCGGCAGCATCAGTGCCGAACACGGCATCGGTCAGTTGAAGCGCGGCGAATTGCTGCGCTACAAGAGCCCGGTCGAGCTCGATCTGATGCGGGCGATCAAGCGCACCCTCGATCCAAAGGGCTTGATGAACCCCGGCAAGGTGCTGTGAACGGTCGTGCGCGTGCCTTCAATGCAGCGTCGGGGGCGGCGCTGCCGGCGAATTGCGGAAGAGTTCCTCGATCGCCGGCGCGTCGAAACGGTACTCGCGATTGCAAATATCGTCCTTGACGAGTACTTCCCCGTATTCGTGCAGGGCCGCGTAGACTTCGGTGGGACCGAGCGAGCGCAGCAGCGCTCGCACCTTTTCCCAATCCTCGGGGCAGTGGTAAGCCACCGGTCGGGCGGCGAACAGACGAACGGTTTCTTCGGGGAACAGGCGCTGGAGGAGTTCTTCGCTCGCCAGCGAAAGGAGTTCGGTGTCTTTCGCGGTCGCAGCCAATGCTTCGATGCGCGTCCAGCCGTCCGCGTCGCGCTGTTCGGCGGTGGGGAGCTTCTGCAGAAACAGCCCGGCGGCAGCGGCACGTGAAGCGGCGAGAAAAAAACGTGCCGGAAGTTGATCCGACTGTCGCAAATAGTTCTCGAACACCTCGCCGATGCTCTTGCCTGCGAGCGGCACGATGCTTTGATAGGGTTCCCGCTGCGCAGGTACGTCGAGTGAAAGGAGCAGTTGCCCGTCGCCGAGAAGGTCCGGAACCGAGTCGCCTGGTGCTTGCCCAGCGCAACGGGCCATACCGCGCAACTGCAATTGTTCGTTGCAGTCGATGACGAGCAGCGAGATCGGGCCGTTGCCGCGCAACTGGATGGTCAGTCGGCCGGGCTGCTTGAGCTCGTCGCCGAGGAGCACGGTGGTGGCACTCATTTCTCCGAGGAGGCGGAGCGCCGGCAGCGGGTAATCACGGCGCTCGACCATCTCTCGCCACACCGGCCCGAGCCGGACGAAAGCGCCCCGGATGTCGAGGTCGTCGAACAGGAAGCGGCACACGCAGTCGTCGCTCATTCGCCTGCTCCGGCAAATTCGGTCGCATAACGTGCGGCATCGAAACCGATCAGCAGTGCGTTGCCGGTATCGAGCAGCGGCCGCCTGATCAGGCTGGGGTGACGGGCCATCAGGGTCAGCGCCCTGGTTTCGTCCATTTCGGCACGCTCTTCCTCGCCGAGCCGTTTCCAGGTCGTGCCGCGGGTGTTGAGCAGGAGCCGCCAGCCGATGCGTCGGTTCCAGTCGAACAGCAGATCGTCGCTAACGCCGGCTCGCTGATAATCGGTGAAGTCGTAGGCGACACCGTGCTCGGCCAGCCAGGCGAAAGCCTTCTTCATCCTGTCGCAGTTGCGGATTCCATAGATGCGACAGCGGCGCTGCATGCCGTTCAATGGGAATGCGTCAGGACACGGAAAGCATGCGTTCGAGCGCAAGCCTGGCGAGGTCCTTTTCGTGCTCCGGAACCGTGATCCGGTTGACGACCTCGCCTTCGGCCAGATTCTCCAGCGTCCACGCCAGGTGTTGCGGGTCGATGCGCTGCATCGTCGAGCACATGCACACGGTAGGCGCCATGAACTGGACGATCTTGCCCTGGCCCCGGACTTCCTCGGCGAGGCGGTTGACCAGATTGAGTTCGGTGCCGACCAGCCAGCGCGTGTTCGGGCTTGCGTCCTTGATCGTGCGCACGATGTGTTCGGTCGATCCGACAAAATCCGACTGTCGACAGACCTCGAAGCTGCACTCCGGGTGCGCGATCACCAGCCCGTCCGGATATTGATTGCGGAATCGCAGGATGTGCGCCGGCTGGAACATCTGATGTACCGAGCAATGTCCTTTCCAGAGCAACAGCCTGGCGCGCCGGATTTCTTCGGCGCTCAGGCCGCCCATTTCGAGATCGGGGTCCCAGACCATCATCTCGTCGAGCGGGATACCCATCTGCGCGCCGGTCCAGCGTCCGAGGTGCTGGTCGGGAAAGAAGAGAATTTTCTCGCGGCGTGCGAAGGCCCACGCTGCGATCGTGCCGGCGTTCGACGAGGTGCACACGATGCCGCCGTGCGCTCCGCAGAAAGCCTTGAGATCGGCTGCCGAATTGATGTAGGTCACCGGCGTCACTTGCTCATCGACTTCGAGCACCTCGCCCAGTTCGCGCCAGCAGCGTTCGACCTTGGCGAGATTGGCCATGTCGGCCATCGAGCAGCCAGCCGCCAGATCGGGCAGGATGGCAATCTGCTCGGGCTTCGAGAGGATGTCGGCGACTTCGGCCATGAAATGCACGCCGCAGAAAACGATGTAGCGCGAATCCGTCTGCGCGGCGAGACGGGAAAGTTTCAGCGAGTCGCCGGTGAGGTCGGCGTATTGATAAACGTCGGCGCGCTGGTAATGGTGGCAGAGGAGCACGGCTTCCTTGCCGAGTCGTGCGCGGGCGTCACGAATGCGCTGGTGGCAGGCATCGTCCTGCAACTGGTTGAATCGGTCGAAGCTGATGTTGGCGGTTTGCATGGATTCCTGCTCGAAGCGCTGTCTGGGGTCAAGAAGACCCCGCTGATAACGAAAAGTTTCAGTTATGCCAGGGCAGGCCGGCATGGCGCCAGCCGCCGACCTTGCCGCGCTGGCCGCTGGCGTCCTTGTCGCCCTCGAATCCTTCGAGCACGTTGTAACACTCGCGCCCGGTTTCCCGGCTGACCAGCGCTGCCGCATTGTGCGAACGCGCGCCGCTGCGACAGAGAAACATCAGGAGCGCTTCGGGATCGACCTGCTGCTTGAGTTGCGGCAGGAAATGATTATTCGGGCGGTTTTCCGGATAGCTCTGCCACTCGATCTCGATAGCGCCGGGGATTCGCCCCACCCAGTCCCATTCGGCGCGTGTGCGGACGTCCACCAGCTTGGCACCGGGTGCCAGTTGCCATACCTGGTATGCTTCCTGCGGTGTGAGCGCCCCGGTGTAGGGGAGCCCGAGTTCGCGCCCGCGCTCCCGCGCGAGCTGCAGCAAATCGGTCAATTTTCCCATAGTCTTTGCCTGTCGGCCGCTGAAACGATCGTTGCCAAGCTGCGAGTATAAATCAGTTGCCAGGTTCCCCACGCGAGGATTCCCGGCGCAAGAGCTCGCCCCTCATCTTTGCGAGGAATCGAGCCTCTCCCGTGGAACTGCTGTCGGCGCGCGGCTGAATGATGGCAGCTGCGGGGCCGTTTTGGCGGTGAGCACCATGTTGGTGCGTATGGCGCGAGGTGTGCACCGACGCGGTGCAAAGAAAAAAGCTCAAGAATGCACTCGCCCCTTGTGGCACAATGAAAATCCAGCAGGGCATCGACTGGCACATTTTCTGCTAGTAGCCCCGCGCACCTATTTTCTACTGTCGCCGGTCGCACCGGCCCCTGTTCAGGAGGCTCTGTAATGGCAAGCCCGCAAGACGTAATCAACATGGTCAAGGAAAACGAGGCGAAGTTTGTGGACTTCCGCTTCACTGACACCCGTGGCAAGGAGCAGCACGTCACCGTGCCGGTCAGCGCTTTTGGCGAAGAAAAATTCGAGAACGGTCATGCTTTCGATGGCTCGTCCATTTCCGGCTGGAAGGGAATCCAGGCATCGGACATGCTGTTGATGCCCGATCCGAACACGGCGTACGTCGACCCGTTCTTCGATGAAACCACGGTGGTTCTCACCTGCGACGTTGTCGATCCGGCCGACGGACGCGGCTACGACCGGGATCCGCGCTCGATTTCGAAGCGAGCCGAAGCCTATCTCAAATCCAGCGGCATCGGGGATACCGCATACTTCGGCCCCGAGCCCGAATTCTTCATTTTCGACTCGGTGTCGTGGAGTGTCGACATGTCGGGTTGCACTCTGAAAATCTTCTCGCAGGAAGCCGCCTGGACGAGCGGCGAAAAGGCGGAAGGCGAGGGCGGCAGCGGCCATCGTCCCGGCATCAAGGGCGGTTACTTCCCGGTGCCACCGGTCGACAGCCTGCACGACATCCGCTCGGCGATGGTGCTGACGCTTGAGTCGCTCGGGGTGCCGGTCGAGGTGCACCACCATGAAGTCGCGACTGCCGGTCAGTGCGAGATTGGCACCCTGTTCAGCACGCTCGTCAAGCGCGCCGACTGGACGCAGATTCTCAAGTACGTGGTGCACAATGTCGCGCACCAGTATGGCAAGACGGCAACCTTCATGCCGAAGCCGATCGTCGGCGACAACGGTTCGGGCATGCACGTCCATCAGTCGATCTGGAAGGATGGCAAGAACCTGTTTGCGGGCAACGGTTACGCCGGTCTTTCGGAGCTGGCGCTGTTCTACATCGGCGGCGTCATCAAGCATGCCAAGGCGCTGAACGCGATCACCAACCCCGGGACCAACTCGTACAAGCGACTGGTACCGCACTTCGAGGCTCCGACCAAGTTGGCGTACTCGGCAAAGAATCGTTCGGCCTCGATCCGCGTGCCGCACGTTGCGTCCGACAAGGCGCGGCGGATCGAAACGCGCTTCCCGGATCCCATCGCCAACCCCTACCTGTGCTTCTCGGCGCTGCTCATGGCTGGCCTCGATGGCATTCAGAACCGGATCCATCCGGGCGATCCGGCCGACAAGAACCTTTACGACCTGCCGCCGGAAGAGGATGCAAAGATCCCGACCGTTTGCGCCAGTCTCGAAGAGGCGCTCGGCGCGCTGGACAAGGATCGCGAGTTCCTGACTCGCGGTGGCGTGTTTTCCGATGACTGGATCGACGCGTACATCGAGTTGAAGATGGACGAGGTCAACAGGATTCGCATGACCACTCACCCGGTCGAATTCGACCTGTACTTCAGCTGCTGAGCCAGCGGTTGCACGAAGAGGACGGGCGTGCCCGTCCTTTTTTTGTCTACCGATCGCCTGGTGCACGCGTTAGTATTGCTGCGATGCGTCCCTGCGCCGGCATTCCGTGTTGGCCGGTTCCCTGCGCGGGGCTACGTCCGACCAGGGAATACGACGACGATGAGACTTCTTGGCCTGTGTCTTTCGATCGCACTGTGCAGCGCGGTGCCCGTGCACGCGCAGGATATCTACAAATGCGCCGATCCCGACGGACGTGTGACCTACTCGAATGTTCCATCCAAGAGTTGTCGCAAGCTGGTTCTTGATCCGGTAAACCTCGCTCCATCCTCCAAATCGTCAGCCACGGGTACGCGGACGCCGACCCCAGGTAGTTTTCCGAAAGTCGACGAGCAGACACAGAAGTCGCGCGATGGTGATCGCCGACGAATTCTCGAGAACGAACTGGCGGCTGAACAGAAGAATGCCGAGCAGGCGAAGAAGGACCTCGCCGAGCAGGAGACCATCGTCCTGCCAAGCGAGCGCATGCAGGGAGGTGCGATCAGTGGTGGCAAGGTTCAGGAGCGTCTGCAAACGTACAAGGACAAGGTGGCCCTGCATCAGCGGAATATCGAGGCAATCCAGAAGGAAATCGCCAATCTGCGCTGACCGTCGGCAATCCGCGCGGTCGCGACGACGACCGATATCTTGTTGGTATGGCTGAGAATTCGCAGAATCAGTTCGCGGGGCTCGACCTGCTTTCGTCGGCCGTAGTGGTGCTCGACGCTCGTCTGGCCATTCGCTACCTGAATCCGGCTGCCGAGAATCTCCTGGCGATCAGCAACAAGATCTTTGCCGGTTGCCCGCTGGAAGGTGTCATGGAGTGTCCACCGACGCTGCTGACGGCGCTCAACAACGTTCTCCAGCACGGTTGGGGCTACACTGGTCAGAACATCGGCCTGCGCCTGGTCGGTGGCGAGCTGCTGCAGTTGAACTGTACGGTCAACCCGGTCGATGCGCCTGAAGCAGGTCTGCTGGTCGAGCTGTGGCCGATCGATCAACAGCTCAGGGCAACCCGGGAAGAGCGTCTGGTCGAGCAACAACAGGCCAATCGCGAGCTGATCCGCAACTTGGTGCACGAAATCAAGAATCCGCTCGGTGGAATTCGCGGTGCGGCGCAACTGCTGGAACGCGAGCTCAACAATCCCGGTTTGCGCGAATATACCCAGGTAATCATCAAGGAGACGGACCGGCTGCAGGATCTGATGCGGCGTTTGTTGTCTCCGCACCGACCGATGCAGCCGGGACCGGTGAACATTCACGAGATTCTGGAGCGGGTGCGCAGCCTGCTTACTGCCGAATTTCCGACCACCCTGCGCGTCTGTCGCGACTACGATACCAGCCTGCCGGAACTGGTGGGTGACCGGGAGCAACTGATTCAGGTCTTCCTGAACATTGCCAGGAATGCTGCACAAGCGATCGGCCGGCGTCCCGACGGCGGTGCTCAGGGGCAGATCACGCTGCGTACCCGCGTCACTCGCCAGGCGACCCTGTTCAAACGGCGCTACCGTCTGGCGCTGGAGGTGCAGGTGATCGACGATGGCCCGGGAATTCCCGACGACATCCGCGAACGGATGTTCTATCCGCTGGTTTCCGGCCGACAAGGCGGCAGCGGTCTCGGGCTGACGCTGGCGCAGAGCTTCGTGCAACAGCATCAGGGGACGATCGATTGCGAGAGTCGCCCGGGCCGTACCTGCTTCGTGGTTCGTCTGCCGCTGGCGTGAGTGACTGGCAGGCTTCTTGCTACTAGTCGATGACGCTTGTCGAGCTGCCTGGGGAATCGATGAAACCGGTCTGGATCGTTGACGACGACAAATCTATCCGTTGGGTTCTGGAAAAGACGCTTGCCCGCGAAAAGATCCCATTCCGGAGTTTTGCCTCGGCGACCGAAGCGCTCGCGCAGCTCGACACTGGCAGCGAAGTGCCGCAGGTGCTGGTTTCCGACATCCGCATGCCGGGACAATCCGGGCTCGAATTGCTGCAGTTGTTCAAGGAGCGCTTCCCGGCGCTGCCAGTGATCATCATGACCGCGTACTCCGATCTCGAGAGCGCGGTGTCGGCATTTCAGGGCGGAGCGTTCGAATACCTGCCGAAACCCTTCGACGTCGACCAGGCCCTGGAACTGATTCGGCGCGCGATCGGTGAGAGCATGCACCAGACTGGTGCGCCGAACGACGAAGGGCTGACCCCCGAAATTCTCGGTCAGGCGCCCGCGATGCAGGAAGTCTTTCGGGCCATTGGCCGGCTGAGCCAATCGAGCGCGACCGTTCTGATCACGGGCGAATCGGGGTCGGGGAAAGAACTGGTGGCGCGTGCCGTGCATCGCCACAGTCCACGCGCCGACAAGCCGTTCATCGCGATCAATACGGCGGCAATTCCCCGCGACCTGCTCGAATCGGAATTGTTCGGTCACGAACGCGGCGCCTTTACCGGGGCCGCGACGCAGCGACAGGGCCGCTTCGAACAGGCAGAGGGTGGCACGCTGTTTCTCGACGAAATCGGTGACATGCCCGCTGAACTGCAAACGCGGCTGTTGCGGGTCCTGTCAGACGGTCACTACTATCGGGTCGGCGGCCATTCGCCATTGAAAACGAAAGTTCGCATCATCGCAGCGACGCATCAGGACCTCGAAGCCCGCGTCCGCCAGGGCTTGTTTCGTGAAGACCTGTTTCACCGCCTGAACGTGATCCGCGTTCGTCTGCCCAGTCTGCGCGAGCGGCGTGAAGACATTCCGATCCTCGCTCGCCATTTCTTGCTGAAGAGCGCCCAGGAACTCGGGGTGGAGGGTAAGCGCTTTTCCGACGCCGCGTTGAAACATCTGTGCTCGCTGGATTTTTCCGGCAACGTGCGGCAGCTCGAAAATCTTTGTCACTGGCTGACCGTGATGGCGCCCGGGCAATTGGTCGAACTGGCCGATCTGCCGCCGGAACTGCGCGAAGCACTGCCGGCGACACCCGCCAATGATTGGGAAAGTGCATTGGCCCACGAAGTCGATCGGCGCCTGGCCAGCGAGCCGGGCCAGGTTCACGAGAAACTGACGCACGCTTTCGAACGGGTTCTGATCAACCGTGCCCTTGCCCAGACCGGCGGACGCCGGATCGAGGCAGCGCAGGCCCTAGGCATCGGGCGCAATACGATCACGCGCAAGATTCAGGAACTGGGGCTCGACGGCATGGGTGCGAGCGAAGACCGGGAAGCGTCGTTGTCACGATAATCGGCGATAATGGCGGCGTTGTTCGTGATGACGAAGCCATGGACCAGTCCCGCATCCCTTGCCAGATCGATCCCGCACGCCTCGCTTCCCTGCTCGGCACGGTACGCGACCGCTTCACGGTCGAAGCTCTGCACGAATGCCGTTCGACCAGTACTTCGTTGCTCGAACGCAGCCGGCAGGGTGCCCCGTCGGGTAGCTTGCTGGTTGCCGACCGGCAGACGGCCGGCCGCGGCCGCTGCGGCCGAAGCTGGTCGTCGTCGCCGGAAGCGGGGCTGACTTTCTCGCTGCTCTGGCGCTTCGCTGGTGCGGGCATGGCGCGGCTGTCCGGGCTGTCGCTGGCGGTCGGCGTCGCCGTGGTGCGCGCACTCCGCACTGTCGGCGTCCTTGGCGTCGGCCTGAAGTGGCCCAACGACATTCTGCTCGATGACGGCAAGCTCGGTGGCATTCTGATCGAACTCGAGTCCGATCACGGCAGCCCGTCGGCGGTGATCGGCATTGGCCTCAATCTGCACTTGCCTCCCGCGGGCGAAGGGGAGTTCCTGCATCGCCCCGCGGCGTTGGCGCAGGTTCTGGCGCCGTTACCCGATCGCCATCACTTGCTGGCGCAGCTACTGGTCGACCTGGCGACCGTTCTCGATCGCTTTTCGCTGGGCGGCTTCGGCGCGCTGCGCAGCGAATGGCAGGCACACCACGTCTGGCAGGATCGTCCGGTGCGACTGCTCGACGGGGAACTGGTCGATCGCGTGGGGATCTGTCTGGGGGCCGACGCCGACGGCGCGCTGTTGCTGCGTACGCCGACCGGCATTGAGCGCTGTCTGTCCGGCGACCTGTCGTTGCGCGTCGCATGAACATCGTCATCGACGCGGGCAACAGCCGCATCAAGTGGGGCGTCCACGACGGGAGCAAGTGGCTGGACAACGGCGTCCTGGCGACGGCCGACATTGCCTTCTTGAGCGAGGCTGCCGACGAGTGGCCGGCCGACGCCCGCGTGGTCGTCTGCAACGTCGCCGGCACCGAGGTGGGCGAGAGCATCGCGGCACAGCTCGCCGAGCGGCGTGTCGGGGTGTCGTTCCTGCATGCCAGCGCCGGGGTGTGTGGCGTGCGCAACGCGTACGAGCATCCCCGGCAACTCGGCGCCGATCGCTGGGCGGCGCTGATCGGCGCGCGTGCGCGCTGCGACTGCGCCTGCCTGGTGGTCAGCGCCGGAACCGCGACCACGGTCGATCTGCTCGATGCCACCGGTTTGTTTCGCGGCGGGCTGATCATTCCGGGTTTCGATCTGATGCGCGCCGCACTGGCGAGCAACACGGCGCAACTGCCTCTTGCAGATGGCATCTTTCGCGCCGAGCCGCGCAACACCATGGACGCCATCGTCAGCGGTTGCCTGCAGGCGCAGTTGGGCGCCGTCGAGCGGATGTTTTCGGCGATCGCCGGCGAGCCAGGTGCGCGCTGCCTGCTGACCGGTGGAGCTGTGTCGCCCATCGCAGGACTCTTGCAGGTCCCCTTCGTGGTGGCAGACAATCTGATCCTCGAGGGGCTGGTGCGTTACGCCGACTCGCTGTGACGCGGCCGCGGCTACTCAATGCAATGCATGTTGGCAGGAGATCGTCTTGGCGCTGATCGATTTCATCAGAAAACAATTCGTCGACGTCATTCACTGGACCGAGGACGCCGAAGGCGTGCTCGCCGTCCGTCATCCGATGCAGGATTGCGAGATTCAGTACGGTGCGCAACTGACGGTACGCGAATCGCAAGCAGCGGTTTTCGTCGATGAGGGACTGATCGCCGACGTTTTCGGCCCCGGTCGCTACACGCTGACGACCAGGACGCTGCCGCTGCTGACCAGTCTCAAGAACTGGGACAAGCAGTTCGAGTCACCCTTCAAGTCAGACGTCTATTTCTTTTCGACGCGCCTGCAACTCGATCGCAGGTGGGGAACACCGAATCCGATCACCGTTCGCGACCGGGATTTCGGCATGGTGCGCCTGCGCGCCTTTGGCATCTACGCCTACGGGTTGCGCGATGTGCGCCGCTTCCACCGGGAAATTTCCGGAACCCGCCAGCGGTACACCGTGGACGAGCTCGATGGCCAGTTGCGCAGTCTGGTGATCGCTTCGATGAGTGACCTGTTCGGCGAATCGGGTGTGCCGTTCCTCGACATGGCAGCCAACCAGGACGAGCTGAGCCGGATCCTCAAGGGCAGGCTCGATCCGGTTTTCGAGCGCTACGGTCTGACGCTCGACAGCTTCGCTGTGCAGAGCGTTTCGCTACCCGAGGAACTGCAGAAGATCCTCGACAGCCGCATCGGCATGAACATGGTCGACGACCTCGGACGCTACACTCGCTATCAGGTCGCCAACAGCATTCCGCTGGCGGCGCAGAACGAAGGCGGCGTCGCGGGAATCGGTGCCGGCCTCGGCGCCGGACTGGGCATCGGCCAGACGATGAGCGCCGCGCTGGCGCAGACGCCGCCGGCGGCAATTTCATCCGGGGCTGTCGATGAGATCGTCGCAGCGCTCGAAAAGCTGCACGGCTTGGTGGCCAAAGGCATCCTCTCGCAGGCCGAGTTCGATGCCAAGAAATCCGAACTGCTTGGCAAGCTGGGGTGATCCCGCGGGCCAGAACTTGCCGGTGGGCAACCGGCAACGCCGCCAGTGGACAGCCGCGGTTCTTGCGCAACCCCGCTCGACGAATTTGAAAGCAAGAGTCGGAGTGCGCGGACGTGACGAGTTGGCTACAGTGTCCCCGTTTGATGTTGGGCGACGCGGAGGATCAATCATGGCATACCAGCAACGGGCGGCAGCAACCCTCGCCGATCCGCGTTGGGCCGCAGTCGTGGCCCGCGATTCGGCGGCCGATGGACAGTTCGTCTATTCGGTGGCGAGTACCGGTGTGTATTGTCGGCCAGGATGTAGCGCCCGCCTTGCCAGTCCGGAGAATGTGCGCTTTCATACCACCCCGGCCGATGCCGAACAGGCGGGTTTTCGCCCCTGCAGGCGATGCCAGCCGGATCGGCAATCGTTGGCCGCGCAACAGGCGGCGACGATTGCTGCGCTTTGTCGCTTCATCGAAGCAGCCGAGCGAACCCCGACCCTTGCCGAACTGGCGGCCCGCTCCGGTGTCAGCAGCTACCATCTGCACCGGCTCTTCAAGGCACAGACAGGTCTCACTCCCCGGGCATACGCCGCGGCGCAGCGCGCTCGAAGAGTGCGTTACGAATTGCAGCACGGCGTGAGTGTCACCGACGCGATCTACCGGGCCGGCTACAATTCGAGCGGGCGCTTTTACGAGGAGTCCCGTCAGCTGCTGGGGATGACACCATCTGCCTATCGTACCGGAGGCAGCAACCATCGAATCCGTTTTGCCATCGGCGATTGTTCGCTGGGATCGATTCTGGTCGCGCAGAGTGAGCACGGGATCTGTGCGATCCTGCTCGGTGACGACCCGGAATCGCTTGCCCATGTTCTTCAGGATCGCTTTCCGGCTGCGGAGCTGAGCGGCGACGATGCCGCCTTCGCACAACGGGTGGCGAGCGTCGTAGGCCTCCTCGAAAGACCCGGACTGGGTCTCGATCTGCCTCTGGACATCCGTGGCACGGCATTCCAGCAAAGGGTATGGCAAGCGCTGCAGGAGATCCCGGCGGGACGGACGGCGAGCTACACGGAGATCGCGCAGCGCATGGGGTCGCCGAAAGCGGTACGTGCCGTTGCCGGCGCCTGTGCTGCCAACCTGTTGGCCGTGGCCATTCCCTGTCATCGCGTCGTTCGCCAGGATGGCAGCCTGGCCGGTTACCGCTGGGGAGTCGACCGCAAGCGGCTTCTGCTTGAACGCGAAGCCATCCTGCCGGAAACGGCGGCCAGCGCAGCGTCGCCGCAGCTTGACGCCGAACAGGCCGGCGCCTAACATCACAAGGTTTTGTGCCAGGGTGCCGCGTCGTGAGAATGGAGCAGTTCTACAACCTGATCGGGTCCGACATGGACGCAGTTGACGCGGTGATTCGTGATCGACTGCACTCCGACGTCGTACTGGTCCGGCAGGTCGCGGAGTACATCATACAGAGTGGTGGCAAGAGGTTGCGTCCGGCTCTGGTCCTGCTTGCCGCGGGAGCTCTCAGCTATCGGGGCAGGCATCATCACGAGCTGGCAGCGGTGATCGAATTCATCCACACTGCCACCCTGCTGCACGACGACGTGGTCGACGCTTCCGATCTGCGACGCGGCCGCGAAACTGCCAACGCAATGTTCGGCAACGCGGCCAGCGTTCTGGTCGGTGACTTTCTCTACTCGCGGGCCTTTCAGATGATGGTTGCGGTCAACGACATGCGCATCATGCGGGTGTTGTCGGATGCAACCAACGTGATCGCCGAGGGGGAAGTGCTGCAATTGATGAACTGCCATGACGTCAGGGTCGACGAGGAGGGCTACCTGCAGGTCATCCGCTACAAGACGGCAAAGCTGTTCGAGGCGGCGGCGCAACTGGGCGCAATCGTCGGCGGCGCATCGCCGGTCGTCGAACGGGCGATGTCCACTTACGGCATGCGCCTGGGGACCGCGTTTCAGCTGATTGACGACGTACTCGACTATTCGGGCGCCGAGCTCGAGACTGGCAAGCATCTCGGTGACGATCTCGCGGAAGGCAAACCCACGCTGCCGTTGATATTCGTGCTGCAGAACGGCACTCCGGAACAGGCCGCCTGCGTACGCCGGGCGATCGAAAACGGTGGCCGCGATGACTTGCCGAAGGTCCTGGCGGCGATTCGTGCGACCGGGGCTCTCGACTATGCCAAGCGGAAAGCTGCCGGAGAGGCGGAGCGTGCGGCGATCGCGCTGGAAGCCTTGCCCACTTCTCAATACAAGGATTCCTTGTTAGAATTGTGCTCCTTTGCGGTCGCCAGAAGTCATTAGCGCTGGCGCTGCTTCGGTCGGGGCGTAGCTCAGCCTGGTAGAGTACTGCGTTCGGGACGCAGGAGTCGGAGGTTCGAATCCTCTCGCCCCGACCAACCGTTACAGCTTCGCGTTACGCACCGATCCTCCGCGACCGGCGGCGCCTGCAGGTGCTGCATCGGCTCTGGCGTCCCCCCCATTTGCCGTCGCTCCGAGATCGCGCTTGGTCGTATTCTCTGCTCGCCTGGGCTTCTGCTATGCTTGCGCGCTCCGCACGACTACACGGGCAATGACGAAATTTCTGCTGCTCATCGGGCTGGCATGGTTCTTTGGGTGGGTCTGGCGCAAAGTGGTGGCGGCGCGCGGCCCCTTGCCGCCTCCTGCCGGCCGACGCGATGCCGAGCGGATGGTCCAGTGTTCCTACTGTGGTGTCAATCAGCCGGTCAGCGAGAGTATCCTGGTAGACGGTCGCTATTATTGCTGCGCTGCGCATTTGCACGACTCCCGCTCCAACGGTGCTTGAGTGGTCAATTCGAGCATCGCGGAGGTTCGTGACGAGCGCTTCTCCGAGACGCACTGGAAGTCGCTGCGCTACTTCAATCTTTACCGCCTGGCGGTTGCCACGCTGCTGTTCTTTTCGGCGCTGCTCCATCCGTCCGCTTTTCCCGTATTTGGTCCGCAACAGGGATTGCAGCAATTGCTGGTCGCCGGTGCATACCTTCTCGGCACGGCAGTGGCCGCTGCCGTGGCGTATCGTCATCGTCAACATGCCAGCATGCAGCTGACGGCCAGCGTCATGGTCGACGTGGTGGTGATGACGATGCTCATTCATGTCGGCGGTGGCCTGGGCAGTGGTCTCGGGTCCATGCTCCTGGTGACCTTGGCCGGTGCCGGGCTGGTCGGCGAGGGGCGCCTGGTACTGTTCTACGCGGCGATGGCGACGCTTGCGGTCTTGCTGGAGCAGAGTTACCGGGCAGTGCAGAACGACTTCGATGCCGCCGGATTCTTCCATGCGGGAGTCTTCAGCGCCGGCTTCTTCGCGGTCGCAATCCTGGCGCGCTTGCTGGCGCGGCGAGTGATTGCCAACGAGGCGCTGGCCAAGCAAAGGGGCGTTGACCTGAAGAATCAGACGGTGATCAGCCAGCGCGTGCTGGAGGAGATGCAGGATGGAGTGCTCGTTCTTGGCCGCGATGGCCGAGCCAGACAAAGCAATCCACGCGCCCGGCAACTGTTGGGATTGAATGGCATCAGGGAAGTGAGTGAATGTTCGCCCGAACTCGTGCAGGGATTCCGCGACTGGTGTCGGGACTCCCGCGAGGAAGCGGCACTGGTCAAGGTACCCGTAACCGGCCTGCAGTTGCGAGCGCGCTTTGTTCGTACCGCCAGTACGGAAAACGACGTCCTGGTGTTCATCGAGGACATGGGGCGCCTGCAGGAACAGGCGCAGCAAATCAAACTGGCGGCACTGGGCCGGCTCACCGCCAACATAGCGCACGAAATTCGCAATCCGCTGTCGGCGATCAGTCATGCCAGTGAATTGCTTCGCGAGGAGCGGCGCGGGCAGTTGCATGAACGTCTGTTGCGCATTGTACTGGACAATGCGCAGCGACTCGAACGCATCGTCAAGGACGTACTGGAACTCGGCCGCCGCGATCGCAGTTGTCGGGAATTGCTCGACCTGCGCGAGATTCTGCCTGCGCTGATCGAGGAGTATCTGGGCAAGCAGCAGCTTCCGGCAGACACGATCCATCTCGAATGTTCGGGAGTGGCCACCCTCTGTTTCGATCGCTCGCATTTGCATCAAGTGCTGTGGAACCTGCTGGCCAACGCGCTTCGCCATTCCCGGCGGGTGGCTGGCAGCGTTCGTGTTCTCGTTCGTGATGCCCGATCAGAAGGGCGGGTCGAAGTGCACGTGATCGACGATGGCGAGGGCGTCGACGAGGCTTGCCGGGAGCAGATCTTCGAACCTTTTTTCACCACGCATCACCAGGGTACCGGCCTGGGTCTGTACATTGCGCGCGAGCTGTGCGACGCAAACGGAGCTCGACTGGACCTGCAGCGGTCGGGGCCCGGTGCCGATTTCTGTCTCTTGGGGGGGGCCGTCGGGTGCTGACTGGCAAGGCGGAGAAGCGTCCGCGCGGAGAACTGGCGCGTGTGCTGGTGGTCGACGACGAGGCGGATATTCGGGAACTTCTCGATCTGACACTGGCGCGCATGGGAGTCTCGGCGGACCTCGCGGCAAACCTGTTCGAGGCACGGCGGCTGCTGGATCAGCGACGCTATCAACTATGCCTGACCGACATGCGTTTGCCGGACGGCGAGGGCCTGGAGGTCGTCCGCCTGATCGTCGAGCGCTATGGAGAAACGCCGGTGGCGGTGATCACGGCTTTCGGCAGTACGCAGAATGCGGTTGCTGCGCTGAAGGCCGGCGCCTTCGATTACTTGGCCAAGCCCGTGGCGCTGGAGCAATTGCGCAGCCTGATCAAGTCGGCACTGAATCTGCCGCGTCGCCGGGCGGGGGGGGGCGAAGACGAATCGGTGGGCTCCGTTACGCAGTTGATCGGGCACTCGCCAGCGATCGAACAGGTCCGTGTCACCATCGACAAGCTTGCGCGCAGCCAAGCGCCGGTCTATATCTCGGGTGAATCGGGTACCGGCAAGGAACTGGCCGCGCGCCTGATCCACGACCAGAGCACGCGCCGCGCTGCCCCCTTCGTTCCCGTGAACTGCGGAGCGATTCCGGAAAGCCTGATGGAGAGCGAGTTCTTCGGCTATCGGAAAGGGGCTTTCACGGGGGCCGAGAACGATCGTGCAGGGTTCTTTCAGGCCGCCCAGGGGGGGACCCTGTTTCTCGACGAGATCGCCGACCTGCCGTTGCCGATGCAGGTGAAGCTGTTGCGCGCGATTCAGGAAAAGAAGGTTCGCCGGGTTGGCAGCACGGTCGAAGAAGCAATCGACGTCCGCATCATCTCGGCAACTCACCGCTCGCTCAGGGATCGTGTCGACGCTGGGAACTTTCGCCAGGATCTCTATTACCGGGTAAACGTGATCGAACTCAGGATGCCGCCGCTGCGCGAACGCGACGAGGATGTCGAGGCTCTGGTGCAGGCGATTCTGGTACGACTCTGTGGCACGCAGCCGCCGCGTCTCGATCCGCAGGCAATGGCAGCGCTCAAGGCCTACAGCTTTCCCGGCAACGTGCGGGAGCTCGAGAATATCCTGGAACGCGCGACCGCGCTGTGCAGCAACGATGCGGTGCTGGCGGAAGACCTGCAACTGGCACCGCCGATGGTGGCCAACGATAGCGTCGGCAGGGACGGCGAGACTCTCGATGACTACCTGAACCGTATCGAGAAGCAAACGATCCTGGACGCACTCAACAAGACCTCCTTCAACAGGACGGCAGCGGCCAGGCTGCTCGGAGTAAGCTTCCGTTCGCTACGTTACCGGATCGAGCGGCTTGGCATCGAGGAATGAAGGCCCCGCACGACGCTGCCATTGCCGCAGTCGGTTCGGATGGCTGGCTGACCGGGGTGAGACGGATTGCATCGCCGAATTGTGATGACCGTCCGCTGGGCGAAATCGTCTCGCTGATCGTCGTCCACGCGATCAGCCTGCCACCGGGGCAGTTCGGCGGTGACGGCATCATTGAACTGTTCACCAATCGACTCGAAGCGACCGCGCATCCGTATTTCGCCCAGATCGCCGGACTGCGCGTATCGGCGCATTTTCTCATTCGGCGAAGCGGGGAATTGATTCAGTTCGTCTCATGCCGCGAACGCGCCTGGCACGCCGGCGTCTCGACCTGGCAGGGGCGGTCGCGCTGCAACGATTTTTCGCTCGGCATTGAGCTCGAGGGCTGCGACGAGTTGCCCTTTGCCCTGGCGCAATACGATTGTCTCGAACGGCTGCTTGGATTGCTCTGTGCGCACTACCCGATTGCCGCGGTGACCGGGCATAGCGACATTGCACCCGGGCGGAAGACAGACCCCGGTCCGCGCTTCGAATGGCGGCGGCTCGCGCGATTCGGTCAGCTGCCGGGCGTCGTGTCCCGCCATGCGTGATCGGTGGGCAAATCACCTTCGCCAACCGTCATTGCTCGTCGTTCAATCCCGGAATGGAAAGCGGGAGACGTTTCAATCCTCGGCTCGTGGCGTATGTTGCGAACGCCGAGATCTCCAGGGAAGTATTCAGTCGAGAAAATGGCGGATTCGACCGACCGCGTCGTTCAGGCGGTCAAGGCTCGTGGTGTAGGCAAAGCGCAGGTGCTTTTGCGGCGAATTCGTGCCGAAGTCCAGGCCCGGAGTGACGGCGACGCCAACCGACTGGAGCAATTCGTGGGCAAAGCGCTCGCTGTCTGCGGTCAGTTCGCTGCAATCCGCGTAAATGTAGAAAGCGCCTTCGGGCTTGGCGGAGAGGCGGAAGCCGAGTCTCTCGAGCGCCGGCGCGAGGAAGTCGCGGCGGCGCCGGAATTCGCTGCGACGTGTTTCGAGGATGTCGATGGTCGCCGGTATGAACGCGGCAAGTGCTGCGCATTGCGCCGGCGTCGAAGGGCAGATGAAAAGGTTCTGTGCGAGCTTTTCGATGTCCCGGGCGAAGCGCTCGGGAAAGACCAGCCAGCCGAGCCGCCAGCCAGTCATGTTGAAATACTTGGAGAAGCTCTGCACGACGAAAATGTCGTCGCCGAACTGCAGGGCGCTTTGCGCATCCCGTTCGTAGGTGAGGCCGTGATAGATCTCATCGACGATCAGTTGCCCCTGACGTTTGCGGATAAATTCCACCATTGCTGCCAGTTGCGAGTCGTCCAGCATGGTGCCGGTGGGATTTGCCGGCGAGGCGAGCAGAACACCGGCGGTGCGCTCATTCCAGCGCGCGGCGAGATCATCCACGGTCGGCTGGAAATTGCCGCGCGGCCCGACGGCAAGGCCGACCGGAACTCCTTCGAAGCTGCGCACGAAGTGCCGGTTGCACGGGTAGCCCGGGTCACCGAGCAGCCATTCACTGTCACGTTCGGCCAGGCAGGCAAGGGCCAGCAGCAACGCTCCGGAGGCACCTGCGGTGACCGCGATGCGTGCGGTGGGAACGGTGATTCCGTAACGCGTTCGATAGAAATCGGAGATGGCCTGACGCAGGTCGGGCAGGCCGAGCGCGTGCGTATAGAACACGTGGCCGCTTTCCAGAGCTGCCTGTGCTGCGGCCACGATGGGTGCGGGCGTTGGAAAGTCGGGTTCGCCGATTTCCATGTGAATCACGTCGTGCCCCTCGGCCTCGAGCGCCTTGGCACGCGACATCAGCTCCATGACATGAAAAGGGGAAATGTTGGCGAGGCGGCTGGCGGGAAAGTTTGGCATGCGTGGGTGAGGAAGCTTCGAACAGGACATACAGTGTAACCACAAGGCGCACTGGCGAACGAAAAAAGGCCGCCCGCCGGCGGCCTTCTTGCGGCTGCGCTACGACTCAGGCTGCCTGGAATTCCTGCTCGAACTTGTCGCGAATGTCGGCGAGCTTACCGGGCAATTTGTCTCCCATCTTGCCGAACCAGTCCTTGACCCCGGCGAGTTCGTTCAGCCACGCCTGCTTGTCGAGGCTTGTGACATTGGCGAACTCTTCCTTGGAAAAGTCGCTGCCAGCCCAGTCGAGATCCTCGTAGTTGGGCATCCAGCCGAGGGTCGTCTCGCGCGCCGAAACCGTGCCTTCGCAGCGTCCGATGATCCATTCGAGAACGCGGGCGTTGTCGCCGAAGCCTGGCCACGCAAATTCACCCTTCTCGTTCATGCGGAACCAGTTGACCATGAAGATCGGTACCGTCTTGTCGGGCACGTTGCCCATCTTCAACCAGTGGTTGTAGTAGTCGGCCATGTTGTAGCCGCAGAACGGGAGCATCGCAAACGGGTCACGACGAACGACGCCCTGCTGGCCGAAAGCGGCAGCGGTCGTCTCGGAACCGAGTGTCGCCGCGGCGTATACGCCGTGGTCCCAGTCACGCGTCTGGCAGACCAGCGGCACCGTCGACGCACGACGGCCCCCGAAAAGGAAAGCCGAGATCGGCACGCCTTCCGGGTTCTGCCACTGTTCGTCGATGCACGGGCATTGCGCGGCGGGTGCGGTGAAGCGGGAGTTCGGGTGCGCTGCCTTGGTGCCCTTCTCCTTCGCGATTTCCGGTGTCCAGTCATTGCCCTGCCAGTCGATGGCATGTGCCGGCGGCGGACCCATGCCTTCCCACCACACGTCGCCATCGTCGGTCAGTGCGACGTTGGTGAAGATCGTATTCTCGGACAACGAAGCCATCGCGTTGAAGTTCGTCTTGTCGTTGGTGCCGGGAGCGACGCCGAAGAAGCCGGCTTCCGGATTGATGGCGTAGAGGCGCGTGACGCCGTCCTGGTCCTTGCGCGGCTTGATCCACGCGATGTCGTCGCCGATCGTCGTGATTTTCCAGCCGCTCAAGCTCTTTGGCGGGACGAGCATGGCGAAGTTGGTCTTGCCGCAAGCCGACGGGAAAGCGGCGGCGACGTAGTGTTTCTTGCCCGCCGGCGATTCGACGCCAAGGATCAGCATGTGTTCGGCCATCCAGCCGTCGTCACGCGCCATGTTGGAAGCGATGCGCAGAGCGAGGCACTTCTTGCCGAGCAAGGCATTGCCACCGTAGCCGGAACCGTAGGACCAGATTTCGCGGGTCTCCGGATAGTGGACGATGTACTTGGTGGTTGGATTGCACGGCCAGCGCGGATCCTTTTGCCCGGGCTCTTTCGGTGCGCCGATCGTGTGCACGCAAGGGACGAACGAGCCGTCGGTACCGAGAACGGGAAATACGTCCTTGCCCATGCGGGTCATGATGCGCATGTTGACCACGACGTAGGCGCTGTCGCTGATCTCGATGCCGATCTGGGCAATCGGCGAGCCGATCGGTCCCATCGAGAAGGGGATGACGTACATCGTGCGTCCCCGCATGCAACCTTTGAACAGTCCACCGAGAATTTCACGCATCTTGTTCGGGTCTTCCCAGTTGTTGGTCGGACCGGCGTCTTCCTTCTTCTCCGAGCAGATGTAAGTGCGGTCTTCGACGCGCGCGACGTCGGAAGGATCGGAGAATGCGAGGAAAGAGTTCTTGCGCTTCTTGAGCTTAATGAAGGTGCCGGCCTCGACCAGTTCGGCGCACAGGCGGTCGTACTCTTCCTGAGAGCCATCGGCCCAGACCACCTGGGCGGGCTCCGTGAGTGCCGCAATTTCGGCAACCCATTTTTTCAGGCCTTCATGTTTGACGTAATCGGGGGCATTTAGGGAAACAGTCTGGTTCATGGCAATCACTCTCGAAGGAAGGTAGAGAAGCGGAACTTACCGTGGAGCGGCGCGCGCGGGGGCGAAAGAAGTCCAGAATCCGGAATGGCCCTGCCAATCCGGTGCGACGCGTCGGTCGCGGCTGGTGGAGAAACAAGCCCAGTGCAATCGGGGTGGAAACGGCATGCTAGGCGTGGGTGCTACAAGGATTTGAGGGTTTGTGTAATTATGCCACAGGTCCGGCGTGCATCGGCGGTCCATAGACAAGTGTTTCCCCGTCGCGACAGCCGGGAAACACCGCGCAAGCGACGCGCACTGCTGCCCGCCCACCGGCCGCGGCTGTCGCTGCCTGATCCTACTGAGGAGGGATTCATGAACAAAGACCAGTTACGCATTGCCGCCCTGTTCTACCATCGCAATCCGAAGCCGGGCAAGGTCGCGATTCAGCCGACCAAACAGCTTGCCAACCAGTATGATCTGTCGATGGCCTACTCTCCGGGCGTCGCCGCGGCGTGCGAAGAGATTGTCGCGGCACCGGGTGAGGCCAGTACCCTCACCTCGCGCGCCAATCTGGTTGGCGTCATCACCAACGGCACGGCGGTTCTCGGCCTCGGTGCGATCGGGCCGCTGGCCGCCAAGCCGGTGATGGAAGGCAAGGCCGTACTGTTCAAGAAATTCGCCAACATCGACGTGTTCGACCTGGAGATCGACGAACGCGACCCCGATCGCCTGGTGGAAATCATCTCTGCCCTGGAGCCCACCTTTGGCGGCATCAACCTCGAAGACATCCGGGCACCGGAGTGTTTCCACGTCGAGAAGAAACTGCGCGAGCGGATGAAGATCCCGGTCTTTCACGACGATCAGCATGGGACGGCGATCGTGGTGGGCGCGGCCATCCTCAACGGACTGTTTCTCCAGGGCAAGCAACTCGATCAGGTGAAGCTGGTGACTTCCGGCGCCGGTGCTGCCGCGCTGGCGTGCCTGGAACTGCTGGTAATGCTCGGTATTCCGGTCGAAAACATCTGGGTGACGGACATTCACGGCCTGGTCTACGAGGGCCGCGTCGAGGACATGGACGAAATCAAGGGACGCTACGCCAAGCGCACCGATGCCCGTACGCTGGCCGAGGTGATCGAGGGGGCCGACGTCTTTCTTGGTCTGTCAGCCGGCGGTGTATTGAAAAAGGAGATGGTGGCGAAGATGGCACCGTTACCGCTGATCATGGCCCTCGCCAATCCAAATCCGGAGATCAGGCCGGAAGAGGTCAAGGAGGTGCGCAGTGACGCGATCATCGCCACCGGTCGCTCCGATTATCCCAACCAGGTGAATAACGTGCTGTGTTTTCCCTTCATTTTTCGTGGGGCATTGGATGTCGGGGCCACCACGATCACCGAAGAGATGAAACTGGCGGCAGTGCACGCGATCGCCGAGCTGGCTCGCGTCGAGCAGTCCGAAGTCGCGCTCAGGGCGTACGGCGAACAGCACACCAATTTTGGTCCCGAGTACCTGATTCCGAATCCCTTTGATCCACGCCTGATCGGCAAAATCGCGCCGGCAGTGGCCGAAGCGGCCATGCAGTCGGCGGTGGCGAGCCGTCCGATCCGGGACATCGAGGCCTATCGCGACAGTCTGGACGAGTTCGTCTATCACTTCGGCCTGATCATGAAACCGGTGTTTTCCCAGGCCAAGCAGGCACCCCGGCGCATCGTGTTTGCCGAAGGCGAGGACGATCGGGTGCTGCGTGCCATACAGGTGATCGTCGACGAAGGAATCGCCCGGCCGATCCTCATTGGCGATCCGCGGGACATCGAGCGCAAGCTCGACCATTTGAACCTGCGCGTAGCTCCCGGCGACGACTTCGATATCGTGTACGCCGACAACAACGAATTCTTCAATGAGCATTTCGAGTCCTACTGGCGGGAGTACCGGCGGCTGACGGAGCGCAAGGGCGTTGCGGCGGAATTTGCCAGGCGAGAAGTACGGCGCCGCGCGACTTTGTTTGGTGCGCTGATGGTCCGCATGGGCGACGCGGACGGTCTGATCTGCGGCACCTATGGTCGCCAGGGGGCGCATCGGGAATACGTGGAGAACGTCATCGGTCTGGCGCCCGGAGTGCGTAAGCTTTACGCGATGAGCCTGCTGGTGCTGCCAGATCGCACCGTGTTCATTGCCGATACCTACATTACCTACGATCCGTCGGCCGAGCAGTTGGCGGACATGACGCTGCTCGCCGCCGACGAGGTTCGTCGTTTTGGCATCACGCCGCGTGTTGCCTTGCTGTCGCATTCGTCCTTCGGTTCGGAAAACACTCCCAGTGCGCTGAAAATGCGCGAGGCGCTGCGAATCCTGAAGGAACGTGCTCCGCGTCTGGAGGTCGAGGGCGAAATGCATGGCGACGCCGCGCTCGACGAGCATATCCGACATCGAATCTTTCCCGGCGACGCGCGCTTGAAAGCGCAGGCCAATCTGCTGATCATGCCCACCCTTGACGCGGCCAACATCTCGTACAACTTGCTGAAGGTCGCCTCGGGCGACAATCTGACGATTGGACCGATTCTGCTCGGTGCTGCGCAGCCGGTGCATATTCTGACTTCGACGGCAACCGTGCGGCGTATCGTCAACATGACGGCGCTGACCGTGGTCGACAAGCTGATGAATGAGCGCTGACTCGTCACCGACAAGCGGCGGCGACCCGGCCCCGTGAAGTGCCGGTCGGCGTCGATGAGACGCGAGTTACCGGAGTCTGCAGGCCACCGTAGCTAGGGCCCATGGCAAATCTCCGAACTGCGCTGGTGCTTGGTGGAGGTGGCGCGCGCGCTGCCTATCAGGTGGGCGTGTTGCTGGCCATCCGGGAATTGCGCGGCGAGTCGACCGAAAACCCGTTTCCCATTCTCTGTGGCACCTCCGCCGGTGCCGTCAACGTGGCGACGCTGGCCTGCAACGCCGGCAATTTCCGCGCTGCCGTCGACGCCCTGGCGGAGGTCTGGCGGAACATGCACGCAGGCCACATCTATCGCGCCGATCCGATCGGAGTCGCTGCCTCGGGCGGGCGGTGGCTGGCGGCGTTGCTGCTCGGTTGGGCGATCGGGCGCAGTCCGCGTTCGCTGCTCGACAACCGGCCCCTGCGAAAGCTGCTCACCCAGCGACTGGATTTTCGCAACATCGAGCGCTCGATTCGCAAGGGCCGGCTTTACGCCGTCAGCATCACGGCATCGGGTTATACGACCGGAGACGGGATCAGTTTCTTTCAGGCACATCCGGAGGTGGGGACTTGGCGACGGACCCAGCGCGCCGGTTGTCGGGCTGCGCTCTCGGTGGACCATCTGATGGCTTCCAGCGCGATCCCTTTCCTGTTTCCGGCTGTACACCTCAACCGCGAATATTGCGGGGACGGATCGATGCGCCAGTTGGCGCCGATCTCGCCGGCAATCCATCTGGGGGCCGAGAAAATCCTGATCGTCGGCGTCGGACAACCGAACGACCTGGCACAGCGGCAGAGTTCGCGAACTTATCCAACCCTGGCGCAGATTGCCGGACATGCCCTTTCCTCGATCTTTCTGGATAGCCTGGCGGTCGATGTGGAACGAATGGAGCGCATCAACCGCACGCTCTCTAAGATACCGGATGACTTGTCGGCGACTGGGGAAATTCCCCTGCGGCCGCTGCGATCGCTGATCATTACCCCGTCCGAACGCCTGGATTATCTCGCTGCGCGCCATGTCGACGCGCTGCCGGTGGCGGTGCGAACGCTGCTTCGCGGTCTCGGCGCGACACATCGGCGCGGCGGCGTATTGACCAGCTACCTGCTCTTCGAAGGGTCCTACACCGGGGCGCTGATCGACCTCGGTTACAAGGACGCGATGGCTCGTCGATTCGAAGTAGAGGACTTCCTGGCGTCCTGAGTCCGTCTGATGTGCTACCTTACATAGTTCATGTATCTCCTTCTTTTTCATCGCCTATGGCTATCATGCGATGGACTGCGGTAAAATTGCCGATAATGAAATGTGCGGGAGGGACGAGATGCGGCCGAGACTGAAAACAGCGTTGTTGATCAGCACCTTGCTGGGCACGATGAGCGCGCCCATCGGCAGCGCCCACGCGACCGAAAAGGTCAGGACGGAAGCTCATAAGAACAAGGCCGAGCCGGTCGTGCACGGGAGCAAGGCGTCGACGGTGGCGCAGAATGGGTCGAACCGGACGGCTGCACACAAGACCGACGCGATCGTCAGAAAAGGCACTGCCGGCGCAGCAGCGAGCAATAGTGCCACGGCCAAGGTGCCGCCGGTGGCCCGACACGGGGCGGTTGCACCGATTGCTCACAAGGACAGGAGCGGATCACGGGTCGCGAAGTCCGAGTTGACTCCAGTCGCGCATGGTGGCAGGTATGCCAGCGCCGCGACGGGTAATGGCGTGGTGCACGCCGCGCATAAACGGGGCCTGACGAGGGTTGCCGCGAGCAGCTTCGATCTCTGGCAGGAACCAGGGCACCTAGCGGTGCAGTCGGGGTCTGCGCTGGTGGTGCCACAGGACGGCGGCGAGCCGCTGTACGAAAAAAATGCCAACGCGGTCGTGCCGATCGCATCGATCACCAAGCTGATGACGGCAATGGTCGTGCTCGACAGCATGCCAAATCTGCAGGCGCCGATTACGATCACTGACGAAGACGTCGACTATCTGCGCGGCAGCCGCTCACGGCTGGGAGTGGGAACGGTGATTACTCGCGAAACGGCTTTGCTGCTGGCTTTGATGTCTTCCGAGAACCGCGCTGCGAATTCGCTGGCGCGTCACTATCCGGGCGGCTTGCAGGCTTTCGTCGCGGCAATGAACCGCAAGGCAATGTCGCTGGGCATGGGCAATTCGCACTTCGAGGATCCCACCGGTCTCAACAGCAACAACGTTTCCACGGCATTTGATCTGGCACGCATGGTTGCTGCGGCGCATCATTACCCGCTCATCCGTGAGTTCTCCACGACTCCAGGTGCGCGTGCCGAGGTCAAGGGTCGTGAACTCGATTTCCACAATACCAACCAGCTGGTGAGCAGCCCGACCTGGGAGATTGGTCTGTCGAAGACCGGGTACATTCAGGAAGCCGGCAAGTGTCTGGTGATGCAGGCGCGCGTCGCGGACAAACCGGTGGTCATCGTGCTGCTCGACTCGGCCGGCAAGCAGACTCGCATTGGCGATGCTAATCGCATCAAGCGCTGGATGGAGAGTGCCTCGGCAACCGGCAGGCAACCGACGCGAGTGTGAGCTGTTTGTTCCGGTCAGCAGCCACGGCATGCCGTGGCTTTTTTTTTCACTGAATTTCCCCTCGATCAAGGCCATTACGCACTTCTTGCGAGTTTGATGGGGCTTGTCGCCGCTTGCGTCCTGCCCGCTTGTCCCGAAAGCACTTGCCTACCGTCGAAACGCCTCTCAAGGTGGCGTCTCCGTCGGCGGGTACCTGGTTGTCAATAATCCCGGCGGAGTGCGGCGATGTCATCCTGTCCGCATAGCACGAGGCGCACGGATTGTTCGACGATGGCCGAATCGCCGCCCGCATTGTCTGGTAGCATGCCCTCCAATGGAGAAGACTATTGCCATTAAATCGGTGAGTTCGCTCTTGCGAGCGCTTGTCCTCGGGATGTTGACGAGTGTTCTGCCGATTGCCGCACATGCCGAGACGGTCGAGCCGGCGATGGTCGCCATCGCCCATCCGGCAACCAGTGACGAAACGATTTCCCGTGCATCGCTGCGCGCGATCTTCGGTATGCGTTTGCAGAAATGGCCAGGCGAGACCGCCACCAAGGTGTTCGTTCTCCGCGACGAAGCTCCCGAGCACGCAACGTTCAGCAAGAGCCTGCTGCAGGTATTTCCCCAGCAGTTGCGGATGGCCTGGGATCGGCAGGTCTTCTCGGGACAGGGCCAATACCCTGAACAGTTGAGCTCCACCCAGGAGATGCTGTCGCGAGTGGCATCCACGCCAGGGGCGATCGGTTACGTCAAGGCGAGTGAGGTAAATCCGAATGTGCGTGTACTCAAGATTCGCTAGCGCCGCGCCGGGTATCGCGCTGTTTGGCGCCTGCCTGCTGTGGGCGCAGCCGGTGCTTTGCCTTGATCTGCTAGGAGGGGACTTCCAGGTGCACGGCTTCGCTTCCCTGACCCTGGTGAATACCAGCGACAACAATTTCTTCGGGCACAGCGACGACCGGATCAGCAACGATTTCTCGGAAGTGGGGCTGAATGCGTCGTGGCGCGTGACGCCGGAACTACAGGTGGCGGCCGAGGTGCTCTCGCGGCGCGCCGGCGGCACCGATGACGGAGGCGCGCGGCTGGACTACGGCCTGGCCGACTGGAGCCCACTCTCGAGCGAAGAAGGACGTGGTGGCGTGCGCGTCGGCCGCATAAAGACTGCCTATGGCTTGTACAACAAGACGCGCGACGTGCCGTTCACGCGACCCAGCATCATCCTGCCGCAGTCGATCTACTTCGAGCGAACGCGCAACCTGACGGTTTCCGCCGACGGAGGCGAGATTTATGTCGAGCGCTATGGCGAAGGAGGGATCCTCTCTGCCAGTTTCGCCTATGGGCAACCGCAGACCGACTCGGACGCGGCGAAAGTCGCGCTGGTCGGACTGAATCGACCAGGCAGCCTCGATTCCGGTCTGGCGCCGGATTTCCAGCTACTGTACGAGGGTGCCGGCGGCACCTATCGCCTCGCTTTCACCGCCACCCGTCTGGATTTGCATTACAAGCCCGGCTTCGGAGACCTGCTGCGCTCCGGTCGGTTCGAGCTGACGCCGCTGATCTTTTCCGCCCAGTACAATGCCGAATGCTGGAGCCTGACGAGCGAGTATGCCTTGCGCCGGTCTTCCGTCTCGAACTTTGGGCCCTTCTTCTACAACGGCACCGCCGACGGGCGAAGCTACTATTTGCAGGGAACGTACCGCCTGGCACCGCAGTGGGAAGCGCTGCTGCGTTACGATGCCTATTACGCTGACTGGGGTGACCGGGATGGCCAGCGTTTTGCGGCAGCGACCCGGCAACCCGCCTTCAGTCGCTTTGCCAGGGACTGGACGGCGGGCCTGCGTTTCGACGTAACTCCGCAGTTCATGTTGCGCGTCGAGGTGCACTGGGTGGACGGTACCGGCTTTCTGGCGGTACAAGACAACCCGAACTCCCAGTCCTTGCGTCGCTACTGGGACAACTACATGCTGCAGGCATCGTATCGCTTCTAGTCGCGACCCATGTCGGACAATCCTCCTGCGCCCCGCGCGCGCCGCGCCTCCAGATTCCTCAGCGTGAAGTGGAAGGTCTTGTTGACCTTGGGCACGGTCATGCTGTCGGTGAACGGCGCCTTATCCTGGCTGCACTTTCACGATCTGACCGTGGGTTTCGAAAAGCAGCGTACCGAGACGAGACAGCGTCTCGTCGACCAGGCCTTTGCCCTGCGCGACGACTTCGGTCTGCGTCTGCAGGGCATGGCCGCAGTACTGGCCGCTTTCGATTCTGTCGACACGCTCGGGACGCGGGCGGGGAGGGAGCGTCTGCGCAGACGTTTCGATAGCTGCTGGGCGGCGCTGCAACTCGATCTGGGGATCGACTCGCTGCAGGTTTACACGGCAGTCGGCCCACCTCTCGCCAGTTGGCCGTCCGACGTACCTGTCGAAACGGATCATGAACTGCAGGTGCGCACCGTCATGCGCAGCGAGCATGCCATGCACTGGACACGCTGCCGGGACGTCTGCACCGAGTACGCCGCGGCACCGATCCTCTCGGCCGGCCGTGTGGCTGGGGTGGTTGTGGTCGGCAGTTCGCCTGCTGACGTGGTCAATTCATTCAAACGCCTGTCAGGTGCCGATCTTGGCGTTCTCCTGCCGGTGACACAGGCGGTGACGGCCCAGCCCGCGGACAAGGAAGTCCTGCAACAAGTCGGCCTGCGGGTGATCGAGCTGAGCAGCAAGGCAAGGGCTCGGCCGCTGCTCCGCCAACTGACCTCGATTCCGCCGATCGACCGGCCGCGCGGGCATGCGTACCTCTCGTTGCCTTACGATGACCAGTACTTCGAACTGTCGTTTCTCGCGCTCGATGCTCCCACAGGAGACCAGTTGCCGCCGATGATGGTGGTCATCGACGAGCTTACCGACGCGCGGGCCGCCATTGGCAAGTCGGTCTGGAGTCGCCTACGGGGTGAGCTGCTCGCTTCATTGTTGTCGCTCCTCCTGTTGGCGATGCTCGTGCACGCGCCGCTGCAACGCATGACGCGAGCTGTATCGGCCATCCCCTTGCTGGGCCGGAGGGCTTTTGCCGAGGCGCGTGCAAGGATTGCTCCGCGCACCCGGCGTCTGCTCGAGGACGAAGTCGACAGCCTCGACGAGGCGGCAATTGCCCTTTCGTATCGGCTGGAGGCTCTGGAAAGCGAGGTTGCCGCGCATTCTGCCGAGACGCAGAAGATGCTGGATCGCATATCGGTCGAGCGGGATTTCAGCAGGGGCCTGCTCGATACGGCACAGGTCATCATTCTGACGCAGTTCGTCGATGGTCGGATCCTGACGTTGAACCGCTACGGGCGGCAACTGTCGGGTTGGCGGGATGAGGACCTTTCCGGGAAACGTTTTTTCGATCTGCTCGGACCCGAAGAATCGTCGCCGGAAGCGATGGTCCGCCAGGTCTTGCGTGACATATCCTCTGGTCGTCGTCGGCATGTGCAATTGGAATCCCTGCTGCTGGCCGCCAGCGGACAGGCGTATGAAATCATCTGGAATCATTCGCGTCTGGCCGGCCATTCTGGCGACAAGGTGATGATTCTTTCGGTGGGGATCGACCACACCGACCGCAAGCGCGCCGAATCACACGTCAAACACCTCGCCGAGCACGATCCGCTGACCGGTCTGGTCAACCGGCAACATTTCCAGCAGGAACTCGAAAGTTCGCTGGCCAGCGCGCGCCGTCTCGGACACGGTGGTGCGTTGCTTTATCTCGACCTGGACGAGTTTCGATATGTCAACGACGTGAGCGGACATCAGGCTGGTGATACCCTCCTGCGGATCGTGGCCGACGAGGTCGGCAAGGTGGCGCGTGCCAGCGATCTGCTGGGGAGGCTGGGCGGCGACGAACTCGGGTTGCTGCTGCACGAGTGTGATCACGACGGTGCCGTCCAGGTGGCGGAAAAAATCAACAAGCGGCTCGCCGAAATCCAGTTTCCCGGATTGCATGCAAGCCATCGGATTTCCGCCAGTATCGGCATCGTGGTCTTCTCCGAGGCGAAGATCGACGTCAAGCAGCTCCTCGCCAATGCAGACATCGCGATGTACCAGGCCAAGGCCAGGGGCGGGGATGGCTGGCACCTCTACTCGGAGGGGGAGGGCGTGCAGGAGAAGATTCAGGATCGTCTGCACTGGAGAGAGATGATCAGCCGCTCATTGACCGACCAGCGATTCGTCGTTCATTACCAGCCGATACAGGATATCCGTGCGCGGCAAGTGAGTCACTACGAGGCGCTGGTGCGCATGCAGGCGGCCGACGGGTCGGTGATTCCACCGGCCGCATTCATGGAAGTAGCCGAAAACAGCGGCTTGATCCGCGAAATCGATCGCTGCGTGATCCAGCAGGTGTTCGCTACAATGGTGTCGCTGTTTGCCGTCGGAAGGTATTACAGGTTCTCGATCAATCTGTCGGGCGTCAGCATCAACGATCCCAAGCTGTTGTCCTTCATCCGCAGCGAGCTGGCGCGTAGCCCATTGCTGCCCAGTCACGTAGTTTTCGAGATTACCGAAACGGCTGCCGTCTCGGACTTTTCCGCGGCACGAGCCTTTATGGAAGCAGTTCGCCAACTGGGCTGTGCGTTCTCCCTCGACGACTTCGGAGTGGGATTCTCATCATTCAACTATATCAAGCAGTTGCCCGTTGATTACGTGAAGATCGATGGCTCTTTCGTGCGTACGCTGGTCGACAGTCCCGACGATCAGGTTTTCGTGCGCGCACTGGCCGAGGTGGCTCGTGGTTTCGGCAAGAAGACGGTCGCCGAGTTTGTCGAGGACGAACGAGCCTTGAATATGCTGCGCAGCTTTGGCGTGGACTACGCGCAAGGCTATTTCATCGGCAAGCCACGGCCCGACGTCTTCTGAACGGCGCGGGCGACGGGATTCCTCGCGCCGAGGGGTTCTCGGCGTCGGTGATATAATCGCGCCCTCGCCTGCTCCCTCGTCTGCCGCCTCCGAGAATGCCGCTGTTTACGCTAGGCATCAACCATCATACTGCCCCGCTGTCGGTCCGTGAGCAGGTGGCTTTTCACTCTGCGGGGGTGCCGCGGGCACTTGCCGACCTGACACACTGCAAGCCGGTTCATGAGGCCGCGATCCTCTCGACCTGCAACCGCACCGAGCTCTACTTCGCGACCGATGCGCCGGAAGCAGCGGCACAGTGGCTGGCCGAGTATCATCATCTGGCGCGCCACGAACTCGATCCCTACCTGTATACGTATCCCGAGCGCGACGCCGTTCGCCATGTCTTTCGCGTTGCCAGCGGCCTGGATTCGATGGTCCTTGGCGAACCTCAGATTCTTGGACAGATGAAAGAGGCAGCACGTGCGGCGGACGAGGCAGGCACTCTCGGCACGACCCTGCACAAGCTGTTCCAGCACTCGTTCGCTGTTGCCAAGGAAGTGCGCTCGACGACCGCAATCGGTGTGAACGTCGTTTCCATGGCAGCGGCCGCGGTGCGTCTGGCGGAACGAATTTTCGGGCGGATCGCCGATCAGAAGCTGCTGTTCATCGGCGCCGGCGAGATGATAGACCTTTGCGCCCGGCATTTCGCGGCGAACCGGCCGAAACAGGTAGTGATCGCCAACCGGACGGTCGAGCGCGGCCTGGCTCTTGCGGACCGCCTGGGTGGCACCGCGATCAGACTCGAGGAAATCGGCGAGCGCCTGGCGCAGTTCGACATCGTTGTTTCCTGCACGGCGAGTCCGCTGCCGATCATCGGTTTGGGCATGGTCGAGCGCGCCATCAGGCTGCGTCGCCACCGCCCGATGTTCATGGTCGATCTCGCCGTGCCGCGCGATATCGAAACGGAGATCGGTGACCTGGACGACGTCTTCCTGTACACGGTCGACGACCTCGCACAGGTGGTCGCCGCCGGGATCGAATCGCGCCAGGCGGCCGTGATCGACGCCGAGGCGATCATCAGCGATAGGGTCGACGGATTCCTGCGCTGGTTGGCGACGCGTGGTACAGTGCCCGTGATTCGTTCATTGCGCGATGCCGCTGAAAGGTCGCGCCGGCACGAATTGGAGCACGCGTTGAAGTTGCTGGCCAGGGGTGAAGATCCGGCGCGGGTGCTCGAACAGTTCTCACATCGCCTGACCAACAAGTTCTTGCATGCGCCAACGCAGGCACTGAGCCAGGCGGCGGGCGACCGCGACGAGTTGCCTTCGCTGGCGGCGCGTCTGTTCCACTTGCACACCGATTCCCACATGGGCGAGTAGCGGGCTTTCGCGACTGACACCAGGTCAATGAAGAGTTTTCCGCTGCTTTCCGGCTTGACCAGATTTCCCGATGAATCAGAGCATTTGTGACAAACTCGAACAGCTCAACGGTCGCCTTCACGAACTCGACCGCATGCTGGCGAGCGGCGAGGCGACTCGCGACATTGACGAATACCGCAAGCTGTCGCGCGAGCACGCCGAACTCGGTCCCGTCGTCGCACTTTACCAGTCGTGGCGAAAAGCCGAGGCGGACCTGCATTCGGGCCTCGAACTGTTGGCTGATCCGGAAATGCGGGAGCTGGCGGAAGCAGAAGTGCAGTCCGCCAGGGAGCGGTTGCCGGCGATCGAATTGGAGTTGCAGAAACTGCTGCTCCCGAAGGATGCCAAGGATGAACGCAACGTTTTTCTGGAAATCCGCGCCGGGACCGGTGGTGACGAATCGGCGCTGTTTGCGGGCAATCTCTTTCGCATGTACGTGCGCTATGCGGAGCGTCGGCGCTGGCAGGTCGAGATCGTGTCCGCCAGCGTTTCCGACCTCGGCGGCTACAAGGAGGTAATCGCTCGCATCATTGGCAACGGCGTGTACTCGCGTCTCAAATTCGAATCGGGAGCACATCGGGTGCAGCGTGTCCCGGAAACCGAAACGCAGGGTCGCATTCACACTTCGGCGTGTACGGTGGCGGTGATGCCGGAGGCCGACGCACTCGAGGATGTGCAGATCAGTCCCGCGGAGATTCGGGTCGATACCTATCGGGCGTCGGGCGCCGGCGGACAACACATCAACAAGACCGATTCGGCGGTGCGCATCACGCACCTGCCGACGGGCATCGTCGTTGAATGCCAGGACGATCGTTCGCAGCACAAGAACAAGGCGCAGGCACTCTCCGTGCTGGTGGCGCGCATCCGCGACATGCAGGAGCGTGAGCAGCACGCGAACAGAGCTTCGGAGCGCCGTAACCTGATTGGCAGCGGCGACCGCTCCGAGCGGATCCGGACGTACAATTTTCCACAGGGGCGGGTGACCGACCATCGCATCAATCTCACTCTTTACAAGATCGACGCAATCCTGGACGGCGATCTCGACGATCTTGTTGCCGCGCTGACTGCCGAACATCAGGCGGATCAACTGGCGATGCTTGCCGAGGGCGAGTGAGGCGCTTGCTCGGGGAAGAGTCGTTGCGTGCGCGGCCTTGCCTTCTGGCGACGGTGTGCCGGCCTGGCGTGTCGAGCCTGCCGGTGACGACGATCGGCGCGGCATGGCGTACGGCCAGCGAGCACATCGACCGGCTGGACGCCCGACTGCTCGTACAGCACCTGGCCGGCTGCCGATACGCCGAACTCCTGGCGCACCCGACGCGCCCGCTGCCGGACGAACAGGTGGCCCAACTCGAGTCGCTCGTTCGGCGGCGGGTCGCCGGCGAGCCACTGGCCTACCTGCTGGGTTCGGCAGAATTCCATGGCCTCGAGTTTCTGGTTAACCCGACGGTTCTGATCCCGCGCCCGGAAACGGAACTGCTGGTCGAACTTGCAATCGAATCTCTTCAGGGCAAAATGGCGCCGCGCGTCTTGGATCTTGGCACCGGCTCCGGAGTGCTTGCGGTGACGATCGGCCATTTCGTTCCGGCGACCGTGCTTACCGCGGTCGACCTGTCTTCCGAGGCGCTGGCTGTGGCCAGGCAGAATGCCAGGCGTCACGAGGTTGCAGTTCGCTTTCTCACCGGGGACTGGTACTCACCGCTGACGGGCGAACGGTATGACCTGATCGTCGCCAATCCACCCTACGTTGCTGATGGCGATCCGCACCTGCAAGGGAACGGTCTGCCTTTCGAGCCGCGGATGGCGTTGACCGATGGGGTGAGCGGGGGCGACGGTTTGGCCTGCCTGCGTACGGTAATTGGCGGTGCAGCGCGGCACCTTCTGCCGGGAGGTCGCCTGCTGGTCGAGCATGGCTACGATCAGGCGGGAAAGGTGCGTGCGCTATTGCGAGCGGCGGGTTTCTTCGAGGTGAGGTCGTGGCGCGACCTGTCGCGGATCGAGCGAATCAGCGGCGGGAGCGTCGAGTGAACGGGCCAGCGTCGGGTGATTCGGGATACATTGTTTTTTTCAACTGGAGGAAATCTTGGTGATGGATGTACAGCAACTGATCAAGGAGCAGGTGACGGGCAATCCGGTGGTTCTCTACATGAAAGGGACGCCGCAGTTTCCGCAATGCGGATTTTCGGCGGTCACCGTGCAGATTCTGAAGGCCTGCGGTGTCTCGCGTTTCCTCAGCGTCAATGTGCTTGAGAATGCCGAGATTCGTAGCGGCATCAAGGAGTACGCCAACTGGCCAACGATTCCCCAGCTCTACGTACGCGGCGAATTCGTGGGCGGCTGCGACATCATGCGCGAGATGTACGAGGACGGCGAATTGCAGAAACTGCTGGAAGGTCTCGTCGATCCGGTGTGACGGGCCAGGCGCAGCCGGCGCGACTGCTTTGCATGGACGACGTCCGGCTGGCAGTCGATCGCCGGTCACTGGTCAAGCCGTGACTAGCCAAAGCAAGGTCTGCCCGCCCTGTCAGCAGAGGTATCATGTCCGCTGCACGGAACCGAGGGAGTGAGGACGGAATGAAGAAGCCAGCGAACAATTTGCGTCTGCCGTTGCTCGGTCTGTCTGCCTTGGCTGGTTCGTCCCTGCTTGCCGCCTGCGCCAGCTATAGCGGCAGCGGCCTGCAGCCCGGGGTGGCGACCATGTCGGAAGTGATCGCGACCATGGGTGTGCCGGCGGTGCACTGGACGAATGCCGATGGCAGCGAGCAACTGGCTTATCCGCGGGGCCCCGCAGGTACTCAGACATTCATGGTTTTCATCGCTCCGGACGGACTATTGCGGCAAATCGACCCGGTGCTCGACATGGAACATTTTGCCCGCATCGAAGCGGGCAAGAGTGACCAGCAGTCCGTGCTGCGCCTGATCGGCCCGTCAGTGCCGCAGTGGACCGAGTACTTCGCGGCGCGCAACGAACTGGTCTGGGAATGGCAGTTCTGCGACGCCTGGAATCAGCTCGCGCGCTTCGACGTGCTGTTCGATGCGACGACCGGTATCGTGCGTACGAGCTACCAGCGGCAAGCCCTGATGGGTCCCAACGGGGTCGCTCCATGGTGCGGTCGCTAGCACGAGTGGCTCCCGCGGCAGAGAAGTGCCGGCCGTTGCCGCCTCAGAAGGAGACCAGGCGAACGTTGGCGGACGTCAGGCGCGCACTGAGGACGGCCAGGAAAGACTGGTAGAAGTGCATTCGACAGCTGTCCGACGAATTCTGCAGAGCGGCGCCGGTGACCCGCACGAGTTTGGCAGTGGTCAGCGCGACAATGTCTGCGCCGCGTCGCGACGTGGTCTTGCCGATCACTGCCATTTCGCCGAAACACTCTCCGGTGGTGAGTAGATCGAGGATCAATCCGTTCTTCAGGACTTTCAATTCCCCTTCGGCGAGGAAATAGAAGCAGTCACCGGCTTTCCCGTCCTCGATGATCACAGTGCCCGGCGAGACGCGGCTCCATTCCGAAAATCGCACGACTTCCCAGATCTCGACATCGGAGAAATCGGCAAAGAAGGGGAAGGAGCGCAGGGTGTCGAATTTTTCGTAGTCGGCAATCGGGTCCGCGGGCGCGTTCAACTTGCCGCTGCGGAATGCATGCGCCAGATCTTGCGCAAATTCCGCCCAGCTCGCGTATCGATTCTCGGTATTCTTGCTCATCGCACGTGCGACGATGGCGTCGAGTGAGGGAGGAATGTCGCTGTGGAGTGCGGATGGCCGGCGTGGCTCGGTGTTGATGATCTGGTAGATCAGGTCATAGCTGTTGCGGGCCTGAAAGGGCAGCCGGGCGGTCAGCAACTGATACATGACCACGCCGAGTGAGTAGATGTCGGTTTGGTGATCGAGCGGCTGATCCTTCACCTGTTGCGGCGACATGTAGGCGGGCGACCCGATTCCAAGTACCAGGGTGCGGTCGGGAGAACTGATGATGGCCGCGCCAAAATCCGAGATCTTGACTTCTCCTTCGTTCGGGTCCGCACTCGCAAAGAGAATATTGGCCGGCTTGATGTCGCGGTGGATGATCCCGGCCCGAAAGGCAAAATCCAGCGCTCGAGTACATTTGAAAATGATCTCGACGACACGCTGGCTCGGCAGGCGAGTTCCGGATGCGCAAGCGCTCTCCAGCGTGCCACCTCCCACATACTCCATGACGATGTAGCAGAGATGGTCATCCACCACTGCATCGTAGGTCTGCACGATGTGCGGATGCAGCAGTTTGCCGACCAGAGCCGCTTCGTTGAGGAAGAGGTGGGTATACAGGGTGCCACGCTTGGGGTCTTTCAGAATGCCCGGAAAAGCCACTTTGACCGCGACCTGGCGCTTGGCGAAGGGGTCCTTGCAGAGGTACACGGTAGAGGTTGCACCACGGCCGATTTCTCGGACGATGTCGTACTTGCCGATCTTCTCCATGCCTTCTCTCGCGCCTAGCCGTGGGAAGACCGCGCTCGGCGGGCACGGGCGATCGCTGCCAGAACCTGGTCGGGTGCCGTGCCACCGACATGACTGCGTGCAGCCAGCGATCCGGCGATGGTCAGCACGGAAAATACATCGTCGCCGATCAGCGGCGAGAAGACTCGCAGGTCGGCCAGCGAAAGTTGGCCGAGATCGACACCCAGTTCCTCCGCACGGCGAACGGCCAGGCCGACCGCGGCATGCGCATCGCGGAATGGGAGCCCCTTTCGCGTCAGATAGTCGGCGAGATCGGTGGCAGTGGCAAACCCCTGCCGCAAGGCGTCACGCATGTTCGCCGGCTGGGCGGTGATGCCCGGAATCATTTCGACGAATATGCGGAGCGTGTCGCTGACCGTGTCGATGGCGTCGAACAGCGGTTCCTTGTCTTCCTGGTTGTCCTTGTTGTATGCGAGGGGCTGGCCCTTCATCAGGGTCAGCAGCGCCACGAGGTCGCCATAGACGCGTCCGCTCTTGCCGCGTGCCAGCTCCGGGACGTCGGGGTTCTTCTTCTGCGGCATGATCGAACTACCGGTGCAATAGCGGTCGGCGATTCCGATGAAGCCGAAACGGGGGCTCATCCACAGTACCAGCTCTTCCGACAGACGTGACAGATGCATCATCAGCAAGGCACAGGCGGCGCAAAACTCGATCGCGAAGTCGCGGTCCGAAACTGCGTCGAGCGAGTTTTCGCAGACGCCGTCGAAACCCAGCAAGTCGGCGACCAAGTGACGGTCGATCGGGTAACTTGTTCCGGCCAGAGCGGCGGCGCCCAGAGGCAGGCGGTTGGTGCGCCTTCTGCAATCAGCAAAGCGTTCGGCGTCGCGGCACGCCATTTCGTGATAGGCCAGCAGGTGGTGGCCGAAAGTGATCGGCTGCGCGACCTGTAGATGGGTAAACCCGGGCAGTGGTGTGGCCGCTTCTCGTTCCGCAAGATCAAGCAGCCGGTCCCGGAAATCACCGAGCAAGTTGGCAATGGCGTCGATCGCGTCGCGCAGGTAGAGGCGGATGTCCGTCGCCACCTGGTCATTCCGCGAACGGCCGGTGTGCAGTCGCTTGCCAGCATCGCCAATCAAGGCGGTAAGGCGCTTCTCGATGTTCAGGTGTACGTCTTCGAGGTCGAGCGACCAGGCGAAGGTCCCGGCTTCGATTTCCATTGCCACCTGCGCCATGCCGCGCTCGATGGCGGCGAGATCGTCGCCGCCGATGATCCCCTGGCGAGCCAGCATGGTCGCGTGTGCCAGCGAGGCACGGATATCCTGACGCCACATTCGCCGATCGAACTCCACCGAGGCAGTGTATCGCTTGACGAGATCCGACGTCGGCTCGGAGAAGCGGCCGGCCCAGGTATACTGCGAAGAAACCGATTGGCTCATGAAGGGACAGGTTCCTCGGCTAAAATCACTCGCAGAACCCATTACAGGCACCACTTCGAGTGATGGCAAGTATAAAGCAAAACGTTGCCGGCCAGCGCCTGCCGGACTTTCGCAACGCCGGGGTCATATTGCGGAGCCTGCTCGGGGTTAACCTGCTGGCATTGGTGGCGGCCATCGTGCAGAGTCAGGGCCTGAGCGATGGTCTCCAGCGTTACGCTGAATTTGCGGTCTGGGTACAACCGCTGCTGCTCTCGAATCTTTGCTTCCTGGCGCTTTTCGGGAAGCTCCTGCGGCGGATGCCCGTCTGGGTCGGCAGGGTGGTGATTGTGATCCTGGCGTTCGCTTCGTCCTTGTTCCTGTTCCAGCTCTGGAGTCTCGTGTCATTCGACCAGAGTGGCTGGCAGCAACTGCTGCGAGCAGGCTTGCTGGGAGGGCTGGCGGCAGCCTCGATGCTGTCCTATTTTGCGCTGCGCGCCAGTGCATTGTCGCCGGCGTTGGTCGAAGCACGCCTGCAGTCCCTGACTGCACGCATTCGGCCGCATTTCCTGTTCAACAGTCTCAACGCCGTGATTTCCTTGATCCGTAGCGATCCCCGACGTGCCGAGTCGGCGCTGGAAGAGCTGGCCGAACTCTTCCGTGCTCTGATGCTGGATCATCGGCAGCTGATTCCCTTGTCCGACGAAATCGCCCTGTGCCATCAATATCTCGATCTCGAAAAACTGCGCCTGGGCGAGCGTCTGCATGTCGAATGGCAGGAAGACCGCCTGCCGGCGAGTGTAGAGGTGCCGCCGCTGATGCTGCAGCCGCTGCTGGAGAACGCCGTCTATCACGGGATCGAACCATCCGCGGAATGCGGCACGATTTGCGTTCGCCTGCTGCGACGTGCTGACGAGCTGCACGTTCATCTTTCCAATCCCTGTATTGGCGGCGGCGAGCATCAGCGTGGGAGCCACATGGCGATCGACAACATCCGCGAGCGCCTCGCCCTCTATTACGATCTCGAAGCACGACTCGATACCGGTGAAGTCGTGCTGGCCGATGGCCGGCACGAGTACCGGGTACACATCGTTCTTCCTTGCCGTGGCGAGTCGCCATGATTCCCGGGGAGGCACCGTCCGTGCTGTCGGTGATGATCGTAGACGATGAGGCGCCAGCGCGCGCGCGCCTGCGCGATCTGCTGAAGGACATCGCGCCGCAACTTGCCAACGAGGTGGTGTGCGAAGCGGCAGATGGCCTGGCCGCACTGGCATTGATCGAGAAGCGGCGGATTGACGTCCTGTTGGTGGATATCCGGATGCCCGGGATGGGCGGCATCGAACTTGCCCGCCATTTGTTCCATTGCGAGCGGCGGCCGGCGGTGATTTTCGTCACCGCCTTCGACGCTTACGCAGTGCGCGCTTTCGAACTCAACGCCGTGGACTACCTGTTGAAACCGGTACGCGCGCAACGTCTGCTTGCCGCTTTGCGCAAGGTCCGTGAACGGGCGCCGTTGTCGCCTGCGCAGATCGAGCCGGCGCAGCAGGCGGCGCGCAGCCACCTTTCGTGTGTCGAGCGGGGGCGTCTGCTTCTGATTCCGGTGGCGGAAATCATTTATCTCAAGGCGGAGCTGAAGTACGTCACGGCGCGCACACGCTCCCGCGAATATCTGCTGGACGAATCTCTGACCCAGCTCGAACACGAGTTTGGCGAGCAGTTCATCCGCTTGCATCGCAGCGTGCTGGCGACCAGGGAGGCGATTGTCGGCTTCGAGAAATGCGGTTCGGACGACGCGGACGCACAATGGCAGGCCATGCTGCGCGACGTTCCCGATCGCCTGCCGGTCAGTCGCCGGCAGTGGCCGCTGGTCAGAACTTTCGCCCGGCAGGTGTTGCCGTGACTTGCTGCGGGCAATCCAGCCAGCGGCAAGTGCTCAACGTCGCTCCCAAACCTGCCAACGCTCCTGTCCGGCAAAGATCGGCAGCGAGTCGTCGACCGGGCGGTCCTCGCGGCAGCTGAAGTTCGTCGCCAGCAGTTCGTGAAGCCGTTCTTGTCGGATTGCGAAGGGAGGCCCGCCAGTTTCATCGCCGAGGAAGAAAAAGCCGGCGAGCAGTCCGCCGCGGCGCAGCAGTTCCGCCATGCGCGACGCATAGTCGGCCCACAGCCGTCGGGGCAGTGCGCAAAGAAAAGCGCGTTCGTAGATTACGTCGAAAGGAACTTCCGGATCGAAAGAAAAGAAGTCCGCACAAAGCAGCGTGCCTTGCCAGCCATCGCCGAGTGTCGCACGGGCAGCGGCAATGGCGGCAACGGAAAAATCCAGCGCGGTCGTTTCCCATCCCCGATCGGAGAGGACGGCCGCCTCCCAGGCGCTGCCGCAACCGGGAAGCAGTACCCGCCAGCGGCGTCCTGACGCGGGGCACAATCCGTTGCCGTCGATCGACTCGTAGCGGGCAGCAAAATCGTACAGGAGCGCCGGAGCCCGGCCCGCGTCCCAGGGGGTCGTACCCTCGCGAAAGCGGTGATCCCAGAAGTCCGCTAGTTCTGGTCTCTGACGCGCGAGCCTTTCAGGCAACAGGCATTTCCTCGATGTTTCGGCAATCGCCGCTGATCGTTGCGGCAGCACGATTCCCGGTCAAACGGGGCGGGTGAGGGATTGCCGGCATGTTAGAATCAGGCGTACCAAGCTGGCGTCGTGTCGGAACTGCTTTCGCGTGTCCACATAGCCGCCGGCGTTTCGGTACTTTCGCGGAAACCTGACTTGACTTCATCTGACTTGGCGCCGGCCCCTTCTCGGATCGTCATCGCGTCTCGCGAATCGCGCCTCGCGATGTGGCAGGCGAAACACATTCGTGATCGCCTGCTGCAATTGTACCCGCAGACCAGGGTTGAAATCCTCGGCATGACTACCCGCGGCGATCAGATTGTCGATCGGCCGCTTTCGGCGATTGGTGGCAAGGGTCTGTTCATCAAGGAACTCGAAGTGGCCATGCAGGAGGGCCGCGCCGACCTGGCAGTGCATTCGATGAAGGACCTGCCGATGGAAATGGCGGACGGCTTCGTTCTCGCCGCCACGTCCGGCCGCGAAAATCCCTGCGACGCTTTCGTTTCCAACCGCTTCGCCACGCTCGACGAACTGCCGCCGAGTGCGGTGGTCGGTACTTCCAGCCTGCGGCGAGAAGCAATGCTGCGCGCCGGGCGTCCGCAACTGGTGATTCGCAGCCTGCGGGGCAACCTCGACACGCGGCTGCGCAAACTCGATGCCGGCGACTTCGACGCAATCATCCTGGCAGCCGCCGGCCTGATCCGGTTGGGTCTGGCAGCCCGAATCCGGTCTGTGCTGGCACCCGAACAGTCCCTGCCGGCGCCGGGGCAGGGGGTGCTGGGAATCGAGGTGTGCGCTGCTCGGCCGGACCTCATCGCCCTGCTTGCGCCGCTGAACGACGCTGCGAGTGCGCATTGTGTGCGCGCCGAACGGGCATTTTCGCGGGCGCTCGGCGGTAGCTGCCAAGTGCCGCTTGCTGCTCACGCCTTGCTCGAGAACGACTGCCTCTGGCTGCGCGGCAGTATCGCGACCCCCGACGGCAGACAGATGCTTGTCGGAGAATTGCGTGGCGCAGCCGGAGACGACGAGTCGATCGGTCGCATGCTGGCGCAGAAACTTCGCGATCGGGGAGCCGATGCCATCCTGGAGAAGCTTGCGGCAAGCCGATGACGAAGCCGTTGCTGGGCAGAAAGATTGTGGTCACGCGCCCGCGCGGGCAGGCGTCGGCGTTGGCCGATCAGATCGCCGGTCTAGGGGGCGAGCCGGTCATCTTTCCTTTGCTCGAGATTTCTCCCGCCGCCGACGATGCCCCCCTGCGGGCAGCGATTGCCCGTATCGACTCCTTTTCCCTGGCCATTTTCGTCAGTCCGAACGCCGTCGATTACAGCCTGCCGGCGATTCTTGCCGAGCGTGTCTGGCCGCCGGGGCTGCGCGCGGTCGCCATCGGCCATGGTAGCGTCGCGCGCCTGGCCGCTTGCGGCGTCGAGCACGCGCTGGCGCCGACCGATCGCTTCGATTCCGAGGCAGTGCTCCAACTTCCCGCGCTGCAGCGGGATTCCGTCGTCGGTAGACGTGTACTGATCCTGCGCGGCAACGGCGGTCGCGAACTGCTCGCGGACGGCCTGCGCGAGCGCGGCGCCGAGGTCGAGCAGGTAGGCTGTTACCAGCGCACGCCCCCGACCAACGCTGAGCCCTTGCTGACGCTCTGGCGGAACCGTCAGCTCGACGCACTGACGATCTCGTCGAGCGAAGGTCTGCGCAACCTGGTCGATCTGCTCGATGTCGCGACACTCGTCAGTTTGCGCCGCACACCGGTATTCGTTCCGCATGCGAGGATCGCCGAACTCGCGCGGGAACTGGCTCTGCAACGGGTGATCCTGACCGGCCCGGCCGACACCGGCATCATTGCAGCGTTGAGCGCCTACGACTGGCGGCCGGATTAGTCCGCCGGAAGCCAGCCTCACTCGCCGCCACCACCGCGCCTTGGCCTAAGCCCAGTCGCGCGGTGTCAAGGCTTCGTAGATTGCCGCTTCCGGACTGCCGGCTTCGGGCCGCCAGTCGTACCGCCACTTGACGGTGGGCGGCAGAGACATCAGGATCGATTCGGCGCGTCCGCCCGATTGCAAGCCGAAGAGCGTACCGCGATCCCAGACCAGATTGAATTCGACGTAACGGCCACGTCGATAGGCCTGGAAATCCCGTTCACGATCGCCGTACGGGTGCGATCGTCTCTTTTCGATGATCGGCAGATAGGCTTCGACAAACGCGTTACCGACTGCCCGCGTCAGCGCGAAACAGCGTTCGAAACCGCCTTCGGCGAGATCGTCGAAGAAGATACCGCCGACTCCGCGCGGCTCGTTGCGGTGCTTCAGGAAGAAGTACTCGTCACACCATCTCTTGTATCGGGCATGGGTATCGTCGCCGAAAGCGTGCAATGCCTGCTTGCAGGTGGCGTGGAAATGGCGGATGTCTTCGGCGAAGGGGTAGTAGGGCGTCAAGTCCATGCCGCCGCCAAACCACCAGGCGGGTTCCGCGTCGGCTCCTGTCGCGAGCAGGGCACGTACATTCATGTGTCCGGTCGGACAATACGGATTCTGCGGATGCAGCACCAGCGAGACGCCCATCGCGGCAAAGGCGCAGCCGGCAAGTTCCGGCCGTCTGGCGGTTGCCGACGCTGGCAGCGCAGCACCGCTGACCTTGGAAAAGGCTACGCCACCACGTTCGAAGACCCGCCCGCCTTCAATGACGCAGGTGCAGCCATTGCCCGTGAGTGGCGAACCGGCCGCCTTTGCCCAGCGGTCCGCCCGAAAGGTCTCGCCGTCCTCCACCTCTTCCAGTGCTGCGACGATTCCGGTCTGCAGGCCGGTAAAGTATTCGCGCAGGCGGGCCGCCTCGATCACCGGCGGCAGTCCGCTTGCGGCAAGGGGATCGGCCGTCGGCTCATCGGCTGACGGCGCGGTGGCCGATGTCACGGCGATATTGCATCCCGTCGAAGTGAATTCCGGCGATCAACTCGTAGGCTCGCCGCTGCGCGCGCTTGACGTTGTCGGAAAGCGTCGTGACGCACAGCACCCGTCCTCCCGAAGTGACGATGCGACCGTCCCGTTCGGCAGTACCGGCATGAAAGACATGACTGTCCTCGGTGCTCGGCGGCAAACCGCTGATCAGGTCTCCGGTGCGGGGCTTGCCAGGATAGTTGGCTGCGGCGAGCACGACCCCAAGCGCCACGCGACGGTCCCAGGTGGCTTCCACGAGATTCAGCCGGCCCGCGACGGCATGTTCCAGTAGCGGCAGCAGGTCTGACTTCAGACGCATCATGATCGGTTGTGTTTCCGGATCGCCAAGGCGGCAATTGAACTCGATCGTCTTCACCGACCCGTTTCTGCCGACCATCAGCCCGGCGTAAAGGAACCCCGTGTACGGCATTCCGTCGGCGGCCATGCCTCGGACCGTCGGCAGGATGATCTCCCGCATCACACGGGCGTGCACTTCCGGAGTGACGACGGGTGCTGGTGAATACGCTCCCATGCCGCCAGTGTTCGGCCCGGTGTCGCCATCACTGATGCGCTTGTGGTCCTGGCTCGACGCCAATGGAAGCACGTTGGTGCCGTCTACCATGACGATGAAGCTCGCTTCCTCGCCTTCAAGGAATTCTTCGATCACCACTTGCGCGGGCGGGTCGTCGTTTCCCTTGGCAGCGCATTCCGGCGGAAGCATCTGATGGATCGCGTCGTGCGCCTCGGCGAGGCTCGTTGCCACGACGACCCCCTTGCCGGCAGCGAGACCGTCGGCCTTGACGACAATTGGCGCCCCTTGCCGGTCGACGTAGGCCAACGCCGCATCCCTGTCGGAGAACGTCGCAAAGCGAGCGGTCGGAATGTTGTGCCTGAACATGAAGCGTTTGGCGAAGTCCTTGGAACTCTCGAGTTGCGCAGCCTCGCTGGTCGGTCCGAAGATCTTCAGTCCGCGTGCGCGAAAGACGTTGACGATGCCTGCTGCCAGCGGTGCTTCAGGGCCGACCACGGTGAGATGGATCTTCTGCTCGGTGGCGAAATCGGCAAGCGCGTGCGGATCAGTGAGGTGGATGTTTTCGAGTCGGCTCTCGCGCGCCGTGCCGGCATTGCCAGGTGCGACATATACCTTTTGCAGCCCCGTGGTTTTTGCCAGTCGCCAGGCAAGTGCATGCTCGCGCCCCCCCGAGCCGATGACCAGTAACTTCATGACGCCCTTTTCACCACCAGAACCAAAGCGCAAGGTAGCGCATCACATCGTTCCCGTGCCACGAGATCAGTGCCGGAAGTGCCGGACGCCGGTGAATACCATGGTCAGGCCGTGCTCGTCGGCAGCAGCGATCACTTCTTCGTCACGCAGCGAACCGCCAGGCTGGATGACTGCCTTGGCACCTGCTGCTGCCAGCACGTCCAGCCCATCGCGGAATGGGAAGAAGGCATCGGAGGCGACGCAGGAACCGGTCAGGTCGAGCCCGGCACTTTTCGCCTTGCTGGCAGCAATGCGGGCTGAATCGACACGGCTCATCTGGCCGGCACCCACACCAAGCGTCATGCCGTGACCACAGAAAACGATCGCATTCGACTTCACGAACTTGGCGACCCGGTAGGCGAACAGCAAATCGCCGATCTGTGCGTCGGTCGGTGCAAGCTTGCTTACCACTCTAAGGTCATCGGTCTGGACGTTGAAAGGATCGGGCGTCTGTACCAGCATTCCGCCGCCGACACGTTTCATTTCGAAAGTGTGATGAATGCGTGCCAAGGGCAGTTCAAGGACCCGCAGGTTCTGCTTGCTGGCCAGCATTTCCCGGGCGGCATCGCTGAATGCCGGGGCCAGGAGAACTTCGACGAAATGCTTGCGGGCGTTCATGGCGGTGACTACGTCGACGTCAACCGTGCCGTTGAAAGCGATGATGCCGCCGAAAGCGGACGTCGAGTCGGTCTGGAAGGCCTTTTCGTAGGCCGCGACAAGAGTGCCGTCGACCGCCACACCACACGGGTTCGCGTGCTTGATGATTACGCAGGCCGGTGCGTCGAAAGCCTTGACACATTCCCACGCAGCATCGGCGTCGGCGATATTGTTATAGGAGAGCTCCTTGCCCTGCAATTGCCGGTAGTTGGCGATTGCACCAGGCAGCGGCATTGGGTCACGATAGAACGCGGCCTGCTGATGCGGATTCTCGCCGTAACGCAGGGTCTCGACGCGGTCGAACGCGAGTTGCAACTGGTCGGGAAAGGTCTGCGGGCGGTCCGCCGAATCGAGCGACGTGAGCCAGTTGGCAATCGCTGCATCGTAGCGCGCGGTGTACACAAAGGCCTTCTTGGCCAGTGCAAAGCACGTCTGCAGGCTCAGCGCACCATCGTTGGCCGCCAGTTCGGCGAGGAGCGCGGGATAGTCCTGCGGATCGGTGACCACGGCCACTCCGGAATAGTTCTTGGCCGCTGAACGGACCATGGCCGGACCGCCAATGTCGATGTTCTCGATCGCCTCAGACAATGTGACGCCAGGTTTGGCAACGGTTTCCCGGAACGGGTAGAGATTCACACAAACCAGATCGATCGTCGGAATTGCATGCTCTTGCAGAGTATTCATATGCTCCGCCAGGTCGCGGCGCGCCAGGATGCCGCCATGCACCTTCGGATGCAGCGTCTTGACGCGTCCGTCGAGCATTTCCGGGGAGCCGGTGTAATCGCCGACCTCGGTGACCGGCAGTCCTGCATCACTGAGCATCCGGGCGGTACCACCGGTAGACAGCAGCTTGACGCCGTGGGCGACGAGCCCGGCGGCGAAATCGAGCGCACCATTCTTGTTGGAGAGGCTGATCAGTGCTTGACGGATTTTCATGTTTGACAATTTGGCTGGAGGATGAGGAGAGTCCGGGAATCCGTTCAGGCGATCAGCTTGTGGTCGACCAGTTTCTTGCGCAGCGTGTTGCGGTTGATGCCGAGAATTTCGGCCGCAAGGGTCTGGTTTCCGCCTGCCTGCTTGAGAACGACTTCAAGCATCGGACGCTCGACGCTACGAATCACCATGTTATATACGGCGACTGGCTGTTCACCGTCGAGGTGTTGAAAGTAGTTTGCCAACGCCCTGCTGACGCAGCTTGCGATATCTTCGCCATCGGGATGATCGCGCGTCATGCAGCAAGTTCCTCGAGTTTGACGTGATCAGGACCTGCTCCGTCGGGATCAACGTGGTGGTACGGCAGATGCTCGTTGTGCTCGGCAAGCGCGGAGAAATACGCATCTATCGCCTGCTTCTGCTGCTCGATGGTTACCAACTGATTGAGCATATGGCGAAAAGCTGCTGATCCGAGCAGCCCTTTGGTATACCAGGAAACATGCTTGCGCGCGATGCCCACGCCGGCTTGGCTGCCATAGAAAAGATACAGATCCTCGATGTGGGCGAGCAAGATCTGATGAATTTCGTTGACGCGCGGCGGTGTCAGGCGGGTTCCCGTGTTCAGGAAGTGCTCGATCTCACGGAACAGCCATGGGCGCCCCTGCGCTGCGCGGCCGATCATTATCGCGTCGGCGCGGGTAGTATCGAGAACGAATTTCGCTTTCTCGGGAGAACCAATGTCGCCGTTGGCGATGATCGGAATGCTCGCGGCGGCCTTGATCGTCCGGATCGTTTCGTATTCGGCTTGGCCGCCGTAGCCGCAGGCACGCGTGCGCCCGTGCACGGCAAGCGCCTTGACCCCGGAATCCTCGGCGATTCTCAGGATGCTGAGCGCGTTGCGGTGGTTCCTGTCCCAACCGGTACGAATCTTCAGCGTCACCGGTGTGTCCGGGACGGCCTTGACGACGGCCGCGAGTATCTTAGCCACCAGCGCCTCATCCCTGAGCAGGGCGGAACCGGCCATTACGCTGCAGATCTTCTTCGCCGGG
>WBZT01000093.1_pt2 | contig 48982 bp, 50 predicted proteins | sample 5204241 | NCBI WGS metagenome assembly WBZT01 (sample SAMN12344358, study PRJNA552823) | activated sludge metagenome | biome: Activated sludge suspended growth; feature: Nitrification reactor; material: Wastewater; isolation source: activated sludge from nitrification reactor of wastewater... | reverse complement strand
GAGGGCGATCGCGCCACCGGGGACGTTGAGCTTGTCCAGGTCCATCCCCAGGTCGTCGGCCGAGGCGAGCACCTGCACGGCGAAGGCCTCGTTGATCTCGTAGAGGTCCATGTCCGAGATCGACATGCCGGCGAGCTTGAGGGCCTTGCGGGAGGCCTCGACCGGACCCATGCCCATGATCTCGGGGGAGAGGCCGGTGGCGGCGCTGGCGACGACGCGAGCGATCGGGGTGAGCCCGAGCTCGTTGGCCTTGCGGTCGCTCATGACGACGACGGCCGCGGCCCCGTCGTTGAGCGGGCAGGCGTTGGCGGCCGTGACCGTGCCGTTCTCGCGGAAGACGGTCTTGAGGCCGGAGACACCCTCGACGGTGACGCCCGGGCGCGGGCCGTCGTCGGTGGACACGACCGTGCCGTCGGGCATCGTCACCGGGGTGATGTCCGTGGCGAAGAAGCCGCTCGCGATGGCCGCTTCGGCCCGGTTCTGCGAGGACACGCCCCACTCGTCCTGGCGCAGCCGGGTGATCCCGCGCATGGTCGCGACGTTCTCGGCGGTCTGGCCCATGGGGATGTAGACGTCGGGGATGATCCCCTCGGCACGCGGGTCGGTCCACACGGCATTGGTGGCGGCGATCTCGGCGGAACGCGCCATGCCGGGCTTGAACAGCACGTTCTGGTCGTCGGGGTTGGATCCGCCGGCACCCGCGAAGTTGCCGTACTGGGAGACGCACTCGACTCCGCCGGAGACGAAGACGTCGCCCTCGCCGGCCTTGATCGCGTGGAAGGCCATCCGCGTGGTCTGCACCGAGGAGGCACAGAACCGGTTGATCGTCGATCCCGGCAGGTGGTCGAAGCCGGCGAGCACGGCGACGACGCGGGCGAGGTTGGCCCCGTGCTTGCCCGAGGGCTCGGCGCAGCCCCAGTAGATGTCCTCGATGTCCCGCGGGTCGAGGGCAGGGATCTGCGCGAGCGCCGCGTGCACCATCTGGACGGACAGGTCGTCGGGACGGATGTCCTTGAGCGATCCCTTGAAGGCCCGCCCGATGGGGCTGCGGGCGGTGGAGACGATCACGGCTTCGGTCACGGGAACTCCTTGTCGGAAGGGATGCGGTCGCGCGGCTTGCGGGCGCTGCGGTCCGCGTCGATCGTATGCCGTGGGCTCGCCGTCGGGCCATGCCCGCAGCCGGTGACCTTCGCCTCCCCCGGGGGTCGCGCTGCTCGGGGGCACCGCTAGCCGAGCACGACGAGGCCCACGGCCGTCGAGAGAGCGTTGGCGGCGACCGCTCCGAGCCACAGCCACGCACTCGGACGGGGCACCCGCCACGCCCAGGCAAGCCCGAGGGCCTCCACCGCCACCGCACCGAGCTCGGCAAGCACCCAGACCACCGGGTGCGGCCAGGCGAGGGCGACGGCATAGACAATGGGGTGCGTGAGCAAGTTGACGCCTACCGCGCCGGCGAGCGCGAGCGGGCGTGACAGGCAGGCGAACCTTGCGGCGAGCACGAGATACACCGGCACCTCGACGAGCAGGGTGAGCCCGAGCGCCAGCAGGTATGCCGCCGCGCTCGCGCTCGTCGCGCTTGCCGCACTCGCGCTGGCGACCAGGGTGCCGCTGGCGGTGACCGTCGTCGGGCTCATCCTTTTCGGTGTCCTCCACAACGTGCTCGAACTGCGCTACGTGTTGGGCCGATTCGGCGACCTGCTTGCCGGTCGGGTGGGTGTGTTGCTCGTCGTGCTCGTCACCGGAATTGTCCTCGCCCGGCTGGCCGGTGCCTACGTCGGGGTCACGGCCCGGACCGCCGAGATCCTCCTGGGCTATACCGTGCTCGCCGCGGGCGCGGCTGTCGGCCTGCGCGGGTGGGCCCGCCTCACTGCCTGGGCGGTGCTGCTCGGGGGCGCCGCCGCGTCGCTGAGCCACCCGGCATACCACGTGGTCGTGCTCGCCCACCTGCACAACCTCGTGCCGCTCGTCTTCCTCTGGGACTGGTCGCGCCGGCTCGCCACCCCCGGTCGTTGGGCCTTCCGTGCGGTCCAGGTCGGCTGGGTGCTCGTCGTGCCCGCGGCGATCCTGCTCGGCGCGGTCGATCGCTGGGTGCACCCGGGCTCCGGAGTGGTCACCGGGCTGGTCGGTGACGGCTCGGCCGTGGTCGCCGCGAGCGCCTGGCCGGGCACCCCGGAGCTGGCCGTCCGGATGCTCGTCGGCTTCGCCTTCCTCCAGACGATGCACTACGTGGTGTGGGTGTGGTTCATGCCTCGTGCGGCACCGGAGGTGACGGCGGCCTTCGAGGCGCGCTGGCCGGCGCTCACCAGCCGGCGGGTCTGGGCGATCGGGCTGGGCCTCGGCGTGCTGCTCGCCGCCCTCCTGCTCGGCGACTACGGTCAAGGCCGGACGGTGTATGCCGCCCTCGCGTCCTACCACGCCTATCTCGAGTTCCCCGTCCTGCTCGCGCTCCTTGCCCGTCCGTCCCGATGGAGGCTTCGGTGAGATCCGCCCTCGTGTTCGACGTCCTGCCGCCGTCGCTCCGCGGCGGAGGTGGCGTCGTCGTTCTGTCGGTTCTCGTGGTCGTGGTCGTGGTCCTCGTCGTGGGTGTGGGCGCGCTGACCGCTCTCGTCATGCTCGCGCGCCGGCGCCGCCGCTGACGTCTCGGTCCCGTCGTCGGCGCGTCGCGCTGCGGACGAGAACCGCGGCGATGGTCGCCACGGTCCGTTCGCAGACGACGAGTGACGGACCCTAGAGGTCGCGCACGAGACCCTTGAGCACCATGTCCGTGTAGCTGACGATGCCCACGATGTGGCCGCGTCTGGTGACCGGAGCCCGCGACAACCCGAACTTGTCGAACAGGCGCGCGCAGTAGCGGATGTTCATGTCCGGGTGAACCGTGATCACGGGCTTCGACATGATCTCGTAGACGTTCACGCGGTCCGGCGCGCGGTCCGTGGCGAGCACCCCACGCGCGATGTCGGAGATGAGGACGATGCCGTATTCGTCGTCCTCGTCGCGCTTGTCGACGATAAGGGCCTTCGTCTCGATGTGTTTCATCTGTCGCAGCGCTTCGGCGATCGTCGTGCCTCGATCGACGAGGTCCACCTGGGTCTTCATGACATCCTTGACCCGGATGATCTGACGTGGCGAGTTCACAAGTCCTCCTCGATGAGTGCGGTGAGTGTGCGCGCCTGGTGAAGGATGCCCACCGCGTCCTCGACGTCCACCTGGAAGGCGATCCCGGCACCCTCGCGCGAGTCGAAGGCGGCTACCTGCCCGATGCGTTCCAGGATCCGGCGTGCCAGGTGCTGCTCGACGAGCAAGAGGATGACGTCCCGTTGGCTGACCAGGTCCATGCCGAAGAAGGTGCGGGGACGGTTAAGTCCCTCCCCGCGAGCCTGGTTGAGGACCGTCGCCCCCGTCGCCCCGGCCTCCCGGGCGACCTCGACGACTTCCTGGGCAAGGCCGTCGTCCACGGCCACGACGATGAGTTTGAAGTGCATCACGCCTCCTGGCTGGTCCGGACCTGGGGACTGGGCGCACGTGCGGGTGCCGCGCGGCCCTGGGGTGCCCCGCGTCGCCGCGACCGCCGCTGGCCGATCTGGGCGTAGCCCATGACTGCCATGATGGGGAACAGGCTGGCGAAGGCGATGAGCCCGAACCCGTCCACGAGCGGGCTGCGCCCCGGGATGTGGCTGGCCAGCCCGAGGCCGAGCGCGGCAACGAGCGGCACGGTGACGGTGGAGGTGGTCACCCCACCGGTGTCGAAGGCGAGCGCGAGAATGCTGCGCGGGGCGTGGAATGCCTGGATCGACACCACGAGATAGCCGACGATGATGTAGGCCGGTAGGGGCGAGCCGTTCACGATCCGGAAGCAGCCGAGGGCAATCCCGACCATGACACCGAAGGCGACGACGATGCGCAGTCCCCAGGCACTGAGGGTGCCGCCCGAGACGAGTTGCGCCTTCTTCGTCACCGCGATGAGCGCTGGCTCGGCGATGGTCGTCGCGAAGCCGATAAGGCCTCCGAAGGCATAGACGGCCCAGTAGTCCTGCCAGGAAGCGGCCGCGGCATCACCGACACCGAGGAAGGCAGAGTCGGTGAGCTGTTGCGCCATCGCACGGCCGAGGGGGAAGAGGGCGTTCTCGAGGCCCGTGATGAACAGCACCATTCCCACCAGGACGAGTGCGAATCCGACCGCGATACTGCGGATCTCGGCTAGTCGTTGACGTATGACCAGTCGCTGGAAGACCGCGATCAGCACGACGATGGGCAAGAGGGCCAGAATCGTGTCGCGCAACGTGGTCCCCAGCACGGACAGAGCCTCGTTCATGACACGAAGATCCCGTAGCCCATGACGAACACCATCGGGGTGAGCGAGGCAAAGGCGATGAGCCCGAAGCCGTCGACCATCGGGTTGCGTCCTCGGATGGCGGTGGCCAGGCCGACCCCGAGCGCGGTGACCAGGGGCACGGTCATCGTCGACGTCGTGACACCACCGGAGTCGTAGGCGATCCCGACGATGTCCGGCGGGGCGAACACGGTCATCACCAGCACGCCGAGGTAGCCGCCGATGATGAGCCAGTGGATCGGCCAGCCGCGGATGATCCGAATGACCCCCACGACGATCGCTGCTCCCACCGAGAGCGCGACCGTCAGCCGGAGCCCCACGGCATAACTCTGCTGAGCGTCGGGGGTCGGGGCGATGGCACCGGCTTCGGCCGCGACTGCAGCGGCCTCGGCCGCGATGGCAATGAGCGCCGGCTCGGCGGCGGTCGTACTGAAGCCGAGGGCGAAGGCGAAGATCGTCAGCGCCCAGACGCTGCCCCGTTTGGCAAGGCCGAGTGCCATCGTCTCCCCGATCGGAAACAGCCCGAGGTCGAGTCCACGGACGAACAGGGCCAGTCCCACCACGACCAGCACCGAGCCGGACAGTATCCCGGCCAGGTCAGGCAACGGCGCTCGCAACACCAGCAGCTGGAAGGCAGCGACGACCAGGACGATGGGAAGCAGGTCGCGAACCGCGAAGACGAGGTCGCGGGCCAACGCGGCACCGACCTCCCGCATCATGTGGCGCTCACTCCTTCGTGACGTTGCCCCCACCCTGGGGTGCCTGCCTCGGTTCGGCTAGGGGGCCCCACCCCCAATCAGGCTGGGGGAAGACCGCAATCCTGGGCACCCGAACGGCTGTGGTGCGACTAGGGTTCGAACCGTCGGCGGCAACCTGTCCGCCGCTCACGGAGGCGTCGACGCGGAGGCTCGCGATGTCGCTGTTCTGGAGGCTCTTCCTCGGCAGTGTCGCCACGTTGCTCGTGGCGACACTGGTCCTGGCGTTCGCGCCGGTCACCGTGTCAGAGACAGCCAGCCTCGACGAGATCCTCGTCCTGGGGATGGGTTTGACGGCGATCTTCGCGGTCAACGGTTTCATCATCCGGCGCGCGCTGCGTCCTCTTGGGGACCTGCGCGAGGCGCTCACGGCGCTGGACGCCCCCAGGCGGGACCGGGGGGTGTTGGTACGGGGACACGACGAGATCGCCGCGCTGGCGACGGCATACAACCTCATGCTCGCGCGGCTCGAGCGGGAGCGCGAGAGCAGCACACGTGCGTCGCTCACCGCCCAGGAGGGCGAGCGTGCCCGGGTTGCCGCGGAACTGCATGACGAGGTGGGGCAGCGGCTCACCGTCATGCTGCTGCGTCTTGAACTGCTCGGGCGCGAGCTGACTGCGCCCCTGCGCGGTGAGGTGTCCGAACTCAGCGAACTCGCCCGCCGCACGCACGACGACGTCCGGGCCATCTCCGCCCGGCTGCGTCCGGGGGTCCTCGCCGATCTCGGGCTCAAGGCCGCCCTCGCCGATCTCGTGGATGAGCTCTCCCGGCACTCCGGACTCGTCGTCGAGTCGGTCTTCCCCGCGGGGCTTGAGGGCTCACCAGAAGAGGAACTGGTCATCTATCGGGTGGTTCAAGAGGCGCTCACGAACGTGGTCCGCCATGCCGGGGCACGTCGCGCGGTGGTGATGATCGCCGAGTCGAATACCGGGCTCGAGGTCGTGATCCGTGACGACGGCTCCGGTGCGCGCGGTCAGGCAGGCACAGGCATCATGGGTATGAGCGAACGCGCCCGGCTCGTGCACGGGACCCTGGTCGTCGACGCGATGCCCGGGGTCGGCACGACCGTGCGACTGAGCATTCCCACGTGGCGCAGCGGAGGTCACGAATGAGCCAAGGTGGCGGGCACGAGGGTAGGGCGCCAGCTTCGGCGCGCATCCTGCTCGCCGAGGACTTCACCCTCGTGCGGCAGGGAGTCCGACGGATCATCGACGCCGAGCCCGACCTCGCCGTTGTCTCCGAGGTGGAGGACGGTGCCGCCGCAGTCGAGCGCATCGCTCGGGGGGGCATCGACCTGGCCATCCTGGATGTCGCCATGCCGCGCATGACCGGGCTCCAGGCCGCACGAGAGATCTCGCGGCGCGGGCTTCCCGTGGCCATGCTCATGTTGTCGATCTACGACAACGAGCAGTACCTCTTCGCGGCTCTCCGTTGGGGGGCCGCCGGATACGTTCACAAGTCGGTGGCCGATCGCGATCTCATCGCGGCATGTCGGGCGGCCCTGCGTGGCGAGTCTTTCCTCTATCCGGCGGCGGTATCGACCCTCATCCGCAAATACCTCGCGAGCCAGACGTCCGGGGATACCCTCGCCGTGCTCTCCCCGCGCGAGGAGGAGATTGTCAAGCTCATCGCCGAGGGCCACACCGGCAAGGAGATCGCCGACCTGCTCTTCCTGAGCCCGAAGACCGTGGAGCGGCATCGGACCAGATTGCTGGACAAGCTCGGGCTCAAGGATCGGGTCGAGGTCACTCGCTATGCGATCAGGACCGGCCTCATCGAGCCATGAGCGCGCTTTCGTCAACCCCCGGGTGCACGACGATCGCGGGTGCATGGAGCGACCCCAGCGTCGCGAGAGCCGCACAGGCACCGAAGTCCGCTCGTGCGTGCGGCCCGCACACGAGCACCACGACATAGGCCTCGGAGCACGACCGAACCATCTCGGCGAACGACCCGACGCGCACGAGCGGGCGCTGCCCAAGAACCGCGCGCACGGTCTTCGGCACGGCATTTGTCGTGGACAGCACCGGCCCGTCGGGTGCAGCGCGAAACAGGCCGGGGACCACGGCAACGGGCCCCGGATACAGCGCGAGGAGCTGTCCGACCAGTGGTGTGAGCCGCCGGCCCCGGAGCGAAGCGGGGCCAGGGGTGCCGACGACGACGAGGCCACCCTTGCGTCCCCGTTCCAGCAGGGCGTCGAGACCGGGGTTCGACAGCATGACCAGCCGCCCGCCACTGTCGTATGCCAGATCCGTGGCCCAGCGCAGTGCCGCGAGATGGTGGGCGGTCGGGGTCTCGACGGAGACGACGACCTCGGGTGGGACGTCGCGCGCCCCCGGCGGTGATGCCGGAGCAGGGCGCGGGCTCGGGGTGTGCTTGAGCAGGAACATCGCACCTCCTCGCCGGACGATCGGCTCGCTCCCGGGCTTCCTTCGCCCTTCGACCGTCCCGCATTCGCTCCCCAGGGCACCAGAGATGCGACCCAGATGGGGGCTTCTCGCCAGAGGGTTGAGGGTGCGACCTCAACCCTCCGGCCGCGCCGGGCCGCTGCGACCTCGGAAATCTCCGAGTCCGCTGCGCGCCTTCGTCGCTCAGGCAGTGCCGCATTGCCCGAGCTCCTCGGCACTTGCTCCGCTGCGCGCCTTCGTCGCTCAGGCTTGACCGGTGGCCCGCAGGACGTCCTGGAACCACTCGACGCTGGTGTCGAAGGCCTTGTGCCCGGCGATCCGCGGGAACTCGATGGCTCGCAGCTCGTCGCCCTGCTCCTCGTCGTTGCCGATGACGCCGGGGGTGCCGGCGATCGCGGCCTCGACGGCCTTGTCGCACATGGCGGCGATGAGGGCGAGGTCGGTGGCATTGGCCTTGGCCGAACGGCTGAAGTAGCCCGACTTCTGGACCATCGTCTTCTCGGCGCCGAGCTTGGCCGCGAACTGCTTGGCGAAGTATTGGCCGGGGTTGATCAGGTCGATCTTCACGTGGCCGAACGGGTCGCGCGGCACCTCCTCGCCAGCTGCTTCCATCTGGGCGACGATGTCGGCGACGCCGGCGCCCTCGGAGACGAACAGGTTCACGCAGCCGATCTCGTCCATCACCGCGCGCAGGCGGGCCGCCTCGGCGTCGAGGTCGATCGCCAGCTCGGGCACGTAGACCCCGTGGATCGCCCAACGCTGCGGGGTGAGCCCGAAGCTGGGCACCCACTGCTGCTGGGCGTGCCAGGCCTGGTAGTCGCTCGCGGCCTTGGCGGTGAGCCAGCCGCAGCCGCGGCCCATGACCTCGTGGACGATGAGCATCCGCGGGTTGGAGCCGTGCTCGGCCAGGATGTTCTGCGCGAACACCGAGGCCTGCTCGGCGGCGGTGAGGGCGCCGAGCGACTGGCGGATCGGCACGATGTCGTTGTCGATCGTCTTGGGCAGGCCGACGACGGTGAGCTCGTAGCCCTCCTCGTGTAGGTATGCCGCGAGGTCGGCTGCCGTCGTATTCGTGTCGTCGCCGCCGATCGTGTGCAGGACGTCGACCCCATCGGCCTTGAGCCGCTCGGCAGCGACTTGGAGCGGGTTCTCGCCCTCCTTCACCAGACCCCGCTTGACCAGGTCCTTGGCGTTGGTGAGTTTCACCCGGCTGTTGCCGATGGGGCTGCCGCCGAAGCCGTGCATGAGATGGGCGTTGGCGCGGGTCTCGGCGTCCGCGACGAGGTAGTTGCCCGCGAGCACGCCGTGGTAGCCGTGCAGGTAGCCGATGATCTGCGCATCGGGCAGGATCCGGGTGTAGCGCTCGATGAGGCCACCGACGGCCGAGGACAGGCAGGGCGCATAGCCGCCAGCGGTGAGCAGGGCGACGCGACGGATCTCACGGGACATGGGGCGGGCCTTCCGTGCGGGTGACGAGTTCCCTCAAACCCTATTGCCGGATCGCGCGCGCCGGACTGTCGCGTGCGGCATACCGCGGCAGCCGTATGCCGTGTTCACCCGCCGTTCATGTGCGAGCCTCCGGATCAGCTCCCGAGTAGCGACAGGCCGCCGAAGCAGACTCCGGCCAGGACGATGAGGCCGAGTGCCATGCTGCCGAGGACGGCGACGATGACGATCGCGAAGATCTTCCACGTGCTCGTCGTCTTGGGCCGGACACCCGGATATGGCTGCGGGGGAGCGGCATACGGGCTCGGCCCGGCCGGTGGCCAGCCGGCCTGGGGGGCCGGAGGGAACGGTGCGGGCGGCAGCTGTGGCTGCGCGGGAGGCTGCCCGGGCTGTGGCCCGCTCGGGTGCTGCCCGGGTTGCTGCGGGCCGGGTTGCGGCTGGCCGGAGGCGGAAGACTCGGTCATCGGTGCCCCCACCATCCGGTGCCCACGACCCAGACACCGGCCAGCGCCGCCCCGCCTAACACGGCCAGATAGGTGAGCACGAGGCGGGTGTCGCGCAGCAGGCAGCGGCTGCGGGTCAGCCCGGCCCGTCGTGCCCGCCAGTAGCCGGTGAAGGCCAGCCCGGCGAAGAAGGCGAGGGCGAACGGACCGAACATCCAGCCGAGCAGCGCGACCGTGGCGAAGATGCACAGCCTCAAGGGGTCGAAGAGCGGCTGTGCTTCCGGCGCCGCGGAAAGCGGCGCACCCGGTATGCCGGGCGTGACGGGAACACCGGCCGTGACGGGGACTTCACTCACGAGTTCACCTCCAGGGAGCGGACGGATCCGGTCGCGGTGCTCAGGCGGGTGCGCGACAGCGGCGCCCACGCCTGGACAGCGCAGAAGGGTGCGCACTGGTGCGCACCGTCGTCGGGGGCGACCGTGCCCACGTGCACGCAGCACTGGGTGAGCCGCTCCTCGATCATCGTGTGGATGTCCATGAACGGCTTGACCGTCACCCGCACGACCCGCTCGGCGAGCATGGTCCGCAGCCGGTGCGCCTGCCCGGGCAGGCGTGACGCGGCGAGGGTGGTGAGGGTGCCGATGCCGATGTCGCAGGTCGTGCAGATGTCGGCCCAGATCCGCCCGACGTCGGGATGGGAGACCGAGGACTGCTCGCTCAGCAGGCCGAGCAGGCTGTCCTTGACCGACGCCCGCAGCGCTGCGGGCAGGTCCTGGTCGGCGAAGCGGTTGGCGAACTGGTCGGGAGCGAGGTCGAGGTAGTCCTTGAGCCGGTCGGGTCCGATGAGCGACACGAGCGAGCGCCACGTGCCGGAGTCGTCGCGCAACAGGTAGCCGACCGAGCAGCAGTGCGGGTGGGAGCAGGGCAGCGCGGTGAGGTCGCGCCAGGTCACCAAACCGCCGGTCTGCTCGCCGAGCCTGGCGAGCACGCCGGTGTGGGTGAGCCGGTCCTGGGGATCGATGCCGGCGCTGCGGCCCGAGCCGAAGACCGGCTGGATGGTCACCCCGCCGACATAGGGGGTGTCCAGGGCGAGCCGGATGACCGGCCCGATCTGGTCGTCGTTGACGCCGAGCGCCGCAGTGAGGGTGAGCGTCGTGAAGATCCCCGCTGACGTGAGCCGCCGCAGGGCCTCGTGCTTGAACCGGAGCAGGTCGGCGCCCCGGTGGTGGATCGACCCGGCCGGGGTGAGCCCGTCGAACTGGAGGTAGACCTCGACCCGCTCGCGGTGGCGGACCAGCGCGGCGAGCAGGGCGTCGTCCTGGGCGAGCCGGATCCCGTTGGTGTTGACCAGGATCCGGATGATCGGGCGGGCGACCAGCTCGTCGAGCAGCCGCTCGAACTGCGGGTGCAGCGTCGGCTCGCCACCGGAGAGCATGAGCACGTCGAGTCGGCCGCGCTCCTTGGTGAGCCGGTCGTCGACCGAGGCGAGCACCTGCTCGAGCGGCGCGGTCGCCTGCAGGGCTGGCGCCGAGTCGGCGAAGCACGTGGGGCAGCGCAGATTGCAGTGGTCGGTGACGTCCTCGAGCAGGATGCACGTGTGCTGGGTGTGCATGTGCGGCATACCGTGCAGGTATGCCGCGGGCACCGGCTGGAAGTTGCCCATCCGGTCGGCGACGTGCTCCTTCGTCGTCGCCGTCCACTGCTCCAAGTAGCCGAGGATCTCCGCCGATTCGTCGTAGAAGGTCCGGACGAATCCGTGCTCGGGGCAACCCCGTTCGAGCCACACCCGGCCCTCTCGGGCGGCCAGCCACCCGGACAGTCGCCGGACGTCGGCGAGCGGTTGATCGGGCCGCAGCGCGTGACATCGGGGGCAGAAGGCGTTGACGTAGCGGTGGACGCGGAAGTCTCGCAACGGCATACCCGCGCCGACGGCGGGTCGCGCGCTCACCAGGGCCCCTGGGCGACGGCGCTCGCGGGTGCGAGGCTCTGGCGCGGGGCGAGCGTGTAGGCGCCGCGGCGCCACTGCACGGCGACTCGGGCGAGTAGCAGCGGCACGGTGAGCAGGAGGAAGAGCTGGGAGCGGTCCAGGCCCGCCCACACCACCTCGTCACCCCGGGTGAACTCGACGAGGAAACGGAAGACCCCGTATGCCGCGAGGTAGACGACGAGGGTCTCGCCCGGGGCCGTGAGCCGATGACGCAAGACACGCCAGAGCACGACGAAGGCGACCGCGTGGAAGGCGATCTCGTAACCGAAGGACGGGTGCAGGGCCACCCCGGCGACCCCGTCGAGCCGCGTTGCGGTGGCCTGGTCGAGGGCGGGACCGAAGCCCAGCGGGTTGGGCGAGCCGGGCAGCTCGGTGAACAGGCAGCCGAACCGCCCGATCGTCATCCCGAGGGCGACCGCGGGGGCGAACAGGTCTCCGGTGCGTGCGGTGTAGCCGGTGAGTCGCTTGCCGACATGGGCACCGAGCCAGGCACCGAACAGGCCCCCGAGGATCGAGCGGTTGCCGTAGACCCACTGCTCGGCCACGCTCGGGTTCGCCCGCAGGTCCACGTGTTGCAGGATCGGACCCAGCCGCATGAAGATCGCGCCGCCGACGAGCGCCGCGGTGACGACGTAGACCAATCGCAGGTCGGTCTGCCGACGACGGCGGGCCTCGACGAGGAAGACCGCGAGCGCGGCGGTCAACCCGAGGGCGACGAAGGCGTCGTGGGTCGGCACCGGAAGGTCGATGCCGAACAGATCCCCCAGCGTCGGAAACACAGGTGCACGCTACCCCGAGGATTGCACGCTCGACAGCAGCAAGCCCGCGGCCGCCCCGCTCAGAACTGCCGGTACATCACATGCAGCCCGACCGGGCCATGGTGCTTGCTGCGGAAGGCGCCGGGGACGCTGCCGACGATCGAGAAGCCCAGCTGTTGCCACAGGGCCACCGCGGCCATGTTGGTCTCGACGACCGCGTTGAACTGCATGCCGGCATAACCCTGCTCGATCGCCCAGCGCAGCACCTCCTCGGCGAGCGCCCGCCCCACGCCACGGCCCTGGGCGGCGGGGGAGACCATGAACGAGGCGGTCGCGATGTGGTCCCCTCGGCCGGGTCGGTTGGGGCCGGCCTTGGCCGTGCCGAGGAAGGTGCCCTCGCCGCCGTCGGTGCCGTCGGCGGCATACGCGACGACACACCGCGCCGGCGGCGGCTCCATCCACGTCGCGGCGATCTGCTCGTCGGTGAGGTCCTCGGGATAGGCATAGGTCTCACCGTCGGCGACGATGTCGCGGAAGACGGTGACGATGGCGGCGAGGTCGGCGGGGGTCGCGTCGCGGATGAGCACCCGGCCAGTATGGCGTTCGGCGGGTATGCCGCGTGGGCGGCTGCGTCGGTAGATTCCGGGACATGGCGCAGCAGCCCGAGCAACACGAGCACCCAGGGGATCTCGTCCTCGATGTCACCGAACAACGCGTCCTCGGGGCGTTGCTCGAGAAGCAGGTGACCGTGCCCGGCAGCTACCCGCTCTCGCTCAACGCGCTGCGGTTGGCGTGCAACCAGACCTCCAGCCGCGAGCCGGTGGTCGACTGGGACGAGGAGACGGTGCGGGAGTGCCTGCGCGGGCTGCGCGCCCGCGACCTCGTCCGGGTCGTCCACGGCGACCGCGCGCTCAAGTACCACCAACTGCTCGCGGACGCCCTGGGGCTTGCCGCCGACGAACGGGCTCTGCTCACGGTGCTGCTGCTCCGCGGCCCCCAGGCGCCGGGCGAACTCAAGGTGCGCACCGAGCGGCTGCAACCGTTCACCGACCGGGACGCGGTCGAGGCGTGCCTCCGGGAGCTCTCGGCGCGCGAGGTGCCGCTCGTCCACGAGCTGCCCAAGGCCGCCGGGCAGCGGGAACACCGCTGGATCCACCTGCTCGGTCCGGTCGCCGGTCTGCCCGAGGACACCCCGGTCGTCGAGGCGGTCGACCGGGAAACGGTCCTCGCCCGCGACGGCGCGACCGGTCGCGACGCACGCGTCGTCGCCGCCTACGACGCGGTCGCCACGGCATACGCGCTGGAGTTCGGCGACGAGTTGGCGGGCAAGCCCTTCGACCGGTGGCTGCTCGGGCGGATCCCCGCGCTCGCCGGCGTGTCGCCGGTCGCCGACGTCACGGGCTTCGACCTGTCGCCGGGGATGGTGCAGGAGGCGCGAACGAACCAACCTGGGGTGCCCTTCGAGGTGGGCGATCTCACCCAACTCATGCGTCCGCGGGTCGCCACCGCGTGGGGCGCGATCACCGCCTGGTATGCCGTCGTGCACCTTGCCGGATCCGAGTTGCCTTCTGCCATTGGGGGATTGGCGCGCGTGCTCAAGCCCGGAGGGTGGCTGGCCCTGGCCACGCACGTCGGGACCACGGTCCACCATGTCGAGGACTTCCTCGGGGAGCCCGTTGACCTCGACTTCGTCCTGCACGACCCGGACGTCGTCCGTGCGGCGGTCACGAGTGCCGGACTCGACGTCGTCGAGTGGTATGTCCGCGGGCCGCTCGCGGGCATCGAACCCGAGACCGACCGGCTCTACCTGCTCGCGCGGACGCCATTGGGGTAGCTGCTGGGAACGGGGGCTCTCTGCCGCTACCATGTGCCTTTGCTACCGGGCCCAGACGAAGGGGCCCGGGGGGAAACCTTCTCGGGGAAGGCAACGCGGTGGTAGTGGGGTCTGATGGTGTGCGCGCCGACGGCAGCGCCCCGTCGGCGTCGTTCCGGCCTCGTCGCCGGGCCGTCACGGCGGGTCTGGCCTGGGCCCTGCCGGTCGTCGCGGTCGGCGCAGCAGCACCTGCGTTCGCGGCCTCGGGCTGCTCGACGTTCTCGTTCGCCCTCGACGACTCGCACGCGGCTTACGACCAGGTGACCGTCACCAACACGGGCACCCGCGTGCTTCCGGCAGGCACGACGATCACCTGGCTGGTCCGCAACCGCGCGACCACCAACGCGACGCTCGCCATCACTGCGGTGTCCGGCGTCACCGCGAGCCCCACCTCCGCGGGCATCACCGCGGGGGGGACCACCACGTTCACGTTCACGCTCTCCGCGCCGCTCGCAGCCGGCGCCGCCCTCTACTGGCGCTACACGATCACCGGCTGGAACTACGCGACGAGGGTGACGATCAACGGGTGCGCGGGGGCGACGGCGTGCCTGTCCAGCCTTTCCTACACGCCGGGTACCGCGTGCCCGGAGACGCCGCTCGCCGGAGCCGGCGCCAGGGCGGCGAACGGCAGCGGCGGCTCCGACGTCTTCCCCGACCCGCGGGTCATTCCGCCGAAGTGAGGCCGACCGGACAGGTCATCCCGTTCGGTCCGTGATTGCAGTAGCCGCGGGGGTTCTTGTGCAGATAGCCCTGGTGGTAGTCCTCGGCGAGGTAGAACTCGCCGGCCTGCGCCGCCGAGCGGATCTGCGTGGTGATCGGCCCGAAGCCGTGGGCGCGTAGGACCTCGCCGAAGGCGTCCCGGGTCGCGAGCGCAGCAGCCTCCTGCTCCGCGGTGGTCCAGTGGATCGCCGACCGGTATGCCGTGCCGACGTCGTTGCCCTGGCGCATGCCCTGGGTGGGGTCGTGGTTCTCCCAGAACACCTTGAGCAGTGCCTCGGCGGATGTCGCGCGGGGGTCGTAGACGACCCGCACCGTCTCGGCATGTCCGGTGCGACCCGTGCACACTTCGTCATAGGTGGGGTTCGGGGTGTAGCCCCCCTGGTAGCCCACCGTGGTGACGACCACCCCCGGCTGGCGCCAGAAGATGCGCTCGGCACCCCAGAAGCACCCCATCGCCAGCTGGATCACCTGTGAACCGGGTGACCACGGCCCCTCCAGCGGCGTCCCGAGCACGACGTGCAGTGGCGCGAGGTCGAACGATCGGGTGGCGCGGCCGGGGAGTGCGTCGGCGGGGTCCACCATGTTCGTCGGGCGGCCGAAGAGGAATCCCATCGGCTCAGTATCCCCGACGGCGTCGCGTCCCGGTCTGATGTCGACGGCCGATAGCCTCACACGGTGAGCGATCGCCCCCCGTCCGCGCGACACGGGACGCGGCGGCTCGGACATCGGCTGCTGCAGCTCTATGTCGGGCTCGTCGTCTTCGCGGTGAGCGAGGCCCTGATCCTGCAGGCCCGGCTCGGTGTGATGCCGTGGGACGTCCTGCAACAGGGGCTGATCACACACGTCGGTCTCACCATGGGCACGTGGTCGATCATCATCGGTGTCTGCGTGCTGCTCCTGTGGATCCCGTTGCGACAGAAGCCCGGCGTGGGCACCGTGAGCAACGCGATCGTCATCGGGCTCGTCCTCGACCCGGCCCTGCGGCTGCTGCCGGCGCCCGAGAGCATCGGCTGGCGCGCGGCATACCTGCTCGGGGGGATCCTCCTCAACGGGATCGCGACCGCGGCCTACATCGGGGCCCGACTGGGGCCGGGGCCGCGCGACGGGCTGATGACCGGACTGGTCGCACGCACGGGGCGGTCGGTGCGCTCGGTCCGCACCGCCATCGAGGTGACCGTCGTCGTCGTGGGCTGGCTGCTCGGTGGCAATCTCGGGATCGGGACGGTCGTCTTCGCGCTGGCCATCGGACCCGTGGTCCACGTCTCGCTGCCCCGTCTCACGGTGCCCGACGACCGAGCCGGGCGACGTTGAGGACGCGCCGGCGGGTGGGGGTTGGTACACTCGGAGATTCCCACAGGGCACGCCGGGCCGGCGCCCGCACGGCATCGAACCGGACGACGACCGGAGGTCCGGGGCGACCACCGGTCCATGGTGTCCTTCGACCCACCCTCAGGCCGACCGGAGTCGGCTATTGCCCGGACAGGCAACCGGACAGGCAAGGAGAACGACCGTGACCGACACCGCCAGGGGCGCCTACCTGACCCCCGAGGCCCACGACCGGCTCAAGGCCGAGCTCGAGCAGCTCTCGACCGAGGGCCGGGTCGAGCTGTCCAAACGGATCGAGGCGGCGCGGCTCGAGGGTGACCTGCGGGAGAACGGCGGCTACCACGCCGCCAAGGAGGAGCAGGGCAAGATGGAGGCCCGCATCCGCCAGCTCACCCAGTTGCTCGAGACCGCGGTCGTCGGAGACACCCCGCCGGCCGACGACGGGGTGGTCGAGCCGGGCATGGTCGTCACGGTCGAGATGTTCGGCGACGAGGAGACCTTCCTGCTCGGGCACCGCGAGATCCAGGATCACACCGACCTGCACGTCTTCAGCGAGGTGAGCCCGCTCGGTGCCGCCGTCAACGGCCGCACGGTCGGCGAGACGGTGAGCTACCAGGCGCCCAACGGAAAGACCGTCGAAGTCCGCATCCTGCACACGACGCCCTACGCGGGCTGAGCCCCTCGCCCGTCCACGGCGGTCGGCACCGGCTCGCCCGCCGCGAGCCGGCGCGCGAGCGCCGCGGCGACCTGCGGCTGCGGGTCGGCGAGCAGACCGACGACGACGAGCAGGTATGCCGCGTCGACGGCCAGGCGTGGTGCGCGGGGCAGCGGCCACCCCCCGGCGCGGTCGGTGGTGACGGCCCGCAGCAGCACGCCAGCCTGGCTCGGGTCGCCGTGCCGAAGGACACCCCCCGACCCCAGCACGAGACCGACGTCGGTGAGTCGCCGCGGCGACTCGCCCGGGTGTGCGGGGCGGGCATGTCGGCGGACCGCGACGGTCGCGGCGAGGGCGGCGAGGGCGAGGTCGTGCTCGGCCTCGGCGGGGCTCGTGGGGACCTGGTCGGGGTGGTTCTGGACCGCTGCCGCGTGGGCCCGCACGTCGTCGGACACCGGCAACCGCTCCCGTGCGGCAGCCTCGAGCACCGCCTCGGCGTTCCAGCGCAGGCCCAAGTCGGCCTCGACCGTGCGGGCATGCCGCAGCTGGGCGACCACCCCGCCGGGCCCGCGGTCGCCGGCAGAGCGCTCGCCGGCCGGGTCGACCGAGGAGTAGACGTCGGTCGTCGCGCCGCCGACGTCGACGACGAGCACGTCCTGGCCCAGGGCGCTCGCCAGCACTTCGACCCCACGCAGGACCGCGTCGGGGGTGGCGGCGCGCACGAGGGACGCGAACGCCGGATCGCGGGAGAGGCCCTTGCCGCCGATCACGTGGGTGAGGAAGGCCTCGCGAATGGCGGCCCGTGCACCGTCGGGCGCGACCACGCCGATCCGGGGCAATACGTTGGGCGCGACCGTGTGGGCCCGACCGCGGGCGGCCAGGGTGGCCGCCACCTGGTCGGCCGCCTCGGCGTTGCCGGCGACGACGATGGGCACGCGTCGGGGCAGTCGTGCGGTCGCGAGCCGGGCGGCATTGTGCCGCAGGACCTCGGAGTTGCCCCCGTCGGTCCCACCGACGAGCAGGACGATGTCGGGTCGCGCGTCCCGGAGCGCGTCGATCCCCGTGCGGTCGAGGGGCCCGGCATGCACGTGCACGACCTTTGCACCCGCCGAGAGCCCCACCCGCTGCCCGGCCTCCGCTGTGACGAGCGCCTCGTAACCGACGACCGCGAGCCGCAGCCCGCCGCCGGCGCTCGAGCAGGCCAGCGTGGGGACATCCCCGGCGCCGAGCCGGTCGCGCAGCGCGGTGACGCCGTGCATCACGTCGGTGCCCAGCGTCGTCGGGGTGTCGGCCCGGGCGACCACGGCGGCGGCCTCGAGGTCGACGAGCGCGGCCTTGGTGAAGGTCGAGCCGATGTCGACGAGGAAGGCGCGACTCACCCGCGCACGCAGTCGTGCACGAGCGCGGTGAAGGCAGAGGTGGTCGTCTTGATCGTCGCCGTGTGCGCGGTCGTGCGGGTGTTCGCCGCGGGGATGTCCACGGTCGCCGAGCCCACGACGTTCTTGCGCAGGTCCTTGGCCTGGACAGTGCACACCGCGATGGTGTCGACCGGCTTGGTGACGAGGAAGGTGAGGGTGACGGTGCGCTCGTCGACGATCGTGTAGCCCGTCTCGTCGACCGTGATCCGTAGGCTCGACACGGACAGCACCCGCCACGATGCCCACGCGGTGAAGGCGAGGGTGAAGGCGAGCCCGAGGGCCCACCACCGGCCGGTCCCCGGCGTGGGTCGCCAGCGGGTCATGTGCGAGCCTCCCGTCGCCGTGGTGGGATGATGGTCCACCGTAGCCGCTCCTCGACGAAGGGCTTGACGCCAGGTATGCCGCCCACCTCCGATCCCGGCCGGCCGAGTGTGCCCGGGTCCGGCCACGAGGGCTTCCGGCTGCTCGCGGTGCACGCCCACCCGGACGACGAGTCGAGCAAGGGCGCGGCCACGACGGCCCGCTACGTGGCCGGTGGCGCCCGGGTCTGTGTCGTCTCCTGCACGGGCGGCGAGCGCGGCGACGTCCTCAACGAGAAGCTGCTCACCGACCCGCACATCCTGCGTGACATCGCCCAGGTGCGACGCGACGAGATGCGGGCGGCGGCTGCCGTGCTCGGGATCGAGCACGTGTGGCTCGGCTTCGTCGACTCGGGACTGCCCGAGGGCGACCCGCTGCCGCCCCTGCCGGAGGGCTGCTTCGCCCTCGAACCGCTCCCGGTGACCACCGAGGCGCTCGTGCGGGTCATCCGCGACTTCCGTCCGCACGTGGTGACGACCTACGACGAACTCGGCGGCTACCCGCACCCGGACCACATCATGACCCACACGGTGTCGATGTCGGCCTTCGCGGCGGCGGGTGACCCCACGGCATACCCCCATGCGGGTCCGGCCTGGCAGCCGCTCAAGCTCTACTACAACCAGAACCACTCGGGCGGGCGGATCCAGGCCTTCCACGAGGCGCTGCTCGCCCGCGGGCTGGACTCGCCCTATGCCGAATGGGTGGCCAATCTCGCGCGGCGGCCGGCTCGGCACATCACCACGCGGGTGCCCTGTGCCGACTTCTTCCCCGTGCGCGACCGGGCGCTGCTCGCGCATGCGACCCAAGTCGACCCGGAGGGCTCGTGGTTCCGCGTCCCCCGTGAGCTCGAGCGGGAGGTGTGGCCGACCGAGGACTTCGAGGCCGCCCTTTGCTATGTGCCGGTCGTGGAGGTCGAGGACGATCTCTTCGCCGGTCTCGCGTCGCCCACGGCGGCCGACGCGCTGGCGCTGCGCCAGGATCTGGCGCTGAGTTTCGACGGGCGGGTGACGGTCTAGATGGGTCCGGACACGACGACGACGGCGATCGGTCCGGGGGTGGGGGCGTTCCTCGCCTTCTTCGCCCTCGCGGTCGCCCTCTATCTGCTCATGCGCAACATGAACGCCAGGATGCGCCGGATGGCCTACCGCGAGCGGGACCGGCTCGCGGCCCTCGAGGCGCAGCAGCCCGAGGGGCACCATGGCGAGCGGGGCACGCAGCCCGGCGAGCGGGTCGCGAAGTCTGCGGACGAACCGCGCGACGCGGAACCCAGCTGACCCAGCCGAGTCAGGCCGACTCGGCTGCTGCCGGCGACGTCTCAGGCGTGTGGGAGCACCCCGAGCGCGGCCAGCGCGACGGCGGTGAAGTGCGCGGCGAAGGCCGCGACCGTGCAGCTGTGGAAGACCTCGTGGAAGCCGAACCAGCGGGGTGAGGGGTTCGGTCGCTTGGTGCCGTAGACGAGGGCGCCGAGGGTGTAGAACACCCCGCCCGCGACGACGAGCGACATGACCAGCGGCCCACCGCCCTGCAGGAGCGGGCCGAAGTAGAAGGCGGCCACCCAACCGAGCGCGACGTAGATCGGCGTGTAGAGCCAGCGCGGTGCGCCGACCCAGAAGACCCGGAAGAGCACGCCGCCGAGCGCCCCACCCCACACGGTGAGCAGCAGCGCCCGGGCCTGGTCGGCCGGCAGGAGCAGCAGGGCGAACGGGGTGTAGGAACCGGCGATGATGAGGAAGATGTTCGCGTGGTCGAGCCGGCGCAGGACTCCGTAGGCCCGCCGCCCCCACGTGCCGATGTGGAAGACCGCCGAAGTGCCGAAGAGCATCGCCGCGGTGGCCGTGAAGACTGCGGCCCCGATCCGCGCGGTGGTCGTCGGCGCGAGGACGACGAGGGCCAGACCGCCCACGAGCGCGAGCGGGAAGGTCGCCGCGTGCAACCAGCCGCGCAGCCGCGGCTTCGCCGGCAGTCGGTATGCCGTGCGGTCCGGTCCGGGGTCCATGGGGGCCGCGTACGTGGTCATGCCGACGAGTATAACCTACGCTGCCGTAACTTACGAGTACGTAGGTAGGGCCGGACGGGTAGCGTGTGGGGCAGGCGTCGGGCGACGGGAAGGGAGCCGAGGTGGGGCTCAGCGACGTGGTCTACGGGGCCTACGAGCGGCGGCTCGCCCGTGGGCTCGACCCGGCCACCGTCCCGCGGCACGTCGGGGTCATGCTCGACGGCAACCGGCGCTGGGCCAAGGTCAACGGCTTCGACACCGCCGACGGCCACCAGGCGGGCGCGGACAAGATCAAGGACCTGCTCGCCTGGTGCGAACAGGCCGGCGTCGAACTGGTCACCCTGTGGCTGCTGTCCACGGACAACCTCCGGCGCGACTCGAGCGAACTCGACCCGCTCTTGCGGATCATCGAGAAGGCCGTCGCGGACCTCGCCGCCACAGCGCGATGGCGACTGCATCCGATCGGGGCGCTCGACCTGCTGCCGGAGGAGACGGCCGAGGCGCTACGTGAGGCCGAGGTCGCGACGCGGGGGGTCAAGGGCCTCACCGTCAACGTGGCGGTCGGCTACGGCGGGCGCCGGGAGATCGCCGACGCCGTGCGCCACCTGCTCATCGAGCATGCCGCCCTCGGCACTCCGATCGAGGTGATCGCCAAGAACGTGAGCGTCGAGGAGATCGCCCGGCATCTCTACACGCGGGGGCAACCCGACCCCGACCTGGTCATCCGCACGTCGGGCGAGCAGCGGCTGGGCGGCTTCCTGCTCTGGCAGAGCGCGAAGAGCGAGTTCTACTTCTGCGAGGCCTATTGGCCCGACTTCCGGCACGTCGACTTCCTCCGCGCCCTGCGCTCCTACGCCAACCGCGAACGCCGCTTCGGCCGATGACCGCGATATGCCGCGCACGCGGCATACGGGGCGGCCGCGTCGGGGCCTGATGTGGCGCGCACGATTATCGGGTCACCCGATAAAGGTCCGCTCGACCCGAGGAAGTTCCTCGGGTCGAGCGCACGATTATCGGGTCACCCGATAATCGTCAGTTGCTGCAGGGGGGTACGTTGCGCCAGTTGGCCACCGTGTCGGCGACCGTCTGCGCCCCGGATGCGCCGTAGGCGAGGGTGAGCTGGCGGTTGCCGATCTCGCCGCACGCGCCGTCCTTCTCGACGAAGTCCCAGCTGCCGAGGGCGTACTTGTACTCCAACTGGGTGCCCTCCTTGCCGGTCAGCGTGATCGACCAATGGGTGGCGTCGACCCGGGTGAGGGCGGCGCCGGCCGGATCCCACTGTGGCAGCCCGCCGTCGAGCCGGTCGAGGAAGCCAGCGATGTGGACCGTGTGCCCGGTCGCGTCGGTCGCGGCCGGCACCGTCACCGAGAAGGTCACCGACACGGTCCGCAGTGCCGCGCTCGCGGTCACCGGGGGACTCCACGGCGAGCGGTTGAAGGAGGCGTCGACCGCACGCACGACGTAGTCGTAGGAGGCGTTCTCCACGACCGTCGTGTCGGTGAACGAGGTCGTGCTCGAGCTGCCGACGACGGCATACGGGTCGCTGCTGCCGACCGCGCGCCGGCCGACCTCGTAGCCGAACACCCCGCCGGCGTCGGTCGATGCCGACCAGGACAGCTGCACGGCATAAGGGGCGGCGCTGTCGAGGACCAGACCGGTCGGCACCGACGGGGCGGCGGTGTCCGCCGAGGTCAGCACCGTCATCGCCCCGCGGCTCAGCGGCGGCGTGAGGCCGCCGAGACCGGCATACACCCACGTCGCCCCGCCGGTCACGCTGTAGCGGTAGAGGTAGTCGTAGCTCCCCGGCGCCTCGGGCCGGAAGGAGGCGACGTATTCGTCGTTGCTGCCCACGTCGGTGTTGAAGGCCGCGGTCACCCAGGTCCACCCGGGCCCGGCCGGATCGCTGCCGGTCGGCCCGAAGCCGGCCTCGGCGAGCACCCCAGCTGCCTGGCCCGCCGAAGAGGTGACCCCGTCGATCCAGATCTGGCCGTAGACGTTGTCGGTGCGGGTAGTCGCCGAGACCGTGTGGGTGAGCGTCGGCGGCCATTGCAGGTTTGCCCAGCCGACGGCCACGTGCGGGATGCCGGACACCTCGTTGGAGGCCGGACCGAGGTTGCCCGCGGCGTCGAGGGCCCGCACGACGACGAAGTAGCGCTGGGTGTTGGTCAACCCCGTCACCGTGTATGCCGTGCCGCTCACCATCGCGTCGTCGACCTTGACCCAGCCGCCGCCGGTGACCGGGCTGACGAAGACGTTGTAGCCGGCAGCGCCGGGCACCGCCGACCAGCTCAGCTCGAGGCTGTTGGCCGACTCGACCGGAGCGGCCAGCGTGGTGGCGCCGGGGCCGGCCAGGTCGATCGTGCCGGTGTGCAGGTAGCCTCCCCCGAGGGCGGGGAGGGTGAGGGTCACCGCACCGCCGGACACCGTCACGGTCTGGCCCGACGGCATACCGACGCCGTAGCCGACCGTGAGCACGATGCCGTCGGGGAGGTAGCCGGCCACCGGGATGGTGAGCGTCCGCGACGAGCCCGAGACGTTGAGTGCGACGAGCGCCGCGCGGCTGGAGGTGTTGCGGCCGTAGGCGATCGTCCCGGCCGCGTCGTCGGCCAGGAGGAAGCGCAGGTCGCCCGCGGTGAGGGCGGGGTCGGTCCGGCGGGCGACCGCCAGGGCCTGGTAGTGCGCATAGAGCGCCGTGTCCGGCTGGCCACCACCGTCGGCCCACGGGTAGGCGCGCCGGTCGTCGGGGTCGTCCGCACCGGTGAGGCCGACCTCGTCGCCGTAGTAGACGGTCGGCATCCCGGGCACGGTGAACTGGATGAGCGAGGCGAGCCGCACCCGCTGCGTGCCCACCGCCAGGGCGGCCGGGTTCTCGCGCCCCGCCCGGTCGTAGCTGCCCTGGGTGAGCGTCCAGAGCATGCGCTCGGTGTCGTGGCCGTCGAGCAGGTTCATCGCCGTGAGGTATGCCGCGTCGGGATAGTCCTCGCGCTGCGCCTCCATCCGGGCGCGGAACTGGCTGGGGGCGATGGGCTGGCCGCTCGCGGCAAAACCCTTGGAGTCGAAGGCCTGCGGTGAGAGCAGGCCCAGGACGGCATCGCGGAAGCGGTAGTTCATCGTCGTGTCGAAGCGGTCGCCGCGGAGCATCCGCAGCAGGGTCGAGTCCTTCTGCCAGGTCTCCGCGACGGTCAACGCGTCGGGCGTGGTCGCCTTGACGACCGAGCGGAAGGTCTCCCAGTAGCCGGCCGGGAAGCTCGCGTCGCCGGCGACATCCATCCGCCAGCCGTTCGCGCCGGCCTGCAGCCAGAGCTTCGTGATCGAGGCCGGGGCGGTGAGGAAGTAGGCCTGCACCTGGGCGTCGGTCTTGGTGAGCACGGGGATCGAGTCGAAACCGAACCACCCGGCATACGTCATGGTGTTGGCGCCACCCGGCCCGGCGCACGGCCCACCGGCCTGCAGGGTGAAGGTGAACCACGACCGCCAAGGGGAGCTCACCGACTCGCACGCCCCGACCGTCGGGTAGTGGTGGTAGCGGTCGAAGAAGGGGCTGTCGGACGACATGTGGTTGAACACCCCGTCGAGGATGATGCGCAGGCCGAGCTGCTTGGCGTGCTTGACGAGGTTGTCGAAGTCCTTCTGGGTGCCGAAGTAGGGGTCGACCTTCGTGTAGTCCTGGGTGTCGTAGCCGTGGTCGGAGCCCGAGTCGGCGATGGGGTTGAGGTAGAGCGTGTTGATGCCGAGGGTCTTGAGGTAGTCGAGCTGCTGGTCGATGCCCTTGAGGTCGCCGCCCTGGTAGTCGCGACCGCGTGGGATCTCCTTGCCGTCGGGCGTCTGGGCCGGACCCCACCGGGTCGGACAGCTGGTCACGGTGGCGCCGGCGTAGTTGCGGCAGTAGCCCTCCGGGAGGGTGCCCCAGGGCAGCTCGAGAACCGGATCGGCATAGCGCACGTCGCCGGTGGAGGGGTCGTTGTTGGCACGGCCGTTGCGGAAGCGGTCGGGGAAGATCTGGTAGACGACCGCGTCGCGAGCCCACCCCGGAGAGCTGAAGCCGGACACCGAGAACATCAGCGCGTAGCTCTGGTCGACCGGTCCTGCAGTTACCGCGCCGAGCCCGCCGTCCAGCGCCGGGGTGTCGTCGCCGTAGTAGACCGTCGAGGTCCCGTCGGTGACGAGGAATCGGTACCAGAGGTTGTCCGGGCTCGCGCCGGTCACCTGGTAGGCCCAGTAGTCGCACGTGTAGGGCGTCGGCTGGTAGCACGACACCCCCGAAGCCACCCTCGTCATCGGCAGCAGCTGCGCGGCACCGGCGTTGACCGAGTAGAGCCGCAGCTTCACAGCGGTGACGTCGTCGTGGAAGGTGCGCAACCGCAGGGTGACCGCGGTCCCTGCCGGCACCACGCCGCCGGGAGTGCGGTAGAGGGTGTCGCGCGAGTCGTGGCGCAGCCCGTCCCACCACACGGAGTTGTCATGGCCGGGCAGCCCCGAGGTCACGCTGATCGTGAGGACGTGGCTGGTCGTCGAAAAGGACATCGTCACCGCATCGGTCGGCGAGCCGACGGTGAACGGGATGTTCGCCCCGTTGGCTGTGCCGCCGACGCCCCAGTTGACGTCCCAACTCTCGCCCAATGTCACCTTGGCCTCATAGGAACCGGCCGGTATGCCGCTCGCCGTGAGTGTCGCGGTCCCGTCGCCGTCGGGGTCCTGCAGCCAGGACCGCAGGCAGTCGGGGGCCCAGTCGCCGGGGCAGCCGAGCTCCGACTGGAAGCTGCCCACGGCGGTGAGCGCCGGGTTGGGCACGCTCGCGGTCACCCAGTGGGTGACGTCGGAGTAGTAGAAACGCACCGTGGTCGGGGATGCGAGGGACAGCGTGAGGTTGGCGCCGTTGAGGGTCGCGTGCTCGCCGTAGTTGATGGTCCACCCGCCGTCGAGGGCGACCTTGTACTCCCACGTGCCCGCCGGCACGGCGAACTGGGCCTTCCACACCCCGTCGGCCGGGTCACGGGTGAGGGCGGTGGCCGGACACGCGGGATCCCAGTCGCCGCCGCACCCGAGCTCGCTCTGCAGATCGCCCGCGAGGGTGACGCTCGTCGCCTCAGCGGCCGGGGCGATCGCGGGTGCCGGCGACGCGAGGGACATCGGTGCCGGGGTGGCCACGAGCAGGGCCAGCAGCAGGAGGGGGAACACGAAGGGGAGCAGCGGGCGGGTCCGGCTGGTCTGGGTCATCGCGCTCACCTTCGGGCTCACCGGGGCAGATGCAGCTTCGGGACGCTCCGAGGCTATTCCTCCCAGCGCTCGGTCGGGGGGGTCGGCGCCGGTCTTCCGAGCGGAGCTCCCCGCGGGCCCCCGCCCACCCGGTGCCGGCTCCGTCCGCGTCGGGCGGCGCGCCTCGGCGCGCCAATACCCGGGGAGGCGCGCTGCACGGCATACCGTCGAGACACGTCACGCGTCGAGGAGGGGTGCGGTGAGCGCAAGCCGGAGCCGGGTCAGCAGCGTCGAGACGGGCCGGGGTGGTGTGCCGGCCGACCGCAAGACCTACGTGTTGGACACCTCGGTCCTGCTCTCGGATCCGCGGGCGGTGACCCGGTTCGCCGAGCACGAGGTCGTCCTGCCGGTCGTCGTCGTCATCGAGCTCGAGGCTAAGCGCCACCACCCGGAGCTCGGCTATTTCGCCCGGACCGCCCTGCGGATGCTCGACGACCTGCGGGTGTCCGAGGGCCGGCTGGACCATGCGGTCCCCATCGGAGACCAAGGCGGCACCCTGCGGGTCGAGCTCAACCACTCCGACCCCTCGGTGTTGCCGGCCGGATTCCGGTTGGGGGACAACGACACCCGCATCCTCGCCGTGGCCAAGAACCTCGCCGCCGAGGGATGCGACGTCACCGTGGTGAGCAAGGACCTTCCCATGCGGGTGAAGGCCTCCGCGGTCGGCCTCGACGCCCAGGAATACCGCGCCGAACTCGCCGTCGACTCGGGCTGGACCGGGTTGGCCGAGCTCGACCTGTCCGGCGCGCAGCTCGACGAACTCTACGACGCGGGTCGACTCGATCACCTCGAGGCCGCCGAGCTCCCCTGCCACACCGGCCTGGTCCTGCACGGGCCGCGCGGCAGCGCACTCGGGCGGGTGGGGGCGGACAAACGGATCCGGCTCGTGCGCGGCGACCGCGACGCCTTCGGCCTGCACGGACGCTCCGCTGAACAGCGGATCGCCCTCGACCTGCTCCTCGACCCCGATGTCGGCATCGTCTCCCTCGGCGGACGAGCCGGCACCGGCAAGTCGGCGCTCGCCCTCTGCGCGGGGCTCGAGGCCGTGATGGAACGCCGACACCATCGCAAGGTCGTCGTCTTCCGACCCCTCTATGCCGTGGGCGGCCAGGAGCTGGGCTACCTGCCGGGGACCGAGGCGGAGAAGATGGGGCCTTGGGGCCAGGCGGTCTTCGACACCCTGGGCGCCCTCGTCTCGACCGAGGTGGTCGAGGAGGTCCTCGACCGGGGGATGCTCGAAGTGCTCCCGCTCACCCACATCCGCGGCCGCTCCCTGCACGACGCCTTCGTCATCGTCGACGAGGCCCAGTCCCTCGAGCGCAACGTCCTGCTCACCGTTCTCTCCCGTGTCGGGCAGAACTCGCGGGTCGTGCTCACCCACGACGTCGCCCAGCGGGACAACCTGCGGGTGGGGCGCCACGACGGGGTGGCCGCGGTCATCGAGGCCCTCAAGGGGCACCCGCTCTTCGCCCACATCACGCTCACCCGCAGCGAGCGCAGCCCCATCGCCGCTCTCGTCACCGACCTGCTCGGCGGCGTCGACCTGTGACGTAGGTCGCCCGTCGAGGGCGGGCTGCGGATTTGCCGTGCGTGGGGCTTTCGTGGGAGGCTCGCGCGAATGTCTCGTTTCGATAACGGGAACGCACGCCCACGGAGAGGGAGATCGTGGCGGACAACTACGTAGGACGACACCGTGCGGGCGGTGCCGTTGCTGGATCCAGCGGACGCCGTCGCGGCGCCGCGATGCTCCGACCGGTGGCCCATGCCGGGGCGACGGTCGCGTTGGCCGGTGCAGCCGTCTCGGGCTATCTCGTCGCGGCCCCCACGTCCGCCCCTCAGACGGGGGCGGTCGACGAGCTGAGCCTGCGGTCCCAGCGGGTCGATGCGGTGTCCGCGGCCTCGTCCGCCGCCGAGGACGCGAGCGCACACGCGGAGCTCGTCGCCTTCAAGGCGGGCACACCCAGCCGGCTCGCGGCCCAGGCGGCCGCGACGGCGGCCGCGGCCGCCGAGGCAGCCCGGCTCGAGGCCGAGCGCGCTGCCGCCGCGGAACGCGCGGCCCGCGATGCGCAGCGCGCCGCCGCGCTGGCCAACGCCCAGGCCAACCCCAAGGCCGCGGCCCAGGCTCTCGTCGCCCAGCGCGGCTGGAACGACGCGCAGTTCCAGTGCCTGGTCAGGCTGTGGACCAAGGAGAGCAACTGGAACTACCGGGCGACCAACCGCTCGTCGGGTGCCTACGGCATACCGCAGTCGTTGCCCGGCTCGAAGATGGCAAGCGCCGGGGCCGACTGGCGGACCAATCCGGTCACCCAGATCACCTGGGGTCTGGGCTACATCGCCGGCCGATACGGCACGCCGTGCGGCGCCTGGGCCCACTCGCAGAGCTACAACTGGTACTGACCCGCCTCGCGCACGGACTGGTACCGAGCCGCCCGCTCACAACTTGCGCAGGCGCACGCGGACGACCGAGTGGTCCTCGCCCTTGACGATGACCAGGCTCGCACGTTGGCGGGTCGGCAGGATGTTCTCCACGAGGTTGGGGCCGTTGATGGTCTCCCAGATCGTGAGCGCGGTGGCGACGGCCTCCTCGTCGGACAGCGTCGCGTAGCGGTGGAAGTAGGCGTCCGGGCGGGCGAAGGCGGTCTCGCGCAGCTTGAGGAAACGCTCGACGTACCATTTCTCCACGTGTGAGACGCGCGCGTCGACGTAGATGGAGAAGTCGAAGAAGTCGCTCACCGCGAGGCCGGTGCCCCCCATCGGGCGCACCGGCGGCGCCCCGAGGACGTTGAGCCCCTCGACGATGAGGACGTCGGGTCTGCGCACGACGGTGCGCTCGCCGGGGACGATGTCGTAGGAGTAGTGCGAGTAGACCGGCGCGGTCACCTCCTCGCGGCCGCCCTTCACCTCGGCGAGGAAGCGCAGCAGCGCCCGCCGGTCGTAGGACTCGGGGAATCCCTTGCGGTGCATGAGGCCCCGGCGACGCAGCTCGGCGTTGGTGAGCAGGAAGCCGTCGGTCGTGACGAGGGCGACATCCGGGGTCGAGGGCCACCGGCTGAGCAGTTCGCGCAGGATGCGGGAGGTCGTCGACTTCCCCACGGCCACCGAGCCGGCCACGCCGATGATGAACGGCGTGCGTCGGGGCGGCTCCCGCAGGAACGCGGTGGTCACCGTGTGCAGCCGGTCGCTCGCCTCGCAATAGAACGTGAGCAGCCGGGACAGCGGCAGGTAGACCTCCTCCACCTCGCGCATGTCGAGGGGGTGCTCGAGCCCCCGCAGCCGGGTGAGGTCCTCGTCGGTGAGGTTCATCGGGTGGTTCGCGCGCAGCCGCGACCAGTCCGCCCGGTCCAGTTCGACGAAGGGGGAGGGGACGCTCCCGTTGGCCTCCCGACGCTGGGTCACGCCCGCCATTCTTGCGTATGCCGCCCGCCTGGACCGGACTCCTCCCGCCCAGTGGGAGGGCCGCCAGGCGTTCGCGAGGGCAGCGCCGAGGATCGTGTGACCTGGCAGGGGTGGGGGCCTGGACCAGGTCACACGATGGGGGCAGCCGCGGCGGCAACTAGGCTGGGGCGCATGTGCGGAATCGTGGGGTACGTGGGGGCCGCCTCCGACGAGACGGCACTCGGGGTGGTGATGGAGGGTCTGGCCAGACTCGAGTACCGGGGCTACGACTCCGCCGGGGTGGCTGTGCTCGACGGCGACCACGTCGAGGTCCGCAAGCGCTCCGGCAAGCTGGCCAACCTGCGTGCCGACATCGATGCCCGCCCGCTGCCGCCGACCGCGACGGCCATCGGGCACACCCGCTGGGCAACTCACGGCGGTCCGACCGACACCAACGCCCACCCCCATCGAGGCGGCGCAGACGGCCGGCTGGCCGTCATCCACAACGGGATCATCGAGAACTTCCACGCGCTCAAGACCGAGCTGCTGGCCCAGGGCGCTGTCTTCTCGTCCGAGACCGACACCGAGGTCGCCGCGCACGTCCTCGCGGCCGAGTACGACCGCACCGGCGACCTCACGGCCGCCATGCTCGCCGCGGTCGCCCGGCTGCAGGGCGCCTTCACCCTGCTCGCCGTCCACGTCGACCAGCCCGGCGTGGTCGTGGGGGCGCGGCGCAACAGCCCGCTCGTCGTCGGCCTCGGCGAGGGGGCCAACTACCTCGGTTCCGACGTGGCCGCCTTCATCGGGCACACCCGGGAGGCCCTCGAGCTCGGCCAGGACCAGGTGGTCACCATCACGCCGACGAGCGTGTCGGTCGTCGGCTTCGACGGCCGGCCGGTCGAGGGGCGTCGCTACCACGTCGACTGGGACGCCGCCGCCGCGACCAAGGGCGGTTATCCGAGCTTCATGGCCAAGGAGATCGACGAACAACCGCACGCGGTCGCCGACACCTTGCTCGGGCGCACGAAGGAGGACGGCGAGCTCGTCCTCGACGAGCTGCGCGTCTCCGAGGACGCCCTCCGCGCCGTCACCAAGGTCGTCATCGTCGCCTGCGGCACGGCCTCCTACGCCGGGATGGTCGCCAAGTACGCGATCGAGCACTGGACCCGGATCCCGTGCGAGGTCGAGCTGGCCCACGAATTCCGCTACCGCGATCCGGTGGTCGACCGGCATACCCTCGTCGTCTCGGTGAGCCAGTCCGGCGAGACGATGGACACCCTCATGGCGGTCAAGCACGCTCACGAGCTCGGTGCCCTCACGATCTCGATCTGCAACACCCACGGCTCGACGATCCCGCGCGAGTCCGACGCGGTCCTCTACACCCACGCGGGGCCCGAGGTCGCGGTCGCCTCGACGAAGGCCTTCCTCGCCCAGATCACCGCGTGCTACCTGCTCGGGCTCTACCTCGCCCAGTTGCGCGGCGGCACCCAGGCAGACACGGCGGCCGCCGTCATGCGTGAGCTGCGCGAGATGCCCGAGAAGATCCAGACCGTGCTCGACCGGATGGAACGAGTGCGGGAGATCGCGCGGTTCATGGCCGACACCCGCTCGGTGCTCTTCCTCGGCCGGCACGTGGGCTTCCCGGTGGCGCTCGAAGGGGCGCTCAAGCTCAAGGAGATCGCCTACATCCACGCTGAGGGCTTCGCCGCGGGCGAGCTCAAGCACGGGCCGATCGCCCTCATCGAGCCGGGCCAGCCGGTCTTCATCGTCGTGCCCGGCCCCGCGACCCCGCACGAGCTGCACGCCAAGGTCGTCTCCAACATCCAGGAGATCCGGGCCCGGGGCGCACGCACCCTCGTCATCGCCGAGGACGGCGACGAGGCGGTCGTGCCGTTCGCCGACGAGGTGATCCGCGTGCCGGCCACCTCGCCCCTGCTCGCCCCGCTCCTCACGGTCGTCCCGTTGCAGGTCTTCGCGCTCGAGCTCGCGACTGCCAAGGGCCTGGACGTCGACCAACCCCGCAACCTGGCCAAGTCGGTCACGGTCGAGTGACGGGGCCGCTGCGGTCATGATCGTGGGTGTGGGCATCGACGTCGTCGACATCGCCCGGTTCGGCGAGACCCTCGCCCGGACCCCGGCCCTGCGCGAGCGGCTGTTCACCGAGACCGAACGAGCGATGGCGCTGCCCTCGCTCGCCGCCCGGTTCGCCGCGAAGGAGGCGCTCGCCAAGGCCCTGGGGTCTCCGGTGGGCTTGCGTTGGGTCGACGTCACGGTGCTGCGGGCCGCCGACGGTCGGCCAGAGTTCGACATCTCCGGGGGCGTCCTCGAGACGGTCACCCGGATGGGCATCCAGACCCTGCATGTGTCCTTGTCCCACGACGCGGGGGTCGCCTCCGCGGTCGTCATCGCCGAGGGAGACCGATGATCCGCGCCTATGCCGTGCCCGACGTCCGCGCCGCCGAGGCGGTGGCGATGGCGGCCCTCCCCGAGGGCGCGCTCATGGCTCGCGCGGCAGCCGGGCTCGCGCAGGTCGCCGCCGACCGCCTGCGCGCCCGCGAGGGCTCGCGGGTGGTCGCCCTCGTCGGCGGTGGCGACAACGGCGGCGACACCCTGTATGCCGTCGCGCAGCTGGCCCGCGAGGGTGCGCTCGCGACCGCGGTGCTCGCCGACGCGGACGCGGTCCACGCGGCGGGCCTGGCCGCCGCCCAAGAGGCCGGAGTGGCGCTCGCGGGGGAGAACTGGGCGCAGGCACTGGAGGCGGCCGACCTCGTCCTCGACGGGATCACCGGGATCGGTGGCCGGGCGGGACTGCGCGAGCCGGCCCGGTCCTGGGTCGAGGCGATCGGCGACGCGGCCTACGTCCTCGCGGTCGACCTGCCGAGCGGCACCGACCCGGAGGGTCGGGTCGGATCGGCCGAATGCGTCTTCGCCGACGAGACGGTGACCTTCGGGGCGCCCAAGGCCGGGGCCCTCCTGCCGGCCACCGAGCCGGCCACCGGGCGGCTCACCGTCGTCGACATCGGACTCGACCTGCGCGATGCGCTGCCTGCGGTCGAGCGGCTCACCCCCGAGGACGCCACCCGGTTGTGGCCGGTCCCGGACGCGAGCTCGGACAAGTACTCCCGCGGGGTCGTGGGCATCGTCACGGGGTCCACGGCATACCCGGGCGCCGGGGTGCTCTCGGTGCTCGGCGCACTGGGCGCCGGGCCGGGCATGGTCCGCTATCTCGGGCCGCCCTCGGTCGCCGTGTTCGTCCACCGGCAGGCACCCGAGGCCGTGACTGCCAATGGGCGCGTCGAGGCCTACGTCCTGGGATCGGGTGTGGACCCCGAGGACCCCGACGACGCGGACCAGCTCCGGTGGAGCGGGCAGGCACTCGCGAGCGATCTGCCCTGCGTCGTCGACGCGGGGGCGCTCGCGATCGTCGCCCCCCGGTCGGCGCCCACCGTGCTCACCCCGCATGCCGGCGAGCTGGCCCGGTTGCTCACCCGCCTCGGCTCGGGGGTGGAGGTCGCGCGCGACGACGTGCTCGCCGACCCGCTCGGACACGCCCGGACCGCGGCCGATCTGCTCGGTGCGGTCGTCCTGCTCAAGGGATCCACGACCCTCGTCGTGCCGCCGAGTGCGCTGGGCGTCCCACCGCGCAGCCAGGCCGACGCCCCCGCGTGGCTCGCCACCGCGGGTGCGGGCGACGTCCTCGGGGGTGTCGTGGGCACCCTGCTCGCTGCGGGACTCGATCCGGTGGACGCCGCCTCCCTCGCCGCGCTCGTGCACGGCCGCGCAGCCTCCCGGGCGAGCGGTGGTGGTCCGGTGCGGGCCATGGACGTCGCCCTGGCCATCGCACCGACGATCGCCGAGCTGCTGCGGGCCTGACGGCGACCGGCGCTGCGGGCTGCCACACTGTCCCCCGATGAGCACGCACCACCCCGGGAGTCCGGGCACGGCATACATCGACCTCGCGGCGGTCGAGGGCAACGTCCGAGTCCTGCGCGAGCACGCCCCCGGGGCCGACCTGCTCGCCGTCGTCAAGGCGGACGGCTATGGCCACGGCCTCGTCCCGTGTGCGAGGGCGGCGGTTCGCGGGGGCGCGACCTGGCTGGGCACCGCCCAACTCGACGAGGCCGTCGCCCTGCGTGACGCGGGGATCCAGGCGCGCATCCTCACCTGGCTGCACGTGCCCGGCGCCGACTTCGCCGGAGCGCTCCGTCGCGACATCGACCTGTCGGTGGCTGCTGGCTGGGACCTCGACGCGGTCGCTGCGGCTGCCCGGACCACCGGGCGCACCGCGCGGGTGCATCTCAAGGTCGACACCGGCCTGGGGCGCAACGGTGCCTTCGGCGCGGGCTTCACCGACCTGCTCGCCCGGGCGCGGGCTCTCGAGGCGCAGGAGGCGATCCGCGTCGTCGGCCTCTGGTCGCACTTCGCCTATGCCGACGAGCCCGACCATCCGACCGTGCGGCGTCAGGAGGAGGTCTTTGCCGCAGCCGTCGCCGAGGCCGACCGAGCCGGCTGCCGACTCGAGGTCCGCCACCTCGCCAACTCCGCGGCCACGCTCACCAACCCTCGCGCGCATTACGACCTCGTCCGCCCCGGCGTCGCCGTCTACGGGCTCTCGCCGGTGCCCCAGCTCGGTGACCCCGCGGCATACGGGCTGCGCCCGGCGATGACCCTCGTCGCGCGCCTGGCCCTCGTCAAGGACCTGCCGGCCGGGCAGGGGATCAGCTACGGCCACGCCTACCACACCGACCGGGCCACCAGGGTGGGGCTCGTGCCGCTCGGATACGCCGACGGGATCCCGCGCAACGCGACGAACGTCGGCCCACTCTCGGTCGGTGGCCGGCGGCTTCGGATCGCCGGACGGGTCTGCATGGACCAGGTGCTCGTCGACCTCGGGCCCGACTCGGACGCGCGGGAGGGCGACGACGTCGTGCTCTTCGGGACCGGTGCGGGCGACACACCGACCGCCCAGGACTGGGCGGATGCGACCGGGACGATCTCGTATGAGATCGTGACGAGGCTGGGACCCCGGGTGGAGCGGGTCCACCGGGGTTTCGAGGAGGGCTGATGGCGCGTTCGCGCCCCAATTTGCTCGGGCTGGGGGTGAGCCTCGGTGCCGCCGGCGCGGCCGGTGCCCTCGGTGCAGCGGGTCTCATCGCCGACCGGATCCGGCGACGCGAGGACGCCCAGCTGCCCGAATATGCCAGCCTCGTCCAGCCGCACGACCACGAGTTCAGCGTCCTCGCCGACGACGGCACGGTCCTGTTCGCCGGGATCGACGACCCGGCATCCGGTTCGGTCACCGTCGATGCCGACGGGCGGACCAAGCCCACCGTCGTCCTCTCGCACGGCTACTGCCTCTCGAGCGAATGTTGGGTGCTCCAGCGGCGGGCCCTCGCCCGCGCGGGCTATCGCGTGGTCACGTGGGATCAGCGCGGCCACGGCCGCTCGGGCAAGGGCCCCAAGGAGGGCTACCAGATCGATCAGGCGGGCCGCGACCTCCACGCGGTCATCGAGTCGCTTGCTCCCGAAGGCGACCTCGCCCTCGTGGGGCACTCCATGGGCGGGATGACCATCATGGCCCTGGGCGAACAGTTCCCGGAGGTCATCACCGAACGGACCATCGCCTTCGGATGCATCGCCACCTCGCCCGGCGGATTGCCCCTTGCCAACAGCGGATTCACCGCGGCGGCCGGCAAGCAGCTCCTCGAACGCCTCGGCCCCTCGGTCTTCACCCAACTGGGCAAGCGTCCCGACCTGCTCGCCAGCCTCCTCAAGGCCAATCGCGACCTCGAGGAGTTCCTCGTCGAGCGCTATTCGTTCGCCTCCCCGGTGCCGCGCAGCGTCGTGCGGCTCACCACGAAGATGCTCCTGGGCACCGACCTGGGCGTGATGGCCGACTTCGTGCCGACCTTCGACACCTACGACAAGGAGCCGGTGCTCGCCACCTTCCACCACGTCGAGACGCTCGTCTTCAACGGGACCAAGGACGTCCTCACCCCGCCGCAGCACAGCGACCGGATCGTCGCCGCGATCCCCGGTGCCGAGCACGTGCTCATCGAGGACGGCGGGCACGTGATCATGCTCGAATACCCCGACCTGCTCAACGAGCACCTGCTCGCCCTGCTCGCGCGCGCCGCCGAGGACCGGATCCGTCACCTCGACCCGGCCGCGAAACCCCAGGTGACCTTGCACGTCACCCCGGTCGCCAAGGCGCGGCGGGTCCGTCAGGGGCTGCGGGAGAGCGCTCGCGCGCGGCGCACCGGCACCTCCGCGCCGCCCGTGGCCGTTCCCGCGACCGCGCCGCCGCGTGCCGCACGCGCCCGCCGCTGACCCGCTCCGCCCTATGCCGCACGTGACCGTCCCGGCCTCCCTCCCCGACGCCGACGCCACCCGGGCGTTGGGGGCGCGGCTGGCCGCACTCCTGCACGCCGGGGACCTCGTGGTGCTCACCGGCGACCTCGGGGCCGGCAAGACGACGCTCAGCCAGGGCCTCGGCGAGGCGCTCGGTGTGCGCGGGCCGGTCACCTCGCCGACCTTCGTCATCGCCCGCGTGCACCCCTCGCTCGTCGGCGGTCCGGCTCTCGTCCACGTCGACGCCTACCGGCTCGGCAGCGCGCTCGAGCTCGACGACCTCGACCTCGACACCGATCTCGCCGACGCGGTCGTCGTCGTCGAATGGGGTGCCGGTCTCGCCGAATCGCTGAGCGCCGACCGGCTCGAGGTCGTCCTCGAGTCGGCACCGGACGGGTCGCGCCGTGCCACCGTGTCGAGCGTCGGTCCCCGATGGGCCGGGACGGACCTGGCAGGGGCTCTCCGGGCGGACGGATAGCCTGTCCGGATGCTCCTGCTCGCCCTCGACACCTCGACCAGCGCGATCACCGTCGCGCTGCACGACGGGAGCGCCGTGCTCGCCGAGGCGAACACCCTCGATCCTCGCGGGCACGCGGAATGGCTCGCACCCGGCATACGGTCGGTTCTCGACCACGCGGGCGCGACCCCCACGGAGCTCACCGACATCGTGTGCGGGCTGGGGCCCGGCCCGTTCACGGGACTGCGGGTGGGGATCGTCACCGCGCGGGTGCTCGCGCTCGCGACCGGTGCCCGGCTGCACGGGGTCTGCTCGCTCGACGCCCTCGCCCTCGACGCCGGTCCCGGCGAGCGACTCGTGGCCACCGACGCGCGCCGCCGCGAGGTCTACTGGGCACGGTATGCCGTGCGCGTCGCCTCCCCGGGTGGCCCGGCCGAGGTCGTGCCGCTGGGCGCCCCCGCGGTCGAGCGCCCCGCCGAGCTCGACGAACAGCTGCGGGCACTGCCGACCGCGGGGCGTGGGCCCACGCTCTATCCGGAGCTCTTCCCGCACCCCGAGGGCCCCCTCGACGTGTCGGCCGCCGCCCTCGCCCGGCTGGCCGCGGCGAGGCTCGCCGCGGGAAATCCGCTCTCGGGCACCGAGCCGCTCTACCTGCGTCGTCCCGACGCCGCGCCCCACGTCGTCGCCAAGTCGGCCCTCGGATGAGCGCCGTCGCCGACATCCGGCCCCTGCACTGGCGCGACCTCGCCGAACTGGCCACCCTCGAACGGCAACTCTTCCCGACCGACGCGTGGACCGAGCAGACCTGGTGGGCCGAGCTCGCCCAACGGCCCCGCCGGGTCTACCTCGCTGCGCACGACCGGACCGCGGACCCCGCGGTCGTCGTCGGCTACGCCGGGCTCGACATGGCCGGGAGCACCGCCGACGTGATGACCCTCGCCGTGCACCCGGCATACCGGGGGAGTGGGCTCGCCGACCGATTGCTCGACCGGCTGGTCGCCGAGGCGGGCGCCAGTGGCGCGCAGGCGCTGCTCCTGGAGGTGCGGGCCGATAACGAGCCCGCCCTGCGGCTCTATGCCAGGCACGGTTTCGAGCGGATCTCGGTGCGTCCGCGCTACTACCAGCCGGGCGACGTCGACGCCCACGTCCTGCGCCGGAGCCTGTCGTGACGGCCCGGGCCAGTGCCGCGGACGAGCCGCTCGTCCTGGGCATCGAGACCTCGTGTGACGAGACCGGGGTCGGACTCGTCCGCGGTCACACCCTGCTCGTCGACGCGATCGCCTCGTCGGTCGACGAGCATGCGCGCTTCGGCGGCGTCGTGCCCGAGGTCGCCTCCCGTGCCCACCTCGAGGCCATGGTGCCCACGATCGAGCGCGCGTGCACCCAGGCGGGGGTGCGCCTGGCCGATGTCGACGCCGTCGCGGTCACGGCGGGGCCGGGATTGGCGGGAGCGCTGCTCGTCGGGGTGGCCGCAGCCAAGGCCCTCGCGCTCGCGCTCGACCGGCCGATCTACGGGGTCAACCACCTCGCCGCGCACGTCGCGGTCGACACGCTCGAACACGGCCCGCTGCCCGAGCCCACGATGGCGCTGCTCGTCTCCGGCGGGCACTCCTCGCTCCTGCTCGTCCCCGACGTCACCGCCGACGTGCGTCCGCTCGGGGCGACCATCGACGACGCGGCCGGGGAGGCCTTCGACAAGGTGGCGCGGGTGCTCGGACTGCCCTTCCCCGGCGGACCACACATCGACCGGGCCGCGCGCGACGGCGACCGGCTCGCGATCGACTTCCCCCGGGGACTCACCACCGGGCGGGATCTCGAGCGCCACCGCTTCGACTTCTCGTTCTCCGGGCTCAAGACGGCCGTGGCCCGGTGGGTCCAGCTGCGCGCGGCCGCAGGCGAACCCGTGCCGGTCGCCGACGTGGCGGCGAGCTTTCAGGAGGCGGTGGTCGACGTGCTCACCCGCAAGGCGATCGCCGCCTGCCGCGCCGAGGGCGTCGACGACCTGCTCGTCGGCGGGGGTGTCGCGGCCAACTCCCGGTTGCGGGCGCTGGCCGCGGCCCGGTGCGAGGCGGCCGGCATCCGGTTGCGGGTGCCCCGGCCGGGCCTGTGCACGGACAACGGGGCGATGGTCGCCGCCCTCGGCGCCGAATTCCTCGCGCGCGGGCGCGCCCCCTCACCCCTCACTCTCCCGGGTGACTCGAGTATGCCGGTCACCCAAGTCCAGGCCTGACCGCCGGACCCGGGCGGACGGCATACTGGGCGGTCGTGACACCGGTCATCCTCGACGTCGACACCGGGGTCGACGACGCCTGCGCGCTCCTGCTCGCCGCACTCCACCCGGCCCTGGAGCTGCGAGCCGTCACCTGCGTGGGCGGCAATGCGCCGGTCGACGAGGTCGTGCGCAACACCCTGCTCGTGCTCGACGTCGCGGGCCGCGCCGACGTGCCGGTGGCCCGCGGCGCCTCCCGCCCGCTGCTCGAACCCGCCCGCAACGCGCGCCACGTGCACGGCGGCGACGGGATGGGCGACCTCGGTTGGCCCGCCTCGGCGCTCGCGCCCGACCCGCGGCATGCGGTGGAGCTGCTGCGCGACCTGCTCGCGGAGGCAGCGGCGACCGGCGATCCGGCGCAACTCGTCACCCTCGTCCCCACGGCGCCGCTCACGAACATCGCCCTGCTCCTGCGGACCCATCCCGAGGCGGCGCGCGGCCTGCGCGAGATCGTCTTCATGGGTGGGGCCGCCCAGGTCGGGAACGCGACGGCCTCCGCGGAGTTCAACGTCTTCCACGACCCGGAGGCCGCGGCGATCGTCCTCGACGCCGCTCACGAACTGGGCGTGCCGGTGACGATGTACGGCCTCGACGTCTTCTACGAACCGGTCGTCACCGCCACCCAGGCCGCGGAGCTGGTCGCCCGCGGGGGGCGTGGTCCGGCCGAGCTCGCCGGTCGGCTGGTCGCCTTCCAGTGCGAGCGCTTCGCGACCGACGAGGCGACGATCGGCGACGCCGGCGCGGTCGCGGCGGTGATCGCCCCGGATCTGCTGCGCTGCGAGGAACTGCCCATCCGCGTCGAACTCGGCGGCGCGTGGTCGAGAGGCCGCACGGTGCTCGACCGTCGGGATTGGTCGGGCGACCTCGCGCACGATCCGCACGGGGTCGCTCCGCAGCGGGTGCGGGTCGCGCTCGGCGTCGACGGCCCCCGGTATGCCGCCCTCTGGCTCGACACGGTGGGTGCGTGATGGCCACCCAGGGGCCCGGACACGGACCGGGCCGCGTCCTGGTCCTCGGCTCGCTCAACGTCGACCTTGTCACCCGGGTCGAGCGCTTGCCGCGGCCGGGGGAGACGGTCCTGGTGAGTGCACCCACCCGGCGGCTGGCCGGGGGCAAGGGCGGCAACCAGGCGGTGGCCGCGGCCGAGGCGGGTGCCCGGGTCGTCATGGTCGGTGCGGTCGGCGACGACGAGCCCGGTCGGGCCTACACCGTGCGGTTGTCCGGTCGGGGGATCTACCCCCGGCTCGCCGTCGCCCACGGGCAATCGACGGGGATCGCCCTCGTCACCGTGGACGACACCGGGGAGAACGCCATCGTCGTCGACCCCGGCGCCAACAGCCAGGCGCGCGCCGACGTCGAGGACCTCACCCCGGCCGACGTGCTCCTCTGCCAGCTCGAGGTGCCGGTCGAGGTCGTGTGCACCGCCGTCCGGCAGGCGGCCGAGCGGGGTGCCCGGGTCGTCCTCAACGCCGCGCCCTTCGCGGCGCTGCCTCACGACGTGCTCGCCGCCGCCGACCCGCTCGTCGTCAACGAGCACGAGGCGGCGGCGCTGGCCGACTCCGGGCTCATCCCGGGGTCGCTGCTGGTCACCTTCGGGGCCGCGGGGGCGAGCTGGGACGGGCAGCGAGTGGACGGCATACCGGTGCCGGCCGAGGAGGTGCTCGACACGACCGGGGCGGGCGATGCCTTCTGTGGCGCGCTCGCGGCATCCCTCGCCCGCGGCGACGACCGCGTCACCGCCCTGCGGTATGCCGTGCACGCCGGTGCCGCCGCGGTCCGCCGGGTGGGCGCGCAGCCCGACCCGGAGGTCTAGCCGGGCTCGACGACGAGGGCGATCCCCGACCCGGCAATCGTCGTCACCACGAGGGTGGCCTCGCCCTCCAACCGGGCCAGCCCCGCGGTCACCTCGCGGCGCAACCGTTCGGGGTCGACCGCGCTCCCGCGCTTCTTCACCGTCACGCGCCCGACCTCGTGACTGCGCAGCCAGGATCGGATCACCTTGGGGCGCAACGGCATCGCCTCGATCACGGCATACGAGCGCAGCCATGGGAGGGTGCTGGCGGCACCGTCCGTGGCGTAACCGATCCCCGGCGACAGTTCACGCCCGGGGAGTGCGCCGGTGAGGCCGGCCCGCAGGACCGCCCGGTCGGCTTCGAGCAGCCACGGGCCGAGGTCGTCGAGCGACCCGATCGGTTGCGCGGGCCGCAGGTCCGCCTCCGTGACGACCGCGGGTGGCGAGCCGGGGCGGCATACCGCGGCCGTGCGTCCCGGCGTCTGCACCAGCGGACCCCACCACACGACGCATTCGAGCACCTCTGCGCGCCACGAGGTCCACTGCGCCTCGGCACCGCTCGGGAGCGCCCCGTGGGGGAAAGCCGGCGAGAGCTTGGCGCCGGTCGCCGGGACCTGGGCGGCCCATCGACAGACCTGCTCCCACGAGGGCTCGATCGCCTGGAGCGAGAAGACCCGCCGCGCCCGCCCGTCGACCGCTCGTACCCCGCTCACCCGCCGCGCCGGGTCCGCCCACACGCCGGTATGCCGTGCCGCCTCCCCCGCGGGAAGGGCCACCTCCTGCGCAGGCAGGCACCGCACGGTGGTGCCGGGGCGTTCCCGCAGGTTGGCGGCGGCCACCGCGGCGGTGACCGGGTCGGCGTCGACCGCGTCGACGGACATCCCAGCCGCGGCGAAGGCCCTGGCGTCCGAACCGATCCCGCAGCCGAGGTCGTGGACGAGGTCGATACCCGCGCCGACGAAGCGCTCGGCGTGTCGGTCGGCCAGCTCGGGCCGGGTGGCCTGCTCGAGCCCGTCGGCGGTGAACAGCAGGGTCGCCGCGGCCGACCCGAACTTCTCCGCCGCCCGCGCCCGCAGCCGGGCCTGGGCGAGCGCGGCGGTCACCAACCCCGGATCGTGGCCCTGCGCCCGCAGCCGCGTGCTCAGCGCGAGCGCCTCCTGGTCGGCGTAGTCGCCGAGTGAGTCGAGCAGGGCGCGTCCGGAGCCGCTCGTGAGACTCTCGACGAGGGCGACGTCCACGCGCCGATGGTGCCAGACGGGGGCCGTTGGAGCCGGGCACGCCCATCCGCCAGGGTGGGCACCACGGCGGTCGCGCGCTCGCCCTGCAGTTCCCGCGCTCGCGAGCGACCCGGCATACGTGACCAGTGCCCTGCGGGTCGCCCAGCGCGATGGCATGCGAACCCCGGATCGGACCAACACGGCGAGACGGTGCGTGCCTGGTTGGCAGGGGAGAGCTGGCACTCGACTTGACCGAGTGCTAACGGCATACCTAGATTTGCGTTAGCACTCTCCCCCCGAGAGTGCTGACAGTCGCTGACGACCGCCGGCATCGAGCCCCGCGACGGCGAGGCCGCAACGGTGGTCAGCGCACCAGACATCGAAACCATCGACGTTCCGTCGACAACTGCGAAAGGACACCGACGTGTCGGTTTCCATCAAGCCGCTCGAGGACCGGATCCTCGTCAAGTCGCTCGAGGCCGAGACCACCACCGCCTCGGGCCTGGTCATCCCGGACACCGCCAAGGAGAAGCCGCAGGAGGGCGAGGTCCTGGCCGTCGGCCCCGGGCGGATCGACGACAAGGGCAACCGCGTCCCGCTCGACGTCAAGGTCGGCGACCGGGTCATCTACAGCAAGTACGGCGGCACCGAGATCAAGCACGGCGGCCAGGAATACCTCCTGCTGTCCGCCCGTGACGTCCTCGCCGTCGTCGGCTGAGGCGGGCACCCGTGGCAAAGACGCTGGAGTTCGATGACTCCGCACGCAAGTCGCTGGAGCGGGGCGTCGACGCCCTCGCCAACGCGGTCAAGGTGACGCTGGGTCCCAAGGGCCGCAACGTCGTCATCGACAAGAAGTGGGGCGCCCCCACGATCACCAACGACGGTGTGACCATCGCGCGGGAGATCGAGCTCGAGGACCCCTACGAAAACCTTGGCGCACAGCTGGCCAAGGAGGTCGCGACCAAGACCAACGACATCGCCGGTGACGGCACCACCACGGCGACGGTCCTCGCTCAGGCCATGGTCAAGGAGGGCCTGCGCAACGTGGCCGCGGGTGCCGCTCCGGCGGCGCTCAAGCGTGGCATGGACAAGGCGGTCGAGGCGGTCAACGACCGGCTGCTCGCCAACGCCCGCGAGGTCGAGGGCACCGAGGAGATCGGTCAGGTCGCCGCCCTCTCCGCGCAGGACCAGGGCATCGGCGAGACCATCGCCGAGGCCTTCGACAAGGTGGGCAAGGACGGGGTCATCTCGGTCGAGGAGTCCTCGACGACGGCCACCGAGCTCGAGTTCACCGAGGGGATGCAGTTCGACAAGGGCTACATCTCGGCCTACTTCGTCACCGACACCGAGCGGATGGAGGCCGTCCTCGAGGACGCCTACATCCTCATCCACCAGGCGAAGATCTCCTCGATCCAGGACCTGCTCCCGGTGCTCGAGAAGGTCGTCCAGACCGGCAAGCCGCTCGTCATCGTCGCCGAGGACGTCGACGGCGAGGCCCTCTCGACGCTCGTCGTCAATAAGATCCGCGGCACCTTCGTCGCGGCCGCGGTCAAGGCGCCGGGCTTCGGCGACCGCCGCAAGGCGATGCTCCAGGACCTGGCCATCCTCACCGGCGGTCAGGTCATCGCCGAGGAGGTCGGGCTCAAGCTCGACCAGGCCACCCTCGACGTGCTCGGCCAGGCGCGCCGCGTCGTCATCACCAAGGACACCACCACGGTGATCGACGGCCAGGGCGCCAAGGACGATGTCGAGGGTCGGGTCGCGCAGATCAAGAAGGAGATCGAGCGCACCGACTCGGACTGGGACCGCGAGAAGCTGCAGGAGCGGTTGGCCAAGCTCGCCGGTGGCGTGTGCGTCATCAAGGTCGGCGCCCACACCGAGGTGGAGCTCAAGGAGAAGAAGCACCGCATCGAGGACGCCATCTCGGCCACTCGCGCGGCGATCGAGGAGGGCATCGTCGCCGGCGGCGGCACCGCCCTCATCCACGCCACGGAGGCCATCGACGCCCTCGACCTCGTCGGCGACGAGGCCACCGGTGCGGCGATCGTCCGCAAGGCCTGCGCCGAGCCGCTCCGGTGGATCGCCGAGAACGCCGGCCTCCAGGGCTACGTGGTGACCACCAAGGTCGCCGACCTGCCTCTCGGCCAGGGCCTCAACGCCGCCACCGGCGTCTACGAGGACCTGCTCAAGGCCGGCGTCATCGACCCGGTCAAGGTCACCCGATCGGCGTTGCGCAACGCCGCGTCGATCGCCTCGATGATCCTCACCACCGACACGCTCGTCGTGGAGAAGAAGGAAGAGGAAGCACCGGCTCCGGCCGGGCACGGGCACGGGCACGGCCACTGAGCCGTCCCCTCGACCGCGACGACGGGTCGCATCCCTGCGGGGGTGCGACCCGTCCGCACGCCCGGCCGAGGTGAGTGGGGTTGCGGGTCAGGCAGGGACGGCGAGGCGGCCGGCGAGCACCTCGGCTCGCTCCTCCTCGGTGAGCCCGCCCCACACCCCGTAGGGCTCGCGGACCCGCAAGGCGTGCTCGCGGCAGCATTGGACGACCGGACAACCGCGGCATACCTGTTTGGCCTCGGTGGCGCGCGTGCGTCGCTCGCTGCCGCGCTCTCCCTCGGGGTGGAAGAAGACCTCGGACCCGAGGCCCTGGCACGAACCCAGCGCCTGCCAGGTCCACGCGTGCGCCACTGGCCCGGGCAGTCGGGAGATTTCGGCCACGGTCCCTCCTGATCACCATGCCGACAAGACATCGCCGAGGACGTCCAGGAGGCCCCCGGTCCGGGAACGTTAACCAGCGAGTAGGTCGCCGGAGAACCCCGTGTTGGTCAAGGAAGGGTAAAAAAAGGGTAAGGGCTTGCATCGGTCGAACCGCGCCCAGGCCGTCGTCGCGTCCCGTATCATGCCGTTTCGGGCGCCCGATGGGATCGAGCCCCCGGGAGCACGGAACCGGGTCGCAGCCGGAATCGGAACAGGGATCAGACACATGTCATTCGGGGTGGATGTGGCGCATGTCACACCGGTCCCTCCGGTCGAGCAGCCGCGGGTCGTAACGACGGCCCTCCCCGGCGCGATGGAGACCACGGACGCGCAGTCCTCGTTGCGCGTCCTCGCCCAGGCGGCGCGTGCGCACGACCCCGTGGCGACCGAGACCCTCATGGGTCGGGTCCGCCAGTTGGCCCTGCGCTATTCGCGCGCTCGGCTGGGCCGCTACGGGGTCGAAGATGCCGCGCAGGACGTCGCTCAGGAGGTGTGCATGGCCGTGTTGACGGCGTTGCCCACCTTCGAGGACCGCGGCTACCCCTTCGAGGCCTTCGTCTACTCGGTGGCCGCGCACAAGGTCGCCGACGCCCAACGGGGCATCTTCCGGTCGGCCGAACCGGTGGCCGAGCTCCCCGAGACCGCCGACCGTGGCCGTGGCCCCGAGGAGCGCGCCGTGCTGCGCGACGACGTCGCCCGGGTGATGGCGGTGGTCGGTGAGTTGCCCGAACTGCAACGAGAGATCATCACCCTGCGTGTCGCCGCGGGGCTGTCCGCCGAGGAGACCGCCGCCGCGCTCAACATGACCGCTGGCGCCGTGCGCGTCGCGCAGCACCGCGCGCTCACCCGGTTGCGCACCCTCGTGGGCACCAAGGGGGTGACCCGGTGAGCGCCCTTGCCCGGGTCGACGCCATCACGGCCGACGACCACCTGCTCGACCTCGTGTCCTGCCGTGACTATGCGGGCGACGACGAGCTCGGTGCCCTGCTGCAGACCCTCGCACTCGCCTGCGACGCCCCGTCGCCCGAGCTCCCTCGCCGCCGTCGTCGTCCGACCGGACGGATCGTCGTGAGCACCCTGGCCACGGCCGCCTTCCTCGCCTCGGGCGCGGGTATGGCGGCGGCGGTCGGAGATCGGCTGCCGCTCGTCGCCCGGGTCGCCGACTCCGGGTTGTCCCTCGCTGCCCCCGGGGACCTGCCTGGCTTGTTGCTCGCCCCGCTTCGGCCGCCGGCCACGCGCGAGGTCCCCGCCGCCGGGCAGGTGGAACCTGCGGCAGGCACCCCCGCGGCTTCGGAGCGCTCGGACGACGGCCAGACCTCAGGCAGTTCGACCGAGGAAGCGGCCCAGAACACCGGCGGGACCACGGACACCACCGGGATCACACCCGGCGACGTACCCACCTCGACGCAGACGGACACGCCGGTGGACTCCACCGTGACGACGAGTCAGTCGTCGAGCACCACCGGGACCACCACCAGCACGGCCTCGACCAATGGCAACGCCAACACCAACGGCAATGCCAACGGCGGCAACGGCAACGCGGGCGGCAACGGCGGCAGTGCAGGCGGTGCCAACGGCAACCAGGGCGGGCAGGCCCAGGCGCGGTCTACGGCCGCGCGCTGATCGCGGACGGGGCGGCATACCGGCCGCCCGTAGACTTGGGTGATGACCCCCGGGAGCGGCGACGTCGACACATCCTTGTTCGCCCCGCTGGGCCTCACCTACGACGACGTCCTGCTCCTGCCGGGCGAGACCGACGTCGTGCCGAGCGAGGTCGACACGAGCACCCGGCTCACCCGCGACATCACCCTGCGGATCCCGCTCGTCTCCTCGGCGATGGACACGGTGACCGAGGCACGGATGGCGATCGCGATGGCGCGCCAGGGCGGCCTCGGCGTGCTCCACCGGAACCTGTCGATCGAGGACCAGGCATACCAGGTCGACGTGGTGAAGCGCACCCAGACCGGGATGATCTCCAACCCCATCACCATCGGTCCCGACGCGACCCTCGAGGATCTCGACACCCTATGCGGGCAGTACCGCGTCTCGGGTCTGCCGGTGCTCGACGCCGACGCGCGGCTCATCGGGATCATCACCAACCGCGACCTGCGCTTCACGCCGGTCGCCGAATGGGCGAGCACCCTCGTGCGCGACGTGATGACGCCGATGCCGCTCATCACCGCCCCCGAGGGCATCTCCCGGGAGGACGCGACGCTCCTGCTGCGCCAGCACAAGAAGGAGCGGCTGCCGATCGTCGACACCGAAGGGCGCCTGGCCGGGCTCATCACGGTGAAGGACTTCGTCAAGTCCGAGCAGTATCCGCAGGCCTCCAAGGACGCCGACGGTCGGTTGCTCGTGGCGGCGGCGATCGGCTACTTCGGCGACGCCTGGGAGCGGGCCACGACCCTCGTCGAGGCCGGGGTGGACGTGCTCGTCCCCGACGTGGCCAACGGGCACGCCCGGCTCATGCTCGACATGGTCAAGCGGCTCAAGAACGACCCGGCGACCGCGCACGTCCAGGTGATCGGCGGCAACGTCGCCACGCGTGCAGGGGCGCAGGCGCTCATCGACGCGGGGGTCGACGCGGTGAAGGTCGGGGTCGGACCCGGCTCGATCTGCACGACGCGGATCGTCGCGGGCGTCGGGGTGCCCCAGGTGACGGCCGTCCACGAGGCCGCCATGGTGGCGCGCCCCGCCGGGGTGCCGGTCATCGCCGACGGCGGCCTGCAGTATTCCGGCGACATCGCCAAGGCCCTTGTCGCCGGCGCCGACACGGTGATGATCGGGTCGTTGCTCGCCGGCTGCGAGGAGAGCCCGGGAGAGACGATCTTCGTGAGCGGTGTGCAGTACAAGGCCTACCGCGGGATGGGGTCGCTGGGGGCGATGGCCTCCCGGGGCAAGAAGTCCTTCTCCAAGGACCGCTACTTCCAGGCCGACGTCGACAGCGACGACAAGATCGTGCCCGAAGGCATCGAGGGCCAGGTCCGCTATCGCGGCCCGCTGCGCGCCGTCGTCCACCAGCTCGTCGGGGGGCTGCACCAGTCGATGTTCTACGTGGGTGCCCGGACGGTCCAGGAGCTGCAGGAGCGCGGGCGCTTCGTCCGGATCACGGCGGCCGGTCTCAAGGAGAGCCACCCGCACGACGTCCAGATCACCGCCGAGGCGCCCAACTACACGACCCGCGGCTGATCGGCACCCGACCGGGGGCCCGCGGGGTGGCGCTACCGGCCGGTACATTGTGCCCGTGACCGAGATCGAGATCGGCCGGGGCAAACGCGGCCGACGGGCCTATTCCTTCGACGAGATCGCCGTCGTGCCCTCCCGGCGCACGCGTGATCCCGAGGACGTGTCCGTCTCCTGGCAGATCGACGCCTACCACTTCGAGATGCCGGTCCTCGGGGCACCGATGGACTCGGTGATGTCGCCGACGACCGCGGTCGCCTTGGGCCGCCTCGGGGGACTTGGGGTGCTCGACCTCGAGGGCGTGTGGACCCGCTACGACGACCCGGAGCCCTATCTCGACGAGATCGCGCAGCTGGACCCCGTGCGGGCGACCGCGCGGATGCAGCAGATCTACGCGGAACCGATCCGGCCCGAACTCATCACCGAACGGCTGCGCGAGTTGCGCTCGGCCGGGGTGACCGTGGCGGGGGCGCTGAGCCCCAAGCACACCCAGACCCACTGGCGGACGGTCGTCGACGCGGGGGTCGATCTGTTCGTCATCCGGGGCACGACCGTCTCCGCGGAGCATGTGTCGAGCAACACCGAGCCGCTCAACCTCAAGCGGTTCATCTACGAACTCGACGTCCCGGTCATCGTCGGCGGGGCCGCGACCTACACGGCAGCCCTGCACCTCATGCGCACGGGAGCCGCGGGCGTGCTCGTCGGCTTCGGGGGTGGAGCGGCCCACACGACGCGGCGCACCCTCGGCCTGCACGCGCCCATGGCGACCGCGATCGCCGACGTCGCGGCCGCTCGGCGCGACTACCTCGACGAGTCCGGGGGACGCTACGTCCACGTGATCGCCGACGGGGGAGTGGGCACGTCGGGCGACGTCGTGCGGGCGATCGCGTGCGGCTCCGACGCCGTCATGCTCGGTGCCGCGCTGGCCCGGGCTGCGGAGGCTCCCGGGGCCGGCTTCCACTGGGGCCCCGAGGCGCACCACCAGTCGCTGCCGCGCGGCGAGCGGGTGGCGGTCGGCGTGCGGGCCTCGATGGCCGAGATCCTGCACGGTCCAGGCCGTGCGGCCGACGGCACGACGAACATCATCGGCGCGCTCCGTCGGGCGATGGCGACCACCGGATACTCCGACGTCAAGGAGTTCCAGCGGGTCGAGGTCGTCGTGGCCCCGCACAGCCATGCGTGAGTCCGCGGCGCTTGCCGGCGCCACGCCGGTCGCCGCCGCGCCGGTCACCGCGACGGCGGTCGCGGCCACCGCCGCCGGACCGTATGCCGTGCCGCAGGAACTCGTGTCCCTGCTCGCCCGCCGCGCGGTGGCCGGCCCGCGTGCGGGCTCCTTCCTCTCGCATACCCCGATGACCGGGGCCGAACTCGCGCGGCTGCCCCTCTCGACCCAGGCCGACGTCGAGGCCGCGGTCGCCCAGGCCAGGGTGGCCCAGCGTGGGTGGGCCCGGTGGAGCATCGAACGTCGGGCGCGGGTCTTTCTGCGACTGCACGACCTCGTCCTTCACCGTCAGGTCCAGCTGCTCGACCTCATCCAGCTCGAGTCCGGCAAAGCCCGGCTGCATGCCTTCGAGGAGGTCGCCGACGTCGCGCTCGTCGCACGCCACTACGCGCGCGCGTCGGCGGCATACCTGCGGCCGACTCGCACGACCGGCGCCTTCCCCGTGCTCACCCGTGCCGAGACCGTCCTGCACCCGCACGGGGTGGTGGGGATCGTCAGCCCCTGGAACTACCCACTCACCCTGCCGCTGGGCGACAGCATCCCGGCGCTCATGGCGGGCAACGCCGTGGTCCTGCGGCCGGATCCGGCAACTTCGCTCACGGCGCTTTTCGGCGCCCAGCTGCTC
>WBZT01000208.1_pt1 | contig 49013 bp, 69 predicted proteins | sample 5204241 | NCBI WGS metagenome assembly WBZT01 (sample SAMN12344358, study PRJNA552823) | activated sludge metagenome | biome: Activated sludge suspended growth; feature: Nitrification reactor; material: Wastewater; isolation source: activated sludge from nitrification reactor of wastewater... | reverse complement strand
CCCGGCGGACCAGGCGTACTCGGGGAGTGCGGCAGGCTGGTATTACGGGACGATGAGCACGACGACCGCAGGCGTTTTGTATGCTGATGTTTATGATCCAACAACTGGCGTTGTGCCAACCGTTCCGCCGTCGCCGACCACCCTTCCTGTCACGAAGCTGACGCGATTGACACAGACGACAAGCGAGGTGACGGCTCTACAACTGTCTGTTTCTCCGATTGGTGTCAATGGACTGATCACCGAGACTATTAAGGCGGTTGGAACGGCTACTGCAGGAACGAAGACGCTTCAATGCCGAATCGGATCGACTTCGCTATACAGCTTCGGATGGGCCGCAAGCTCGGTGGTTATCGAAGGTATGTTTTCGATACAAAATGCAGGCTCAGAATCTGAGCAAATTGTTACGCGTGGAGGGTCTTTCATCGGACAGACGGGTATCACAAACCTCGGTGGTAACGAGTTCAAGGCCGTCGATCTGACGTCAACTTTCCTGTTAAAGAACACGATGCAGATCGCAGCCAACACAGAGTCGTTCGCGATCTGGGCAAAGTCGATTAACGTTACATGACGGGTGCTTTATGGCTATTTTAGAATTCCCAAATACAGCCGCCGGAATGGGCAATGCGGACGCTGTCGCAGAACCGAAGCACACGTGGTGTGATGGCGACAAAGTCCGCGTCTTCACCGGGGCGGACGTTCCAGTTCTTGACCCTCGCCCGACAGTCACCAAGTGGCAGCTCGTGCAGGCATGTGCCGATGCGGGATGGACAGAAGATAAGATCGACGCTTCTGTCGCTATGATGACAACAAAGCGTAAACGGTTTTGGGAGCACACCAAAGACATTGACCGTGATAATCCGTTCTCAAGCAACCTGAGAACTAACATGGTTCCGGTGCCAACACCGAAGCAGTGGAATGCAATATTTCTGGCCGCAGCGGCTCTTGATCCGCTGATTGTCTGACCGCAACACCACTATTTTTGCATGATGTTCGACAACCAAGCCTACTTCTACGACACCGGCCCCTTTGGCCTGGCGACGCTCTGCGCGCTCGGCGCGACGACATTCGCCGGCCATCTCGACACGGTTGGCGAGAACGCTTTCGACGCGGCCGCTACGTCCGGGATGGATTGTTGCCTAGTATTTCACCGGGTTGTTGGGGTTGATGCTGCCGCTCAGTCGGTCGAAATTTCCGTTAATAGGCTGCGCGAAATATGCGTGGCGATCAAGGCTCTTGTAGACGCTGGGAGCATAGAGGCGGTTGTTTTCTCTGAATTGGCGTATTAAGGAATCCAACTTAGTGATAGATTAATTTCTCCAAAAGCTAAACATGCGAAAGGTCTAGTATGTCTCAGTTCTCCTGTCTCGTCGGCGTTCCTAGCGGGTCCCACTGGATTGCTCAGTTCGGTGTGGACCTTGTCAACTTGTTCAACAAGTTCAACACGACACGAGTGGCTGACTACTCACGTCAGTCCCTTCAGCTCGCGAATGTGCGATCCAGCGTCCTGCCCCAGAACCGACTCGACCTCGTGAAGGCCGCCCAGGACCGCGATGCGACCCACCTGCTCTTCCTGGACTCCGACCAGACCTTTCCGCCGGACCTGGTCCATCGCCTGGCTGCCCACCACAAGCTGGTCGTCGCGGCCAACTGCGTCACCAAGACTATCCCGGCCAGTCCGACGGCTCGGGCCTTCTGCGAGACAGATGACCGCGGCGTCCCTGTCTACACGGACCGCAAGTCGACCGGGCTGGAGCAGGTCTGGCGGATCGGGACAGGGGTCATGCTCGTCCACATGTCCGTGTTCAAGAAGGTCCCCTATTCCGCCTGGGAGATGGTCTTCCTGCAAGGGCCTGGGCGGTACCAGGGAGAGGACTGGCGCTTCTGCCAGATGTGCGAGGAGGCTGGCATCAGCCTTCACATTGACCATGACGTGTCCAAGCTTGTCGGCCATGTCGGCCTGTACGAATACACGACCGCTGTCGTAGGAGAAATGCAGTATGTTGCGGGATGATCTGATCAGCCTGCTCGGATGGCGCCTGGGAGACCGGGACGACATGCGCGAGCGGGCCATTGCCGAGATGCAGTACGCTCAGGAATACCAACTGGAGGCGAACATATGGCTACCCTGGTTTTTGGAAGTGGATGCGGCTGGGCTGACGGCCACGGCGGGAGCGCAGTACATGGACCTGCCAGTGGACTTCCTGCGGGAGATCGAGGGGTACTTTCCGGAAATCGTCAGCGATGGCCAGACTATCCGGTTGGTCAAAGCCGACAAGACGACAGCTGCCATCTGGGAGACCGGGACAGGGACTCCGACCTACTATTCGCTTGTTGGGACTCGGATGATGTTCTTCCCGACACCTGACCAGAACTACGATGTCGCGTGGAGGTACTACGGCAAATCGACCCCGATCCACTCGACGAACGATCCGACTCCTTGGCTAGTCCATGCAGGCGATCTCGTCCTGGCCCTGGTCGGACAGGCGATCGCTGGTAAGCATATCCGCGATACGAAGATTGCAGGTGAGTTCGCGAACGATGTAGTCCTCGCCTGGGCTCGCCTGGAAGGTGAGAACCTGGAAAGAAGGGAAGTGAATCTTGAACGTGCAATGGGGATGCGGCCATGACAATTGAAACTGCAACGTATCTGAAGGACCTGAACAGCGCTCTTCCGGCGACTGGCGATCTGGTAGCGGAGGGAGACGATCATCTCCGCCTGGTGAAGACGGTCTTGCAGACCACCTTCCCTGGCCGAGGCGTAGCGGACATGGGTGTCATAGTGAAGACAGCCGGTTTTTCCGCTTCTGTCACAGAGATCGGCTGCGTCTACAAGTGTACGTCAACGCTGACATTGGAACCACCTTCCATATCTGGTTTGGTTGCAGGGACTCACTGGTTCATCCGGGCAGCAGGTGGAGCCGTAGTTATAGACCCATCCGATGCTGCACTGGTGAATGGAGCAGCCATTCTGACCCTCCCGACCGATGCTGCCGCGATCCTCATCTTCGACGGAACGGGTTGGGTCGCCTTCGTCATGGGTAGTCTGGCCGCCGGGACAGGGCCAGCCTTCTCAGCCATTTCCGATGTAGGGACTAACGTCCTAAGTGGCGTTGAGACGAAAGTAACCTTCGGTACTGAAGAGTTCGATACGAACGGTTCCTATGATACGGTCCTGTCCAGGTGGACTCCTGGTATTCCTGGGCATTATTTGATCGAGTCGGTTGTCTGGTTTCCTGCTCCGGAAATGGCCCGTCTGCAGGCGCTCATCAGAAAGAACGGATCAAATGTCGCGGCAGGTCCTATCGGCACCCAACAGTCCGCTATAGTTAGTCGCTTACTGAAGTTGAATGCGACTGATTACATAGAGATCTTTGTCTACCAGGCTTCGGGTGTCGCGCGTACTACCGTCCCAATCTACTTATCCCACTTCGGTGGCGTCCTTGTCCGCGCTGGCTAAGGAGCTCTCATGCCGATCGTCTCCCTCCCGCTTACCTCCGGCGCTGCCGAGAATGTCGGGCTGAACTTCGACCTGAATTCTTCAGAGTGCCCTGCTCGGGCCTGGACGAATGGCCGGAATGTGCGGTTTTCGCTCCAGGGTATCCTGCCCACGAAGGACGATTCGCTGATCGTGACTGCGGGGAGCACCTTCCACAGTCTCTTCCCTGCGACGGACTCCAGCACAGGTGGCCCCCTGTGGGTCCTGGGCGGGAACACGTCGATCTACGCGCTGGACAACACAACCCTGACAGACATCACGAGGACTAGCGGGGCCTACACTGGCGCTACGGTGAATCGCTGGGTCGGTGCGAACATGAACGGCCTGATCTTCCTGACGAACGGAGTGGATAAGCCGCAGGTTTGGAATCCGACCACGCCAGCGACGAAGCTGATCGACCTGACGTACTGGCCAGCAACCGTCCGCTGCGCTGGCATCCGGTCCTTCAAGAACTTCCTCCTCGCCTTCAATATCCTGAAGGGAAGCACCCCTTACGGTTCGATGGTGAAGTGGGCGCATCCGGCTGATCCTGGCCTGATTCCCCCTTCCTGGGACGAGACGGACCCAACGAAGGACGCGGGCGAGTACTCCCTGTCCGAGACGCCTGGAGCTGTCATGGACATCGTGCCTATGCGCGATGTGGCTATCGTGTATAAGGAGGATTCGGTCTGGACCATGCAGTACATTGGCGGAGCGTACATCTTCAAGTTCGCGAAGCTATTCGACTCCTTCGGCATTCCGCAGAGGAACTGTGCTGTCGAGTTCCTGCCCGGCCAGCACATGTGCTTTACCGGGGACGATCTGGTCATCCATAATGGGCAGCAGAGCGTGTCCATCGCAGAGGGGAGGATTCGCTCCTTCCTGAAGAACATGACCCACCAGCAGGCCCTGGCCTCCTTCCTGGTCGTGAACCAGCAGGAGACGGAAGTCTGGCTCTGCATAAGCACAGGGGATGGGTCAACTCGCCTGGTTGATAAGGCCATCATCTACAACTGGATGGTGAAGTCGATCGGTATGAGGGACTTGACCTCTGTCGCATCCATTGACTCCGGGCGGGTTACAGGCACCCTTCCGACCTGGGGAACGATCACCTTTACCTGGGAGAGTGAGAGTCGGACCTGGGGGGAGATCGGTCAGTCGGACGCTATAGCGAAGCTCCTCGGCCTGCGCGGCACGTCAGTCTATCAGTTCGATTGCAATAACCTCAGGGAGAATTCTACCCTGGTCGAGCGGATAGGCATCGGCATTCCCTTCCGGGCGAACACTCCCCCTGACACGACGACTATGAAGTTCCTGTCCCGCCTTTGGCTCAGGGTCATCGGGCAGGCGGGGACTGCACTCAGCGTCACGCTCGGCAGCCAGGCGGAACCGGATCAAGGTATTGTCTGGAAGACTGCGAAACAGTACATTATCGGTTCCACGAAGAAGTTGGACTTTACGCTGAGCGGTCGCCTGTTCGCCATTCGGATCGAGTCAGCGAACGGGTCTCCCTGGATTCTCCTGGGAATCGATGCTGAGGTTGAGAAGGCTGGGGATAACTGATGGCGAATGAACTACTCCCGCCCACAGTCGACCTGGACTTCCTCCGGGCTTTGCAGGAACGCTTGCAGACTCTGGAGAATGACCTGGAACAGATCAGGGACGGTCGCGCATTCCCTGTTCGTGGAGTCGCTCCAGCCAAGCCTGTGAACGGGATGCTTGTTCAGGCAGACGGTGTCGGCTGGAATCCTGGAGCTGGTGCAGGTTACTATGAGAGGAAAGGTGGAGCATGGGTCAAACTGTAAAATTGATGGGGAAAGAAATTCCGGAATTCTTCGCCCCATTTGACATCAAGTCATACACTGGGGAGTCTGTCGATGAGATCTGGCCGTTCGTCTCTCCGCTCCTCGACAAGGCGGTCACCGTCTCCCGCAAGGAGCTCAGCCTCGACTATATCAGGGGCTCCCTGCTAACCGAGCACATGCAACTCTGGATTGCCACCGAGAACGGGGAACTGATCGGCACGATGGTGACTGAGCTTATCCAGCATGTGGGGAAAAAGGTCTGCAACGTCGTGGCGCTGGACGGCTCAGGCATCGTGAACATCTGGCATCGCGGGGCAAGGTACTTCCTCGCATGGCTGATCGCGAATGAAGTAGATGAACTCGAGGCAACCTGCCGGAACACGGTAGCGGACATGCTTCGCTCCATCGGCTTCGAGTCGACTGCCAACGTCATGACCTTCTTTATCAAGGAGCAAAAAGTATGAGTGGTGGAGGTAGTGGAGGTGGAAGTTCGACTACGACTCAGCAGAACTACTCGCCTGAGGAAGCTGCTCGCCGGGCTCAGGTTATGGGCGAGGCTGAGCGTATCTACAATCAGACGGCCCCTTCGATGTCGTCGGCGAGTTATCCAGGAGAGCAGCCGGTCCCGTTCTCCGCTCCGTCGGTAGCGGCGCAGAACCTCGGCGTCTATCAGGCGGGCCAGCAGCAGATCGGGGCACACCTGGCGAACCAGGCCATGGAATACGGCTTGACCGGCGCCATGGACGTGCAGAATAACCCGTACCTGCAGTCCGCGATCACGGCAGCCCTTCGCCCGACCACGCAGCAATACGTGGATCCAGGTGGCGTTCTGTCCAGCATCCGGACGAACGCGACGGACTCTGGGCAATTCGGTGGAGTCCGCCAGGGGGTAGCGGAGGGCATAGCGGCTGGGAGATACACGCAGAATGCGATGGACATGGCAGGGAAGATGGCGTCGTCAGCTTACGACAAAGGTCAGGACACGTTTGCTCGGACTCTTGCTCTGGCTCCTCAGACGATGGCCATGAACAATCTGCCCGTCTCCACCCTGTCCGGCGTCGGGGCGCAGCAGGAAGGTGTGGCGCAGGAGGAAGCGGCCTACCTCGCGAACCAGAACATGTGGAACCTGAATGCGCCGTGGGCACCGCTGCAGAACTACGCCAACATCGTCTATGGTGGGGCGAGTCCGAGCACGACCTCGACGTCGAGCGGGGTGGCGGTGAAGAAGAATCGCGCGATGGGAGCGCTTGGCGGAGCAGCATCTGGAGCGGCGATCGGCTCCGCTGTCCCTGGCATCGGCACTGCTGTCGGCGCCGTAGCCGGCGGACTTCTCGGTGCTATCGCATAAGGAACTCAAAATGGACTACGCAAATATGCTGGGACTCAGTCCCACTTTCGGCCTAGGAGGTCAAGTTGAAACAGATGTCGCCATGCAAAACGCCGTCGCAGCCCAGGACACCGCCCAAGCAACCTCCGGCAAAGCCCCGTCCTTCACGAATGAACAGCTAGCCATGCTGTCGAAGATGGGGCTCGGTGGGCAGAGTCCCCTCTACCCGGCTCCTGGTGCTCCTTCTGCCCGGGCTCCACAGATCGGAGCACTGACCCAACTGCCCACTCCTGCTCCCATCTCGCGTAAGAGGCAGGGCCTCGGCGAACTTCTCTACGGGAAATAACATGCTCGACTATGCACAACTTCTGGGAATGAATGGTGGGAATGCGCAGGCAGCGACCCTCATGCAGGGCGCTCTGCAGCCTGGGGCGAGCATGCTGAACTCCGCTGGACCTACGCCTGTGGGACAGAACCCGATGACCGGCGGACCGAGTCGGTTCTCCATGGGAACTGCCATCGGACAGGCTGGGCAGCCTGGGACCCTCATGGGACAGGCTCAGCAGCAGATCGCAGCGGCTCCCCCGAGGCCGGCTCCGATTGCACCGATGCCTGTGCAGGCTCGCCCTGAGCCCGCTCAGCAGAACAACGGCATGATCGTCGGGTATCAGCCTGGGGCGCTCAGGCCTGCGAGTGAGTTCTACCCAGGAAATCCTGCTTACCCCGCCATGAAGACTGAGCCGTTCATCGATGCGAATGGTCTGTACGTCGATCCGAAGGCGCCTGGAATGGCCTACGCTGATCCCGCTTCGTATGGGGGTCTGTACGTCGATCCGATGGGGAAGGTCTACGCGTACAACCAGGCGACCCAGAACATGGCGCCCTGGAATGGCGGGAAGGGTGTGTCCTATGGTTTGAATGAGGATGGAGGGGCGGGATAATGTCGGACTTCAACGAAATCATCAACGGGAGACCTGGAGGGATCAAGCTCCCTATCCAGGTTCCCGAGGGCGTCCTTCCCCCGCAGGCTGCTGTCCCGCAGGCTGTCCCTCCCGTCATGGCTCCGCAGGCAGCCCAACCCCAAGCCGAGCCTCCGCAAGCCCCTCCCGAGCAGGAGTCCATGGGCCTGTTCGAGCGTCTCCGTTCAGACCCAGTTCTGTCCCAGGCGGCTCTCATGGCAGGCATCCGACTGGCTCAGGGTCCTCGTCCAGGGCAGACCGCCCTCGGCCTCGTCGGCGATGCCATGATGGTCGGAAAGACTGCCCACGACATGTTGCAGGGGAACATCGTGCAGGACCAGCGGACGGGCGAAACGCATCAGGCGAACATGGCCCGAAGTGCTGCGCAGACAGAAGGGCAGCAACTCCAGAACGACGAGACGAAGCAGGTCATGCCGAGTCGGGTCAAGGCTCTTCGACTCAAGGCGGAAGCCCTTGAGCGTGCTGGGGACGTGGAGAAGGCTTCGCAGGTTTACGAGCAGGCGAAAGCAGAGTTCAAGTCATTCCTGGCTAAGACGGATAACACAGGGATGGTGGAACGGGCTGCGATGGATGAGATCCTGATGCCGAGTCTTGAAAAGCGGGCGAAGGTCAATGAAATAAATCAGCGGGCAGGGGCGAGTGCAGCGTCGGCTGACGCGTCGTCTGCCAGGGCCGGTCTGTACAACGCGCAGGCAAGTGGGCAGATTCCTGCCAGCGGAGGCGGGAAAGGTGGCGCTGCATCGGCCCAGATTGCTGCCGCGGAGTACCTTGGCGAGACCCTGAGACAGCAAGGTAAGTCGGAGGAAGAGATCGCTGCAGCGAAGATTCGGCACCTGACCGAGTCCAAGCGTAAGGGGAATTACGCTGAATTCCTGCAATGGGTCGGGGCAAGTGGCGTAGACATCTCTACCCCGGCGAAGGAATCGGAGGCCATCGCTGCTTATCAGGCCAGTCGTGCCCGGATGGAAGGTGGTGAAGTGGTCAGTTCGCCTGCGAAACCGGCGCCCGAGGCGAAAGGTTCCTTAGGTCCTAAGGACCTCATGGCCGCTCGGCTCAAGCAGACCCCTGGAGCTGAGGGTTACACGGTCGGCAGGCTCACACCGAACGGCTGGGAAATCTTCAACAAGGATGGTAAGTTGGTTCATTTCGGGAACTGATCCATGGACCCTAACGCGTTGGCTCCTGTCTCCTTTAGCCCAGTTCAGGGCGATCCGTCCGTCCGGCCTGTCAACTTGTCACCTGTTCAGGGAAATCCACAAGACGATCCCATGCTGTATACGGACCCGCAGAAGGCCCTGTCCAATGCTGCGGAAGGCGGGCCGTCGATCACTCCTGCAAGCCCTGTCAAGCTCATGGCCGTAGGTGCTGCGAAGGCGCTCAATGAGGCTGAACTCTGGATGCGGGAGCGTCCTGACCCCGACACGTACAGCCGAATCTCCGGCCCACCTCCTGGCGGATACCCGTCCATCTCCGCAGGTGACCCACAGGCCCAGATGCGCATCTCGGAGCTGAAGGGCAACTATCGCATGGCCGGGCAGGTGATCGGAGAAGCTCAGCAGGACGACTCCTACCCTGCGAAGCTGGTTGGGAATGCCCTGGTCAGCGCTCCGGCCTCTATCGCCGGGACGATCCCCTTCCTGCTGAATGCTCCGACTGGCGTAGCGATGGCAGGGAGCCTGCTCTGGAATTACGTGAATGAGGCGAGCAGCGATTACGCGAACAGGACGCTGGTCCTGGGGCAGGAGCGAAATGCAGCCTACGCGGACGCGTCTCGACATGCACTGGTGGCATCGGGTTTTGAAGTAGGTCCGATGGCTGCCCTGGGTGGTCTGGCTAAGGGGACCATGACGCTGAAGAACGCGGCTCCTCGGTTCCTCGCAGGTGAGGCCGGACAGGAAGGAGCCACTCAGCTCTACGACGACCTAAGTACGAACGCGTCCGGGCTGACGAACCTGTCTCCTGGGAAGATCGCTCAGAACGCCGCGGAAGCTGCAGCGACCGGCCTGCTCATGGCTCCGCTCGTCGGTGGGCCTGTCGTGTTGAAGAACCTGGAGAATCAGCGTCAGGCGACGAACGAGCTGCAGGGAATGCTGTCCGACATCATGAAGCGGAAGACGGAGGCGGAAGCTGCCCTGCAGGAAGTCGGCCTTTCTTCGACCGTTCCGCCTGGGCAGACCCGCCCAGCCGCGGCTCCGCTCACGCCGATGACGCCTGAAGAGGAAGCACAAGCGACCATCGAGGAACGCCAGCGGAAGGCCCCGGACGCCTTTCCGAAGACTCCTGGAGGCCTCGCTTTCGGGCAGTCCCTGGACCAAGTAGCTAACGTGGAGATCACTGGAGACACGCCTGACGAAGGGCAGGTCTCGCAGACCGTCCAGGACAACCGGGCCTACCGCCGGTCCATCTTCGCTCCATCTGGGTCGCCCACCTCCCAGCACACGATCATCGCCAGTACGGACGAGCGGGTTGTGGGCCTGACGCCTGAGCATATCGGAGTCCCAGGCGAAGGCTCCATCATCGTAATCCGGGAGGATGGGCAGGAGGCTGTCTTCCCAGACGAACCGTACCAGATGCTCATGCAGGACATGAAGTCCTGGATGCGGAAGTACGCTCCACGTGCGAGGCTTGTGCTCAACCTGGCCCAATTCGCGGAGGAGTACGCAGGCTCCGTCTACGGTGCGTATCAGCCTGCCTCCTACACAGACGAGAACGGGCAGGACCTTTCCTACCACGTCATCACGCCGAGGGAACTCCCTGGGTTCAAGTATCAAGGCGGGGACTCGAAGACCGCTACTGCGCTGATCACAGCCATGACCCACGAGTTCGGGCACATGCTGGTCTATGAAGGGTTCCATGATGGGCTGAGGCAAATCTTCGGAGAAGGCGGACGGTCGGATCAGGTCATGAAGGAGATTCGGTCTGGGTCTGTCAGCCCGGAGACCCTGGCCGAACTCGCTCAGAACACCCCGAAGGAAGCTGCCCTGGTCGCCGCATGGCAGGCTGCCCGCACTCGCCTGCTCGACGGGACCATGACTGCTGAGGAGTACATGGAAACCTGGGCCGGGGCGAGGAAGGTCTCCACGGCAGTCGATGCGGAGAACGACTCCTCGAGGAGCCTGTACGCCTGGAGGGATGAACGGATTCAGGGGTACAATTTACCCAGGGAAGGCCTGTCCGCACTGGAACTCCTCTCCGGGAAACGCAGGGCCCAGATCAACCCGAAGGACCTCGCCCACCTGCAGACCCTCGCCAGCTTCGATGAGTACATGGCGGAGCAGTTCTCACGCCACGCCTACACGTCCGGGGCTGTGCTGAAGTCTAAGTTCGGTGCCTACTTCGCTAACACGATGGCGAAGCTGAAGGCCCTGTTCAAGGACCTCAAGACCCAGAAGGGTACGGACGGGAAAAGCATGATCGCTCCTGGGACCGAGTTCAAGGAATGGATCGACTCCCTGTCCGCTCGGGCGAAGCTGCAGCAGAAGGGGACCACGCGGGGCAGGATGAACCTGCCGAAGGAACTGCTGAACGCGCAGAAGGCTGTCCGGGATGAGGTCTATGATCGGAGGGGGAGGCGGGTTAAGGTCAAGCAGAAGGCCTCCGTTCAGTCAGCGGCGGAGGAAGCGCAGGCGGAGGAACCCGCTGCCTTCGTAGAGGAGACCTCCGAGGAGCAGCTCGCCCGTATTAACGAGGAGGAACAGCTTGCTCCGGAGATACAGGAGAATGCGCAGGATCTGAAAGCGCAGTACCTGGAACGGCTCAACCTTGTGTTCCAGCAGCTCGAAGCCCCGTCGAAGTGGCAACTGGAGCACCATCGCAAGTTGATGGCCCTGGTCGCTGCCGGTCAGTTCGCTGAGGCGGAAGCCTACCTGATCAAGCGGGAAGATGACTTCATGCGTTGGGACAGAGACTACACGTCGAAGACTCTGGAGCGCCTCGGCCCGAAGGATAAGGTGAAAAAGGCCACCTTCGAGCTGACCATGAAGCAGCGTGATATCCCACAGGTCGAGCGGACTTTCTGGCAGAACTTCCTGGCTGAGCGGGGGAACATGATCTCGCTGGAAGACGCCACCTGGGCCTTGCAGGAAGGCGTCATGCCCCTGCGCTTTACCAGCGTGCGCCAGGACTATTACCATACGGCTGAGCAGGTACTGGGCTACGACGGGCTTGACCCCAGTTCCCCGTCCAGGGGGAAGATCATAGGCTCTCGTGATGTGACACATGTCTGGCTCGGAGAGACGCCTATCGGCTCGTCGCAGCATCGCGAGATCAACCTGCCCGGTTACGTCATGCACACCAGGATCATCGATTCCAGGGACGGCGTCCGGTATGTGATTGAACTGCAGTCGGACGTGTATCAGAAGACGAAGGCGGAGCAAGACGAGGACAGGGTCTGGGCTGAGTACGAGCCTGATAGGAATCCCCTGACCGTCCGTGAACAGGATTACATGCAGAAGAACTGGTGGAAGCGAGCGATCCGGGAGGAGGTTCGCCTGGCCTTCGAACTCGGACTGAGAAAGATGCGCTTCCGGACTGCGGAGACTACTGCGAAGCTGGAAGGGTGGAATCAGTACACCTTCCACGAAGAGCTGAAGGGCGTGCAGGTCCTGGATGAGGACGGGAATCTGACTGATAAGAAGTTCACAGGAGAGGTCGTCTTCGACACGTACTCGAAGAGCAGGACTCCGCCCATCGACGCGCTAGTCATGAATCCGGAGGGGGAGATAATCTTCCGGACTTTCTACGCTGGAGAAGCGCAGTACGATTTCCTGAATGATCAGTTGCAGGAAGCTCCTGACAAGAAGACCTACGGCCCGAACCAGGGGATTTTCAACCGCTACGCTGGCCCGATAACAGTCTTCCTCCAGCAGAACTTCGGTGCCCAGGTTGTCACGCATAGGGGCCTGACATGGCTGGAAATCGACGTGACGGAGAAGGGGGAGCATAATGTCTATTGGGACAGGGAGAACCCGACTTCTCTGATGATCGCAGGAGCAGTCCTAACGGACCATGCGGGCCTGACCCAGGAGGATGCGCGTGTCCCTGAACGGGTCGAATCTGCGCAGGAACAGTGGCGGCTCCGCAGGTTCGAGAGTCCTTACTTCCAGCGGTTCTTTGCTGGCTCGAAGGTGACAGGGAACGATGGGCAGCCAGTCAGGGTCTGGCGTAGCAGGGGAGATATGGTCCTGGACATCCCTGGTGGGCAGGGTCTGATCTTCCACACGAACATCGCTAATCTGGTCGATAAAGTACAGGAGGTCGACCGCAAGGCGAAGCAGCCTATTCAGCAGAGTTTCTTCCTTAGTCTGAAGAACCCTGCCGACATCGACATGAGCTTTGAGTCGCTGAATGGCGGGACTGTCGGGACGTTGCTGGAGGAGGCCCTTGCAGCTGGCCATGACGGCCTGATCCTGCGGAACGTCCAGTCTCCGTTCGAAGGCACTGTCTACGTCACTTCGGCCGTGGAGCAGGTGGCCCAGGAGAGCGAGCCTCCGACCCTGGACGAGGTCGATTCGTTGTACTGGGATGCGGACAGTGATACGCAGCAGACCACCCGCGGGATGGCAAAGGTGCTGAAATTCATGGGGAAAGGACAGCTCCACGCCCTGAACGCTCGGTCCCGCATTGTCGACTATATGATCCAGCTGCAGCAGGTCGCTGCAAGTCAGCCAGGGGATCCTGCCCTGACCTCCTTCATGTTTGTGAAGTGGGCAGCGGACCGCCTGAAGAACCAGATGCAGTATAGCGCGAACGAGGTGACGAAGGCTCTCCTGTCCGGCTTCGGCACGTCGAGGAGGCATGTGCAGGACCTGCATCGCGTGCTGCAGGCGGAACTGTCCTCCGGCTCGCTGCAGGGGGAACTCGTCGGTCTGGACGACCAGGGGAACGTGATCTGGGGAGGGACGGCTCCGACGGATCGGGCTCTGATCCATCAGGTCAGGGAGTGGCGGGTGCAGGACTCGCTGCAGCTTCGCCAGTTCATGGATGACCAGGGGATCGACGTGACTTCGAAGCACGGGGCGCAGGTGCTCCAGCATTACCTGGACGTGCGGAATGTCATTCAGCTGCAGTTCACGGGCCTTGCGAACGCGCTGGTCTCGAACGCTATGCGGAGGTTCGCTAATTCACCCACGCTTCTCCGAAGGGAACTGCTCGCGATCGAGGATCTGCACAGGGACCTTCGCACGGCTCCCTTCGTCCCGCAAGGACACTTCGGCAAGTACGTCCTGATCGTGAAGGAGGACCAGGGACCTGTCGCTCGCGGACAGAGGCGCTTCGTCCCCGTCTTCCGGAAGCACTACGAAACGGAGGCGGATTTCCAGCAGGCTTACCAGAAGGCGCAGAAACTCTTCGGAGGGAATCCGGACGTGCAGGTGACCAGCCGCGTCATTGATGAGACGATAGGCATCCCGATCCAGCTCCCTCGGGAGTTGATCAGCACGCTGGACGAGTCCGGAGAATTCACGTCGGATCAGCTGGAACTTCTGAACGAGATGATGGTCTCGCCCAGGGTACAGAAGATCGGTCAGCGCTATGCGAAGGCGATGCAGCAGATCGACGGGGCGAGTGACGACTTCACGAGGACCTTCGCGGCGTTCACCTGGCACAACTCGAACTACATCTGGAAGCTGCAGTATGGTCCAGCCATGCGGTCAGCTGCCGGGCAGGCCCGTACGACGATCCGGGAGACGGAGCTGTCCGAAACGCTGAACCCGGAGGAGAAGCTGGCCATCGTCACGAGGCAGAGGCGGAATCTGGCCATGATGGAGAAGGCAGCGAACTACATGCTGCACCCGGAGAATGAGCTGCAGGCCCTGAAGTATTGGGCCACGATGGCGTACCTGGCCTATGGCATCTCGACGGCAGCGTTTAACTTGTCTACGCAGATCAACTACTGGGCGGCCATCACGACTGAATTCGGGGAGATTCAGGGGAGTAAATTCTACGCGCAGAGCCTGAAGGACGCAGCGACGATTCCCTGGTGGGAGAACCTTGTCAAGAACGGGACGCCGGAGGATCAGGCCAGGATTCGGACCCTGCGCTGGGCGTATGAGCAGGCGGTGAATGATGGTCTGCTGGACCAGAGCTACGCGTATTACCTGGCAGGTCAGGCGAACTCAGGTGGGCCGCTCTCCGCTACGGCGACGACTCCAGTCCGGGCCATTGGCCACGCTGCCCTGGAAGTCGGTATGATGCCCTTCCGGGTTATCGAGAGAGGGAATAGGCTGACCACTTTCCTGGGGTACTTCTCAGCGGAGAAGGCAGCCGGGGCGTTGGACCTGGTCGCCTACCAGCGTGCCTCGGAGAAAGTGGACCTGCTACAGAACGCGTACGACGCAGGGAACAGGCCACAGCTCCTCCGGGGGAAAAAGTCTATTCTGCTCATGTTCGCCTCCTATACGCAGTTCAGCCAGTGGACCATGTGGGGAGGGTATGAGCGGACTGCGCGTGCTCAGCAGCGGGCGATCGGCAGGACTCCACGGGCTGCAGTCTTCGGGACGACTGCGAAGATGTGGCTGATCTACGGGCTGCTCGGTGGGCTGATGGGCTTGCCGGGAGCGGACAACCTGCTCCAGTTCGTGAAGTGGGCTTGGCGGAAGTTCTTCGGGACGGCGAACATGGAGCTGGAGCTGAGGAAGTTCCTGCTGAGCATGAACCTGGACGCGAACACGGTCATGCATGGGATGCTGCATTCCCTCGGCGGGTTCGACTCGTCTGGGAAGTTCGGCCTGGGCCGGGTGATTCCAGGCGTGGATTTGCTGAATAGGGAGTACCAGGACCCCTTCACGGGAGTCGGACAGGCGACCCTGGCGAGTGCTGGTGCTGGTGGTGGGCTTATCGCAGACGCCATACGCATGGTGGGTAAGTTCGGCCAAGGGCAGGTCGCGGAAGGCTTCAAGGAATTCCCAGGCGCTATCGGCTCTATCACGAAGGGGATTGATGCGTACCTACAACAGCAGGCCAGACCGACCTATGGCGTGACACTGTCCACGGGGGAAAGGCTGACCTACGACAAGGAACGGGGGGAGTTCAGGGACCTCACAGGCAGGGAGCTTATTGGGATGTCCCTGGGCTTCAACCCACAGATCCTATCAGAGAACCGGGCAGAGCACTTCACGCTGAAGGGTGAGGAGGCGTACTGGCGGAACCGCAGGTCTGACCTGATGGACAAGTGGGCGCGGGCCAGGCGGATCGGGGATACGGAGATGGAGACGAAGTACCTGGACGAGATCTCCAACTACAACGACAGCATCCCCTTTCCCTCGATGCGGATCACAGGAAAGGATCGGGTACTCAGCCTCCGGGAACGGACGAAGCATGCAAGGCAGGCCGAAGCCTTCGGGACAAGTCAGAAGTCTACTCGCCCGCTGGCGGAAGACGTACGGTCTGCCTTCCGTCCAGCTCCGCCATCCGAGTGAATTAAGTGACGAGGGAGATGACGAAGATCTCTCCCTCGCTCGCTGCTAGCTTGATATAGCCTGCCTCGGTGGAGGACTGGATGATGTCCAGGAACTCCTGCCATGTGAGGCGACGGGCGAACTCCCGGTACAACTCCTTCCTAGCGATCTTCTTCCGAATGGCGACGACTTCCAGGATGTCTGTCATGGCCTGCTTCACGACGGACTGACCTACCTTCAGGAAGACCCGAGGCATCTCCTGCTCGAGGGAATCGACCATCTGGCTCGCGATGTCCAGGTGCTCCTTCGTGATGACGAGCTTGTTGGAGCGGGAAGCTGCGACGATCATGGCCAGCTTGTGAATGTGGGTCTGCTTCCTGGCGAAGTACCCGCCGAACTGCTCGGCTGGCAGGGATTTATCCATCGGCTTTGTCCAGTGATCCTCGTACCACTTTTCTCCCATGTCATGAGCTTCTTGCGTGAGGGAGTACTCCCCTACCATCGTGGAGATGATTTCCAAGTCATGGATGAGGTCGGCCCTGCGCTGGTCGTAGTCGGCGGGGATATAGTCGGCTGGGTAGGCGTGCAGGACCCTTTTCTTCGCTCCGTATACGAAGATGCAGCGGGACGTGAAGCCTCCCCCGATCATGTACTCAGGGAAGTTGCCTGAAATCCAGGACGGTGTCGTGCAAGCAATCACGTTGATCCAGGGATTCTCGATCGAGTCCGAGCCGGAGAACTTCGTGGCCTTGTCGAAGGAGCCGACCTGCCCGTCCCAGAGGTCTACCAGGACATCGACCATGTCCCTGTTCGTCGGATCGAGGAAGGTGCCGAACTCAGAGGCGGAAATCGTAACGCAGGACATGGGGAGGTAGAGTTCCTTCGCCGGCCAGTAGACCAGTTCCTTCGCTGCGGCCATGTCGGTCACGAGCTTCTGCCACGTGACCACGTTAGGGCCGAAGGTGATGCCTGGTATTTCCTTAAGCAGGTTCATGCCGATGGAGGCTGAAGTCGACTTGGCGATGATGCCAGGAGGTGCGACCAGGATGATGTAGCAGTTAGGCGTCCAATGGAAATTCTTCTGGTCGATCCAGACCCGGCGTCGGAGGGCCCCTGCGATAGTGCTGACACCGGTCCAGAAGTAGAACTTGAGAGGAGCTTCCCCGATTGAAGCGTATTCGATGAAACTCTTCAACCAGTCGTTAAGCTTCCTTGTTGTCATTGCTATCCCTTAAGATACGTTGGACTGTGGATTGGCTGATGTGTAACAGCTCGCCAATGGCCCTTTGCGTGTAGCCTTCCTGAATCATCTGGAGAATGTCGCTTACTGGATAGCGGGAAAGGCGACGGCTTGTGATCCACTTGATATTCCCGACACGAAAGGGGAAGCTCGGATCGATGCGAGAGGGTATGGTCCCAGGCCTGTACAAGGGGATATTGTCCTTGAGGAAGGTCTGGTAGTTCTCCCACTCTGGAGAAAGCTGCATGTTGCGACTGAGCTTTCTCCAGAAGTCGTACAGGGGGCGGTATTTCATGGGGCGAAGAATTCCCTCATTCATGTCCCGATTAATCGTCCCAGGCTTCCGCCTTGCAGTCCCCCCAGCTAACCTTCGAAGTCTTGAGGGAAGTGGGGATGATCAGCGGGTCGTCATACGGGACGGGGATTTCCAGGGCCTTCTTGATCAGCGGCTTCATCTCAGGCCACAGGGGGATAGGGCATTGCCCTGTAAGAGAGTCGTGGACCTGGAGCAGGTTCTCGACCTCGGGGTAGTTCTCGGTCAGGTTGCAGTAGCCGTAGTTGATGATCAAGGCGACGCTGGACTGTGGAATCCAGGCTAACGCCTCACCGAGCGTCTTCGTTGTGATTCTGCCGAAGAAGGTTCGTGTGAAGCCGAATTTGTTGCTGACTGTCCGAGTGGTGAGGAGTTCCTGCCAGGTCCGTTCATGCCACTTCTTGATCCCTGGGTGGAGGCGGAACCAGCGAGCCTGGAACGCTTCCGCGGCGAGGACGGAGATGTTAAGAGCAGTGGCACACATCTTCGCCTGCCCGTTGTAATTGCTTAGGTGAGTCGCTGCCTTCGCTCTGGAGTAGAATGGCTCCTTCTTCCCATCAGGCCCCGCTAAATCTCCGAAGACGTCCTTTGCATTAATGCAGTGAACTTTCGGGCCTGTCCCTGCAGCGTAGTCCCGGAAGGCTTTCTTGAGTGATTCGTCTTCCGCCTCCCAGGCGACGACCTGTGCGTCTGCCCCGGCCAGGTCCACGTCGAACATGATATAGCCTGGGTCTGGGCGGAAGAAGCGCTTGACGTTAGGGAGGGCGATTCCAGTAATGAGGCTCATGGCTTGTCCTTAGCGGATGGGAGAACTTTCCAGGATGGGGGCGAACATGCCTGCCCACTTCCAGCGCGTGTAGGCGAGGTGGACAGATTCCCCGGAGCTGAAGGCTGGGAAGGATCGACCTGATGCGCAGAACCACATGCCGTTCTTGCGAGTCAGGTGGGGCTTTCTTTCTGCCTGGTACATCAGTCGTCCTCCGTTCCAGTTGACAAGTTCTGCAAATTCCCGCCAGTCCCGAATGCATCCTGGGACGAGGAGAAGCGATAAGTCTCCGTGCCGGCTACGTTGTATGAGCAGCGCATCCGGCCATCCGAGGACAGGGGCATCATGCAGTAATTCTTCAGGAAGGAGGCAAGCTTCCTGTGCATGGCGATGAGTTCGATGAACGGCTTGAGGATCGGCTCGATCTTCATCAGGGCGGTCAGCGCGTCATCGCCCAGGGTGGGTCGGCGGGTCTTCCTGTCGAGCTGTACGGGTAAGTCGAACTCCCCGTAGAACAGCTTATGCATCTGCGGCGTGCTGCGGGTGTTGAGTGGCTCCCCGGCGATCTTGTTGATCAGTTCCTGGTACTCCGTGATAGCGGTCACGAGCTGCCCAGCGACGTGGGAGCGAAGGGTCGTGTCAATCCTGACCCCACGCAGCATGGAGCGGAGGGCAGCCTGTCCGAATCGGTGCAGGTCGGCGGATTGCTTCTCCTTCCCGAAGTGGGAGAGGAGTTCCCGGATGCCCAGGGACGCCTCGTAGGTGATGACCACATCTTTGCAATTGTATTTCCAGTAGACATCCATGTTCGCCGGCAGGCGGGCATAGTCCTTGTTCTCATCCTTCCAGTACCGATGCCAGTGGCAGAAGAGCGATGACAGCATGGACAGGTCCTTGGACAGACCAGGGAAGAGGGCATGGTAGCCCAGCATTGTGTCGAAGGCTAGGTTGGGCAGGTATCCGAGTTCCTTCGCAAAGTGCTGGGCGTCGTAGTTGAAGTTCTGTCCGATGATCCTGACGTTCGGGTGGGTGAGGAGTTCCTGCATACGGAGCTGGATGGTGAACTCCTCTTCCTCAGACCAGTAGTGCCCGTTGATGTCCATGAAGGGGATGCAGATGGCCTCCCTGACGTTCTTGCCTAGGCCGACGCAGGACGTGTAGCGTGCGATGGTCTCGATGTCGCAGGAAATCCACAGCTCCTCCTCCTCGTTCGCCTCCTGCAGGCTTTCTTCCAGATACCCCATTACCTGGGAGTAGGAAGGCGCGATCGTGAAGTCGTAGCGGGGTTCCCTGTACAGGTGGGGCTGCTTCGCCACGCAGTTCGCCCGGAGGAGGTCCCGGATGCAGTACTGGCGTTGGTCATACTGCCGGGCCAGGGTGTACGGGTCGAAGGTCGGGATGACCGTGGTCTCGGGTAGGAAGGAACACTGAAGGTGGGAGCCCCTCCAGGTGTGGATGCTCCCGAATTCTCCAGTCAAGGCCCACATGGCGTACGGGCCGAGGACGACTACGACGGTCGGGTTGAGCTTGAGGATCTCCTGGCGGAGAGCATCCCTCGTCTGCATCATCTGCTCATTGCAGTACAGCCCGTCCACGACATGATGCAGCTTGTGCTCCGCGGCCCTTGTCTTCACGTCGGTAGCGTATCGCTCGAAGTTGTCTCCCAGGATACGGTACTTGAACAGGGAGGTGAAGTAGCAGGCGGACTTGAACATGCCAGCCTGCTGCATCATCTGGAAGAAGGAGTCGCCGTGGGCGCCGCTCAGGATACGGCTTGCCCAGATGTCGTTCGCGCATGGGGCGTCGAGAACGATAGCGATCTTTGCGTCCCTTGGTCCAAAGGGGACGACGCTTCCACAAGGTGTGCTCATTCGCTGAGCATCCCGAGGATGTTGGTGATGCTGGCCTCCTCGACCGGTCCCAGGTCCGTTACGTCTTCAGTTTCACCTTGACGCGACACTGCCATGTGATAGCAGGCTTCGTTATCGTCGCAGCCCGTCGCCCGGAGGGAGAGGTTGTTGGCTGCTGGAAAGACAGTTCCAGATCCCATGAAAGGGTCAATGATGAGGTCGCCTGGATTGCAGGAGCGGGAGAGCAGGTCGGAGAAAAGGGAGACCGGTTTTTGCGCGGCATGCATTTTTCCTTGGCGAACAGCAGCATGGTCGAGGACGTCGTCCTTCACGAACTTGACAGGGAGCTTCCCCTTCCGGGCGTAGAGGATTGCTTCGTAGGTCCGGCGTGGGCCGAATTCCGGGGAGGGGAGCATTCCGTTCCGCTTGTACCAGATGAGCGGAGTGGCCCAGACGGTCCAGCCTTCCAGCTGGAAGAGGAGCCTGAAGGCCTCGAAGTTGGTGATGTCCAGGAACATGTAGCAGTGTGCGTCCGGCTTGGTGATGCGGAATCCCTGGCGGGCGATCAGCCTGGCGCAGTCAGTGGCGAAGGCGAGGTCATCCTTGTACTCGTGCTCGACGCCGGCCTGCTCGCCAAACTTGTCAGCATCGACTCCGTAGGGTGGGTCAGCAATGATGCAGTTATACACACCCTCGGGCAGGGTCGGCAGGAAGAGGAAGGCGCTCCCATGGACTACGGTGTGCTCGGATGCTTTGGCGTCGTAGGTCGCGGCCAGGACCTTGCGGTGCTCAGCCTCAGCTTTCTTCTTGATGACCTTGAAGGCGTCCTTGATGGAGACGGCTTTCTGGACATCGGGGTCGTCGAGGTACTTGGCGACGAGGATGCTCTCGGAGACGGCAGTGACCATGCTACCTTCCACCTTACGGCCAGCTAGCTCGGATGCGATATCGCCGAGGGTGACGGTCTCGCCGGTAGTCTGGGCCTGGGACTTCCTCAGGTCTGCCAGATCAGCGATCGCCCGGGAGCGTTCCTGCCAGGTGAGGTCCACGCGAAGGACGTTCTCCTCCAGCTCCGCTTCCCGCAGGTCATACTCGTCCAAATCGCCCAGGTGGGTAATGGGGATCTGGCCGGGCGAGACGACTTGGTTATTGTGCATGAAACTGACTCCGGAATCGGAGAGGTAGCTGATCGCCTTCAGCCGACGTTCCCCTGCCACGAGGAGGTACTCCTTCAGGCCGATCTGACGGACCAGGATCGGGTGGAACAGTCCCTTGGTCAGGATCGAATTGGCAAGATCCTTCTGCTCCTTCTCAGGGAACAGGCGGCGCTGGCGATTCTCCGCTATGACGATCTCGGAAAGTTGGATGATGGGCATGATTTGCTCCTTAAGTCGTAAAAAAGGCCAGGAGGTTAGTCCTGGCCTGTGTTGCGTGGAGGGAAGATCAGGAAGCGGTCACGCCGGTTACGTCAGCCTGGATGGTCTTGCCATCGCGCTTGTCGACCGAGTGCGAGACCTTGACCTTGGCCATCTGGTTCACAAGCATACCCGGCGCCCAGGGTTGGCCCTTGCGGTTCTGGGACACGGCCTCGCGGAGCTGACCGAGCTGGACGTTCTTGTTCTTCCCTTCGGCCAGGAAGCCGTTGTCGTCTAGGTCGAGCCAGACCGACTGGCGAACCATCGGCTCGGCCATGTCGAGTTCGGTCTTGACTTCCTCGTCGAGGACCGTCCAGTAGACGTCGAGGACACCGCGGCCATCCTGCAGGACACGGGGCTTGATCGACTTGATCATGGCGTTCCACTCGCCGACGGGAACGGGGACTGCAGCGGTTTCGAAGGAGTTGGTGGTTTCGGTGTAGAGGAAGGCTTCGGGATTGAAGGAAGACATGGTGAGACTCCTTGGTGGGTGGGTAGGTGAGTCGCGGTGTAGTTAAGGCCTACGCGCGTAACGCCGATGTGGTACTTTGTCGGAAATGATTCAGCTTGTCAACGGCTGGTTTTTCGTCCGAACGGGTCAGATTTCACTCTTGCGCAGGTGTTCGATCTCACCTTACTGACGGCGTTCTTCCTGGCAATCTTGCGACCCAAGTCGGCGTCGAAGTTTTCCGGAGAAGTGCAGGCTGACTCTCCGGTGACGGTGAAGCCGTTGCGGAGGACGAGCACGCAGAACGTCAGCAGTCCAAGTGACGATTCGTAGCAGTATGGTACTGAGTTTTCACGTGCCTCCATCTCCCCGTAGATACCGTCAGACGCGGTAAAGTAGTACTCGCTGGCAATGCTCTCCTCGATGTCGTCCGGAGTAACGCGTGGACCACTCGGCTTGGCCGGCTCGCAGCATTCGGGCGAATACCCTTGCTCCACCTGTTCGAGATTTGAACAGATCAGCAATCCCGTGACGTCAGACCCAATGTCGCGGGCGTCGCGCATAGCCTTGGTCCATGGGTTGTACAGCCAAGCAACTTTTCCGTGGAACTCGCGATACTGTGCAGCTTGGCTCGGATACGGCATAGGGCATCCGGTCGCCGGGTCGTACCGCATGAGTTGCTGTTGAGATGTGTCTAGGTTCATGGTTTTTCCTTACAGGGTCGATTCGGCGGGTCTCCGTTGTCAATGCCATCGGCGGCAGCGATGATACGCTTCTTGAAACTTTGCTTTTCGCTCATGACTTCTGCCCGTCCTTCCACTTCTTCACGATTGGGGCGAAGGAGGGCTGGAGGTCGGACTTGATGGGGAGATAGCGATTTTTCGTCGCAAGATTTGGGGTCATCGTACTCCAGGTGAACTTGTCCACGACACGCTTCACGTGAATCACATCTGAGAAAAAGCGCGGAAGTTTCGGACCAAGTTTCCTGCCCAAGGTAGCCGACACCAGAGTAATGCCTCCTGTAACTTCATCCGTTTCACGCTCTAGATGAGCGGTGAGGACAAAGTGGCATTCAGTATCCACACACAACTTGATGATCAGACGTTCCAGGTTATCAACGGCCACCTGCCAGTCTCCCTGGCTCTTGATTGGCTTCGTTCCTGCAACGAGGTTCATGGCGGAGATATTCAGGCCTGATAGGGAATCCAGGACAAGAACACGATCAGATTTCCAGTCATCCACTGCACCATACTCTTGGCCTGTCCGGTCACACTTGAAATTGGACAGACAGACTAGTACGTCGATGAACTCAGTACATTTGCGCTTGTCAATATCTCCGAGGTTGGACAGGGTCTTGAAGTCCAGGGTGTTAATCTTCTTCGCTGAGTCGATCATGGAAGCGAAGTCAGGGGAGGCTGGTGGTACGTAATGCCAATGCAACCTATCGGGCGGGGTATCGGAAAGGGTTTCCATTCCCGGTTCAGTGAAGAGAACGAAGACCTCCAGGCCAGCTTCCAGGAGAGTGCGAATAGCATGGGTCTTGCCGCTACCGGAATCCCCGAGGAGCATGATATTTACGCCTGGGATGTTTTTGATGTCTGGCATAATGTATAGCCTTTCTGAATTGAACGGATTGTCTTGTGGTCAATTGAGTATTTGCGACCGAGAGCTCTAGCTGAGGCTTTTGAAGTCAGAATGTCATAAAGCTGTTCCTCGTTTAATTGAGTCTTTGAATTCGGGCCAGAATATCTCACCATCTTACCCTCTTGTCCAGCCTGTTTTAAATTGGCTTGATGTGTGTCCTGGATAAGGTGGGCTGGATTGCAACAGCACGGATTGCTACAGGTATGCAATACTTCAAGGGAAGAGTCTAAGGTTGTATTCGCTAGAAAGAAGGCGACTCGATGTGCTCTAACAGTCTTTCCATTCAGTCGGAAAGCTCCATAGCCGCCATTCTTTAATCGACTGGCCTTCCATTTCCAGCATTCGTCAATCGAAAGTTTTTCAACTTTCTCCCAAAAACGTGCGACGTCTGCTCCTGTCATGTCCATATATGACCTCCTTTCAGTTAAGACAGGATCAGCTTACGATATTTCGTGAAAATTGTCAATAACTCCCCAACACACTCACCTGAAAAGAGGGAGGAGGGAAAGGTCAGGCTCTAGGCCTGCACGCTTGGTTGGGTCCCAGGTGTTCTTTACATAGTGCGAGTACCAGGAGATGGGGTGCTGGCTGGAGCAGAGCTGGTGGTACTGGCAGCCGGAGTAGGACGCACAGGCGGACTTGTCGAGGACCTTCAGGTAGGAGTTCGCCTTGTAGTCCTTGGCCATGTTCTGGATGATACGGCAGGTCTGGTCGAGCCATTCCTGGATCATCCACTTCGGACGGTAAACGATGGCCTGCGCATGGCCGATGCCGGAGGTGAGGAAAGAGACTCCCCGGACGAAGAAGCCAGTCAGGTTATAGCCGTACTGGCTCATGGCCCAGGTGTATCCGGTGAACTGGGAATCGAGTTCCCACTGCTTGGCCCAGGACCCTCCGAGCTGCGAGGCAGTCTTGTCGTCCTCGCCGAAGAGGGCTCCGTTCCGCTCAGCCAGCATGTCGAACCTGCCGACGTAGAGGAGCTGCTCGCCTGTGTCCGGGTGGCAGACAGGCAAGGGGACGGCGAAGTTGAACTCGATCCCGTGGTTCTCTCCGAAGAAGACTGGCCTGATCACATCGGACTCAAGCGGGTACTCGATGAAGTAATCGATCAAGGCGAAGAAGGTCCTCTCGAACGTCTTCAGACTTTTCTCTGGAGGGACGTAGTCCCCGTAGGCCAGGGTGAGGTAGTGCAGGCCGTAGGCGAGGGCTGAATCCGGAGAGAGCTTGTGCTCGTAGTAGGCTCGGCGAGTGACTTCCAGGCCGAAGGCGAAGACTGCGCCGACGTGGAGGTGGACGGAGCGCTCTTCCTTCACCATCTTGTCGATGTACTTGCGGCGCCAGATGGTTGGGCACCGCTTGTAATCGGACAGCATGGAGTTGTCGATGTAGTCTGGGAAGCTCATCCCTTGGTCCCTTGCTGGATGCGGGACAGGATATCTCCGAGGGAGGGGGCGTTCTTCCCGGCGGAGGCTGCGGCCTTGCTCTCGATCTTGGGAGCTGCTTTCGAGACAGCGACTTGGCGGACGGCCCGGTACGCCTTCATGATCTCGCGATACTCATCGACGGAGAACTTCTCTCCGGAGAGGACTCGCTGGCGCAGGTCGTTCAGGTTGTCGAGGGTGGTCTGTTCCATTAGGAGGGATCCTTAGGTGGTGGGTGGGAATTAATGGTGCCATCAATTGCGCAGTAACGCAAGCGCTAGTTACTCTTCTCCTTCGCAATTTCCGAGTCGATCATGCTGTCCAGGAGTTCATGCGAGAGGTTGTGCCAGGGCTGCTCTCGAAGCCAGCGGTATCGTTCAGCTTCCTTACAAATCTGCTGAACGTCTCCCCGCTGAAGTGAGACAAAATCCTTCCACATTTTCTCGTAGAAGCCTTCGGTTTCGCTACTCATCAGATACCTCCTTCCCGGTCCATGCCCAGAGCTTCAGTTGCTTCTTCCGCTTCTGGCCAGGGAGGGCGTCGCAGACGTAGCCCTCCCTCTCCATCTGAAGCAGCGTCGTCCGGACACAAGCAACGCCGATGGCGGCGCTGATTTGCTTCTGGTCCAGGGGTCCGGCACGCAGGGAGTTAATGTAACGCTGGCGGGTCTCGACTCCACGAGCGCGGAGGTACTCGGTCAGGCCTGCGCCGAGGGGCTGGCGGACGGGAGGCTGGACAACCTGCCGCGTGGGCAGGCTGCTCAGCTGTCCGAAAAGGGACAGGTGATTCATGTTACTCTCCTTCGTTGTCAGAGTTCAATTATGAGTCGATCCCATCAACCCACCAACTATGGCCGCAAACGCTGCAGCCGTACTGGTAATCCTCGTAGCCGCCGCAGTTTGACTCCCATTCACGGTAGCGTAATTCTTCTTTGCCGCACTTGCGACACTTCCCCTCGCAAGGCTTCATATCGGAGAATTTGCCATCGCTATCGGACATTGGTTGCGTATGCATGTTACTCTCCTTCGTAGAGGGTGTCGCATGAATTGCATTGATACTGCCCGTTGGTGAAGCGGCGAAAGACGTTCGCACCGCAGGAGCAACGGAAGCGCTTGCCGGCGACCTTGAGCATGACGGAGGGGTTCTCGATGATGAGGGTGGGCTCCTCGGGCTCGTCGCACAGGGCGGTGACGGCTTCCTCAAGCCTAATTCTGGCCTCCATAAGCTCACGTCCGCGTTCGCACTTACAACCCTCCCGCATGAGACTGGAACTGGTGCAAGTGCAAGGAAATTGTTTCACCGCCTCGCGGGCCTCCCTGGCCTCGATGACCGCCATGGCCTGTTCACGTAGTCCCATCCTTCTTCCTCCTCAGTTCAAGTGCTTCACGGAGCAGGCGGGTGACGAACTCACTCCGCTTGCCATAGGCTGGCGTGCCACGGACGGGGTCCAGGTTGATCATGTCGATCTCCGTAGCGATGTCGATCGGGACCTGGATCTTCCAGGACACGTTCGGGATAAGGAGGGGCTTACGACCGGCTGGCATCTACTCGCCCTCCTCGAAACTCTCGTCCCATATGAAGCTGCACTGCACCGCATCCTCCTGCACTCCAGTTGTCGGACGGGCGGGCTTCACGGCCTGCAGCTCGAAGATGATCTCCGTGGCCATGTTCCTGTACCCTCGGACGACCTCGATCAGTTCCTCGGCGGAGGGCTTGTAGCTCTTGTCGAAGACTTTCTTGATCTTCGGGTGCAGGGAGATGATACGGTTCGTCTCCTGCCAGTCCCCCCTGTACCCGTAGTCGGCCCGGGCGTAGGCTGGTTGGCCGAAGTAGCTCATGGAGTTCTCGAAGAAGTACCGGCAGTGAGTCGGGTCCTCGTAGGCGATGTCGCAGCCGCCGTAGGGGACTCGGACGCACATGCTGGCTCCGGGCTTGGCGATGCGGTAGAGTTCCTCCATGACGGGCAGGATGTTCGGGATATGCTCCAGGATGTGGGAGCAGAGGAACAGGTCGACGCTGTTGGAGAGGAGGGGGATTTTCTTCCCTGGGAGGTCAGCCAGGTCGAACAGGATGTCAGGCTTGGCTTCCAGGGATCGATCGAGGTTGGTCCAGCCTTCGGCCCGATGGTGGCCTGAACCGATGTTGAGCTTGAGCAGAGAGGTATCGATTTTCATGGGTTTCCTTGGAGAACAGAAGTGATGCGAGGATTCTTCGCGTAGGTCCTGCAACCCATCTTGTTCGTCGTGAAGGCGAGATGGAGCAGCTGGAAGAAGATGCCATCTTTCGAGATGGGCAGCCAGAGGCCCGAGTCCTCGTGAAAGAAGCTGATGTTCCGGATCGACCCCTCGTAAGGGACGGCCCGGAACTTCACTTCCCGACGGTGGAACGGGCCAGGAGGTACTGTCAAGTAGAGCATGATGGAATGATGCAGTTAGGGTTGATACGGAACTCCAAGCCGGGCTTCCGTTGGAGGTACCGGCGGTAGAACTCGACTGGAGGGCGGAGGTACAGGTCGGGATTCGTCTCCGAATAGCGGGCGATGGCTTTCAGGACACTGGACAGGTACAGGCGCGGGTAGGAGTATCCGCTGATCGGGTAGAAGACGTTGGCACTGCCCACGACGTCGTAGAAGATGCCGGGCTGGAAGGTGGTCAGGATCTCGGCCCAGAGGCGGCCGCCATTCTTCTTGACCCAACGGTCGGAGCCGGTGAAGTAGATGGGCGAGTTCTTGGAGATGTTGTCGTTCCACTGGAACAGCTCGCCAGGGAGAATGCCGACGGCTGGCGGGCGGCCATGGTCGGGGAAGAATTGCTCGGCAGGGTAGATTGTGGAGCGATGGCCAGTGGTTTTCATAGGTCCTCCTTAATCTCAGCTTCAAGATCGGCGATGGCTTGGTTGAGGAAGGCTAGGCGGGACTGGCGACCTTCCTCGGCCCAGGACGTGTTGATGTCCCTCGAGTACTGAGCAATCGGCCACCAGAAAGCTAAGGTAGATTCCTTGATCTTATACCGTCTGTGCAAATACTGGATGATGTGATCTGGTTCCAGGTCTCTATCTGGAGTGTCCGATTCGGTTACAAGCCTATTAAGGTAACGCTCCCGGTAGATCTTCTTTGCCAAAGAGCACAGGCCGATGTCGCTATTACGCCACTCATGGACTCGCAGGAGTTCCTCCCGCATAGCCTTCAGGAACTCAACAAGTCGTTCTCTCCCAGTCATGTCCGTCCCCTCAGATCAAAGCGAAGTGAGACAACCCTGGCATGGCGCAGGTCATCCTTGGCTCCATAAGGCATGTGGCGGGCGATCAGGCTGTCGCCCATGTACAGTTCCTGGTTCTCCCAGAGCTCCTTCCGCTGATTGTGAGTGAGGGCCCCGGCGGAGACTCGATGCGTCTTGCCCTTGTACAGGACGAGGAACGCACCGACCATGCCTTTGCCGACCTTGTTCTCCTGGTGGGAGGATCGCTTGATCAGGCCGAACGCGTCTTCTTGGGCCTCGTTCAGGTTGGCCTGGGCCTCCTCAAATCCGACGATGACTCCCTCGAAGTCTTCGGTACGCTTCAGGCGGAGCAGGCCGCCTGTGTAGAAGGTGGAGCGGCCGAACTTGTAGGGCTGGTTGTGCCTGCGGATGATGATACCTTCCTGGCCGGCTTGCAGGGCTTCCTGCTCGAACTTGAGCAGGTGGGCGTGGTCGGTGAGGGTTTCCTGTCCGACGATCCGGGCGTCGTCGGTGTCTTTGATGTTCGGGTGCTGGTGGAGGTAACGCTGACGCCTACTCCAATTAGCCTCCGGATGGAAGAACTCATCGAAGATGTAGAAGATGAAAGGGTGCTCGCCTTCCTGCGCCCGGACCGCGGACTGGATCGTATAGTGGTCCAGGGGAACGTGCATCGACTTCTCCAGCATGATCTCTCCGTCCAGGCCTTCCAGGTGACGGAACATCTTCTGCAGGCAACGGTTCGGCAGGGGGATGAGCTGGCGGGAGAGGACAGTGCCGTCCTTGACGATAGCGCGGATGCCGTCGTACTTGTAGCTGGCGGAGCACTGCCACCAGGGAAGGCGGGGGAGGTCACTCTCCTTGAGCGAATAGGCCAGGGTGGGCCTAAAGGAATCCGAAACCATCTGGGTTCTCCTGAAAGTATTGCGCGATGGCAGGGAGGAGCTCCGGGCAGTCGCTGACCAGAGTCCCGTAGTAATCACCAGAGACGTAGAAACCCCAGGGGGTTAGCCTGGGGTCCTTACCCTTCCCTGGGAGGGGGAAGAGGACGGGGGTCACTTCGACTCAGCTTCCTGGCGGGCCGCGTTCCGCTTCCGCATGGCGGACAGCTCCATGGCGATCGCAGTGGCGACGATGTTGACGATCTGGAAGACCTTATGCAACTCTTTCTTGAAGGCGGACAGCGGGATGGACTCAGGATGGTCCCGCTGCCAGGAAGTGGTAACGCCCGGAGTCTTGATGTAGCTGATCAGCATCTCCCGGAGGGTGGTGAAGAAGATGCACTGCATCTCCTCCGACAGGCTCATCGCCAAGGCAGCCTTCGGCGGGATGAGGTCCTGCTCGGCCATGGCGATGATGGTCATGGAGGGCTTCTCCACGAACAGGTTGTAGTACTCTCCGAAATACGCCTCCTCCGAGACCGCAGGATCGATGCGGATGTAGGGGAAGTCGTCGGGGCCGACCTCGCCTTCGCTGATCTGCTGGCCGGAGATGAGCATGGCTTCCTCGTGGTTCGGGCTGGCTCCTCCTGAAGCGGTAATGTAAATCTCGACTTCCTCGCCCTTGTCGTCCAGCTCCACTTTATAGACCACATATTGCACTTTCATTGTTCTGTCCTTTCAGGATAGGCAGGATTGCCTCAATTGGACACTCGAGGATGAATGCCCAATGAAGGTATGCTACCGATGGGTGATCAGGAAGTCAAGGAGTCTGAGCCGGCGAGGCTTGTCCTGGTAATCGAACCAGGCGTCGTGGAGGTGAGTGTCCACTGTTGCGGGGTGCTCTTCGCTAAGGTCCAGGGGCCAGAAGACGCCGTCGTGCAGGGCGAAGAACTCTGGGAAGAACTCCTCGAGAAGACTATTGAGGCCTTCGTCATTGAGGGTGTCCCACCCGCCCTGAAATTTGAACTTACCTGGCATCCACGCCCCGTTGCAGGTATCAGCAAGCTCGGCAAGCAAGGCCCCGCAGATGAAGTCGCATTCCCCGGAGACGATGCGTGCCCTGGCCCGGATGTACATCTCCCGGCGAGTATCGTCCATCGGCTGGATCAGGTTGCGTGTTTCAAGTTCGGTATTGGTCATCTCAGGATTCCTTGCAATGGCTGACGGAGCCGGGCTCGCCGGATTCGCCGATGATCTGGGAAAGGTTTTCGCACTCGTCGCACTCGCTGCAGTCAGCGCAGCCGATGCAGAATTCACAATTCGTGCAGTCTGTACAGCGGATGCAGTTCATGCAGTCGACGCATCCTGTGCAGTTGGAGCAGTAGAGGCATCTGATACAGTCGATGCAGCCATCCTCGTCGAGCGCCTGGGCACGCTGGTCTGCTTCTTCCTGGGACGTGAAGCTGTAGGAACTGTTTCCTTTGTCCGTGTGCTTTGAGGTCCAGATGTGTAGATGGAAGGACATCTTGTTCTCTTTACAGTGAAAGGGAACGTTGCCGATTACAATTACAAAGAGCAGTCTCGAACTCCCTGTGCGCCCACCTGCAGGAAGGACAGGCTCGGACGGTGACAGGATCGGTGCTGACGTACTCGATCGGGAGGTCTTCAGGCTCCGTGATACCGTAACCCTCATGGCGGAGCCAGGCGGCGTGGGCCTGACCGTTCTCCAGGCGGTAGAACTGACCTGAGACGAACTCCTGCTCATGGCCGCAGCAGCCGCAGATCTGGACGGTGGTCTGGATGATGAAGGCCGTCGCGGTCCAGTTGATGTAGCCGGTCTTGGACATGGCGAACTGCTTGTCCATAGGCAGAATGGGTGGAGGGGCTTTCTTAGCCGGGGCAGCCTTCGCCCTCGCCTGGGTGGGAAGGGGCTTGCCTGACAGGGCGGCGAGGATGTCGCCAAGGGTAAGGGGGGTGGTCATGGTTTTCTCCAGTTAGGGCAGGATGCGTGGGGCTGGACGAGGCGGGACTCGTTCGAGCAGAGCAGGCGGACGCCTTCGGCTTCAGTGCTGGACCGACAGGTGAGGCAGGTCTTGCCGGCAGCGATGCGCTTGAGGTTCTCGATGCGCCGTTCGAGGAGGAGGATACGCTTCTCACTTGCGGTCATGACGAGGGGGAAGAGGAGGCGACTCATGCTACTCTCCGAAGGTGATCGCTGCGAAGACGGAATCCTCGGCTATGAGGGTCTGGGTAATGACTTTACTGACCGTTACGAAGTGGTACAGGCCTGGGCCGTCAATGACTTCCCCGCAGGGGAGGTATTGGCCTCTGGTGTCGGACTTGATCTTGTCCAGGCGGTTCCGCAGGACGTTCGTGGAAAAGATGATCTCGTTCAGGATGTAGTTCCGACGCCTGGACGTCCTGAGTTTGAAGTAGCAGTCATCGTCGTCGTAGAGGGCGTCCATGAGGGAGATCATCTCCTCCAGTTCGGTCGCGTCGGAGGCGAACTCGTCGAATTCGGCCAGTTCAAGGAGGGTTGGGACTGCGCGCATGGCGGCTGGGGTGGCCAGGTCTGCGACCAGTTCGTGGATGAGTTTCTTGATCATGTCAGGCTCCGAAGGCAAGTGCTGCGAACACGATGTTGTCGGCACGGAAGGTCTTGATGAGCAGGCCGTTCAGTGACCTGGCCCGGTAGAAGTCAGGACTGGACTCGTTTCCGTTGTAGGTGACTGGAGCGAGAACATAGTCGTGCTGTTCCATGATGACCAGCTTCGCCTTCGTGATCTTGGAGATCAGGAGGAATTCCTTCATGGCATCGTGCTGGGCCATGGTCAACGTCATGCGGGAGCAGGCGTTGACGTTCTGGAAGATCTTCGTGAAAAGAGTGACAGCCTTGCGTGTCTTCATGATGGACAGGCTGGTCTCGTCGTATGCGGCGAGGGCGATGAGGTCGAGGAAAGTTTCCCGGTCCTCCGGATGGTGGTAGGGTTCGACCAACTGGCTGATGACTTGAGCAAGACTCATTTTGTTCTCCGTATGGCCCCGGTCCTGGGGGCCTGCAGGTTCATGGACTTCCCATGAACAGCCTATTGTACCATGGGTGGTTAAGGATGTCAATACATGGGGACGTTTATTATCGGATTCTTCTCCCCATTATCGCCCTCTGGACGAAAAAATACCCAGACTTTCGATCTGGGTACTTTCTCCCTTCGGCTGGCAGGAGGGGGAGCCTACGCAGCCTTGAACAGGTCGGCCAGGCTTTCCGTGTCGCTGGCGGCGGCGGCGGCTGCCTTGCGTGCCTTGATCTCGAGGACCTTGGCCTTGACGTGCTTGTTCGCCCGGATGGCCTTCTTCTCGTCGTCGCTGGCGGCCGTGAGCAGGTTCTGCACAGTGGTCTTGTCCAGATTCTGCAGTTCGCAGATCGCCTCGACCAGTTCCGACTCGGGCTTGGCTGCGCTACCGCCGGTGCTGGTGCGGGTGCCGATCAGGATGCCGGCGTCGAGGTTGGTCAGGACCTTGTCAATCTGCGTGACGGCGAAATGGACGTCGCCACCTGCGGCCGCGTAGCTGTCGCCGCCCTTCTGGGACAGACCGTGGCAGGCCAGGGCGAGGATGGTTTCCTCGGGGTACTTGGCCACGTCGCGCGAGCGGACGGTGCCGTCGGTGAATTCGAAGGTGACGGTCGTGCCCTCGATGGACTTGGAGCAGACGCCATTCTTCTTGACAGGGGTGGCAGGGGCGGTGTTGGTTGCTTCGGTCATTACAGTTCCTTTCAGGGGAAGTGGGTTTTCGGACGGTGTTGCCCGTGATGAGCAGAATGCCCGTGGATGGTCAGCGTGTCAACGGCTGGTCATCCGGACATTTATTGGAGGATAGCCGGGATGGCTGTGGTGAGGAGCCAGATGAGGGTCAGCATCAGGGCCGCGATGGAGATGACGAGGACGGCCTTGTCGCCTTTCGTGGCGATCTCCAGCCCCCGCGTGATCAGGATGCGGTCTTCCAGGAAGAGTGCCACGCGGAAGAGGAAGGAGCGGGTCGGCAGATCGTAGCACTCCTTGATCAGCTCGTAGATGTACGCGACGGCGAGCTTGACCTCCTCATCTCCGGAGGCTGGAGGCTTAGCGGGGATGTGCCGGTCCTTCGCGAAGTCGTACATGAGGGAGCGGAAGATATCGTGCTCGCGCGGGATGAAGCCGTTGTCGGTCTCGTATTCGCGCAGGTAGGCGAAGAGCCTGTCCCGGGGGATCCTGTCGGGTGAGCGGCTCATTTGATCTCGTCCTGGTTGATGGCGATCAGGGCACGGATTTCAGCGGAGGTCATGCCGGCTGCCTTCGCCTTGGCCAGGGCGGACCGTTGATTGTCGAGGAGGGCCTGCTCGGCTCGGTCCTCGGGCGTGGAGGGGAGGATGTTGCAGGCCTTGATCGAGATATAGTCCTTCCCGTCAGTGTGGGTGATGATGGGGAAGGTCTTGACCTTGCGGTTCGAGACTGCCTTGGCGAAGGCGATGGCTTTGACCTCGACCTCGCACAGGGCGATCACGGTGTCATTGGAGATGTTGATTGCTGCGTGTACTTCAAGCATGGCGGTTCCTTTCAGGTGGGTGGGTGGGACTAGATGCCGTAGAGGGATCTGAGGAGGTCCTTCGCTTTCGCGTCTTCGCTGAGAAGCTCAGCTTCCACTTTGGGATCGGGTTCCTGGGGGAGGGAGTTCAGGATGTCCTGGGTGATCTGGCGGAGCGGGCGGGCGGTGGTGGCCTCGCCAGGATGGCAGACCTGGACCGTGTACAGGCGAGCGGGGCCTTCTTCACGCTGGATGTAGGATTCCAGGGGGAGGGAGCGGAGGGCCCAGGACCACTCGGGTCCGCGCTCGGCGGAGCGCTCCTTCCGGGCCTTCATGGTCTCCTGCATGACACGGCGGGTCTGGCCCTCGGGAAGCTGGATGGGCAGGAGGAAGGGAGGCTGCTCCCCGTCCGTGATCCGCTTGGTGATCGAGTCGGCCAGGGTGATGGCCCAGGTCTGCGCACGGCGGGTTCGCTTGTGCTGAGTGGGATGCATTAGTTCGCCCGCCTTGCAGTCCCGGGCATGAAGGTGCGGAGTGGGTCCCTGCCGCGCTTGATGTCCTGGTACTTCCGGCGGAAGGTTCCGGGAGCGTGGGTGAGGGTCAGCTGGATGAGCTGATGGAATTCTCCGCGACCGTACAGCTGGACCGGAGTCGTGGAGGGGAACCGGGCCTTGCATTCCCGGCGGAGGTATTTCGCGCGTGTAGCTCTCATTTCTGTTACTCCTTGTGGTGGGTGGAGGAGACGTGGATCGCCTACTGATCCACTTCGTGTCCCCCTGGGTGGGTTAGCTATTGCTGATTTGCTTGTCCCGGACGTACAGCATTCCCTTGGCCATGTGGTAAGCCTGATGGGCCAGGTCGGTGTAGTCGATGCTGAGGCCTGCTGGATAACGAGACAGGATGGCTTGCAAGGCCTGCCCGGCGAATTCGTTCCGGAGGGTCTCCCGCTTCGTATGGTACTCTGCCTTGAACAGGTTGTAGTGTTCCTGGACGTCCATGAGCGGGTTGTCCAGGTCTTCCCGCTCGGGCGATCCGCGGCCGAAGGACTCGTAGTACAGGACGAACTTGGGCCATATCGGGTCGTATGCTCGAACGGGGGCTGGAGCGGTCTGAGCTTTCAGCGCGCTGGTCGCTCCTGCCTGATACGCCAACCAGACTCCCTCGGCATAGGAAGTTCTCACATCCTTCTGGGCCTTCGTTGGGGCCCAGCCCCAGTAATCTCTGTGCCAGACGCAGAAGGTCTCCCAGATCGCTTCCATGCTGCTCTCGACAGATGGACAGGTCGGATCTAGACCCGCAAGCGTGCCTTGGTTCTCATGCTTCATCTTCTTCTCCTTTCAGATGTTCGAGCACGTCGGCGGCTGTTCTTTTCCGGCCTTGCGAAACACCTCGTCGCGGAAGTCGTTGCACAGCTTGTCGAGCGTCAGCGAATCCAGATCGCTCAGCGGGTAGCACGGAAGCTCTTGCATGCCATCTTGTCTCCGTCCTGGCTTGCCAACAGCGCGAACAAAGTCCGGCGTCTGGAACGGTTGCAGTTCTACTTGCAGGGTTACTTTCATGTTCACTTCCTTTCGTTCTGTGAGTCCTCGGGCGGGTCTAGGTCCGCGTTCCGCGTCCCATGCATATTGGCCCGTTCCGTGCCTTGTGCTTTTTGCAGGGACTCCTCGTCAGCTTCGCCTCCTCGGAGTCCCTTATCGTCCAGTTCGGGTGGGTCGAGCTGCATGAACCTGAGTTCGGGTGGGTTGAACTCGGTCAGGGTAGCCCGTTCGAACTTGATCAGGCCGGCGTTGAAGTCCGCCTGCGTCCGGGCAGGAGCGTGTTCGGATACTGGTCCGCAAGCGTGCCTTGCCCCTTCGATGGAGGACGGGTCAGTTTCCTGGTCGCGTTCCGCGACCTTGTAGCTCAGCGCTACAGATGCCAGGATGTCCTTCGTCTCCCGTTGCATCCCGGTCAGGATAAAGCCGCGGCAGATCTGTGCCAGTGAATCTGCCATCCTGATCGTGCAGATGCTCTCCAGCTGGAAAATCTCCTCCGGAGTGAGCCAGATGGTGACCTGACCTTCCTCCGACCCGTTCCGGGTCGTCCGTTTCCGTGCCATTCGATTCCTTTCGTTCGTGAGTATTTCACCTGGGTCGTTTCACGACCCTGCCCTTGACCTAGACGCCCAAGGGCGCCATGGATTGCATACTGGTCCCCTAAAGGGTCCCATGATGCAGGTCAGTCTCCATCCCGTTGCACGGGCGGGAGCTGAACAGACGGACCAGGAGGGCTGGACTGGTCCGTCGTGGGGATAATGTGCCATGTGGCCGGAAGGATGTCAAGAGGCTGCTGGATGGTGGGGGCTAGTGGGCGCTAGTGAAATAACCATGCGGGCGGTGTGGGTAATGCTAGTGGTAATCTGTGGGGAACTAGTGGGAAACTGTGGGGAATTAGTAGGAGCTAGTGGCGCTAGTGATGGAGGAGGGTGGCCTATTCCCCGCCCCGATATAATGCCGATTCCTCTAGACCGCTTTTCTCCTTCTTCATATATACACTAAGGAGAGTATATATCTAGCAATAGTCCTCTATATACATCTAGTGAAAATATATAAGGAGGGAGTTCCTTTAGGTGCCATTATATAGATAATCGGTTAATGGGGCGAAGAATTGAGGGGAAGAGTGCGGGGGGCAGAATTACTAGCGTTACTAGTTCCCACTAGCTCCCCACGACCGCCCACAGATTCCCACTAGCTTGTTACTAGCATGGGCCTAGTGATAGCGTAGAAAATGGGCGATTCATGGGCCGGAGAATCGAGGAATTCATGGGCCGATCTATTCGCCCGACGCCGGACCGGGATGGCGGGCGGCTCCAGGCATTGACTCATGCGTAGGCGCATGCCATCATGCGTTGATGCGTCGGACGGCGTAGTGTCATTTCGATCAACACGCCCTTGTTCCTACGCATCAACGCATCCATTATCCCTTAAGGAGCCTCACATGGCAGAGAAAGAACCTGTAGCAAAATTCAGTCAATCGGAACTCGAGATCGTCTTTCGAGGGATTAAGAAGAAGCCCGTCGTCCTGATCAAGTGCGACGAGTGTGGGACTGAGATACGGCAGGTGAAGAAGTGGCAGCGCTTCTGCTCCGATGGGTGCCGGGCCAGCTGGCATGCGAACTGGAAGGACAGGGAGATTGCGAAGCTGCGGGCGGAGCTGGGGGGACAGAAATGAGCGACGGATTCTACAGGATTCCCTGTAGGCAGTGCCAGGGCCTCTTCATGCCAAGAGATGAGAAGAACGTCTTCTGCTGCAGGGAGTGTGCGATTGACTATCGCCATCTTGGAAGGATCATGGAGCGCCAGCAGATCAGGGAGCAGATGCGAAGGGCGGTTGAGGTATTAAATGGGGACGTGAATCCGCCAATTCCTCTCCCCATGAATCCCGGGCCTTGTGCCTGAAGGAGTGTCTCGGTCCGCCTAGCCCGAGCGCCAAGCGCCCAGTTCCGCGCCGCCCGGACGAAGAAAAGCCCAGGATTCCTCCTGGGCTGTCCGTTCCTGCCTGCCCTACCAGACCTTCACCGCCATAGTGAAGGTCAAGCCTGCCCCGGCCAGTTCAGGATGCTCGTCCTTGAACTCCGTCAGGACAGCCTGCGCGACCACATTCGTCGTGATATCCAGCGTGGTCAGCCTGTCCGACTCGTCTATCACACGCTGCGTAATGTCGATTGACTCCAGCCGAACCAACTTCGCCTTCGCCGGACTTGCCAGCACCAGGCATACATTGCACGTGATTTGCATCTTGTTCTCCTTCTCCGAATGGGCAGGATTGCCCAAGGAGGCGGCTCCTTCGAACCGCCTCGATGTGCTACCCTAGCCTTTCAGCTTCGCCAAGAGGTCACCGAGTGAGGGCTCCTTCTTCGCCTCAGCCTGTGCCCTACGCACCTGAACCGCAAGAACCTCAGCCTTGACCGCCGCATTGCTGGCCACGCCATTCCTGCCAGCCACGTCTAGGGCCTCCAGCATACCCTGCACCTGCTCCTCAGTCGTCGCCTTGCCTTCCGGCGTCTTCTTCAGCGCTGCCAGCAACCCTTCCACCAGATCAGCCAGCGGAAAGATCTCCTTCGGCCCGACAGGCCCAGCCGGCTTGTTCCACATGCCAGCCATCAGCTGAGCGTCCAGATCCTGCACCGTCCGAATCGCCGCCGTTGCCTGGTTCCCTTTCGACAGGGAACTGACCGAGTCGCCCAACTTCTGGGCAAACCCGTGCTCCATCGCGGCAACCTGAATCGCCTGAGGGTAATCCGTCAGCTTGCGCTGCACGGCCGGCTTCCCATTGATCGAGATCGACAGGATGCCATCCTTGACCGCCTTCGAGCAGAACTTCACATTTGCTTGTTCCATGATAAACCTCCGTATATCCATGAATGATTTCTGAGCGGACTCCCACGCCTGGCCATCCGACCTTCGCGTGGGCACCGCACCTTATTGTCAAAGAGACTGGAAACCTCTCCAGGTGTTCGGTACCGCGGTGCTGCGTTGCATCACCTCCGACAAATTCATTATACACCAGTCCGCACCGTGCGGGGAATTTTCTTCAGGTGTTCAAATTCCTCAATAGAATCAATGGGTTACACGCTGGCCGGACCCTCCCCCCACGCACCACCCTGAGCGGGGGAGGGTCCTCCTCGCACCGGAGTTTACAATTCCAGTGAATAGTAAGCTTTATGCATCGAGACGAAGTCTCGAAATGAAACGCACATGCCCGCCCGCTCAGCTGTGCGAGCAGAGCCTCCACGGCCGCCCAGGTATTGACATTCGGGCCAGGGACGGGCAGGCTCATGAGATCATTTCCATGGAAGGAGATAGCATGGCTGAGGTACAATTGAAGGAGCTGGGGATCAGGCATCACGCGATCATGAACTGGATGCTGCTCAATCCTGGCAGGTCGTCCAGGGAATGCGCGGACAACTTCGGGGTGAGTCAGAGCTGGCTCAGTATCCTGGTCCGGAGCGACGTGTTCCAGGTGGAGCTGAACAAGCGACAGATGCAGATCGCATCGAGGATCTGCCAGACCATTCCGGAGCGGCTCCGCACGATCGTGGATGTCAGCCTGGACAAGCTGGCCACGAAGCTGGAGGAGTCCGAGGACCCGGACTTCATCCTGGAAGTCGCGGACAAGACGCTCGCCCGGCTCGGGTACGGCACAGGGCCGAAGACGGCCATCAATCTCGCTGGGCAGCAGAACGTCCAGCAGAACTTCTACGTCTCCCAGGACGATCTGGCGCAGGCTCGCGAGGTCATGGGAGCGCAGGAAGCGCCCCTCGAACTGCCCGCCCCGGAGGACGGGGAACTTTTCCTGGCCGATCAGATGGTGGACGCTTTCATGGAAGGAGGGCAAGTTGAACTTGCAGGTACCTGAAGGTTTCAGGCCAGCCGGGGATGTGGTGTGGGCTCAGCAGATTGCCCCTCCGCTCTTCCGCAGGCTGGCCTACACCGGGGCGCGCCGGCAGGGCGTCCTTTACGAGAGGAAGGTTCACGACCACCTCTCAGACCTGTACGGGGATGACTACATGCCCGGGCCCTGGTTCAAGTTCGCCAGCGTCGGCGAGCGCACCATGAGGATCTGTCAGCCCGACGGCCTGATCATCCAGCCGGAGAAGGGTCGGATCACCCTGGTCGAGGTCAAGTACCAGCACACCCCGCTCGCATGGTGGCAGCTGAAGAAGCTCTACCTGCCCGTCCTGCGCAAGGTCTGCCCGGAGCGTCTGTGGAAGGTGGATTTCTGCGAGGTCGTGAAGTTCTACGATCCGTCCATTCCCTTCCCGGAACAGGTCGTCCTGGCCTGCCATGTTCCCATGCAGTCGGATAAGTTCAAGGTTCACATATGGCAATGACGCCTATCAGCCCACGTGAGGCCGTTCGGCTCGGGGCGACTTCCCTGACCCTCTACGGCCGCCTGTTCTTCCCGAAGACGTTCAGGCAGAGCAGCCCAGCCTTCCATGATGAGATTGGTAAGGTCCTCATGGCAACGTCCCCTGACTACAGGAATGTGGCGATCGAGGTCTTCCGGGACGGGGCGAAGACTACGCTCCTCCGGACCTACGCCAGCCAGCGGATCGCCTACGGGATCAGCCGGACCATCCTGATCGTTTCGGCGAGCCAAGCCCACTCGATCTATTCGGTCAGGTGGCTCAAGAAGCAGGTGGAGAAGAACACAGCCTGGGCTGAGACGTTCGGGCTGACGAAGGGGTCGAAGTGGACGGACGAGTTCATCGAGATCCAGCACGCGAAGATCGACTCCACGATCACGGTCATCGCGCTGGGCATTACCGGGCAGGTTCGAGGGATCAACCTGGACGACTACCGGCCAGACCTAATCATCTGCGACGACACGTCCACAGACGAAGCCTCGTCCTCCATCGAGCAGCGGGCCAAGCAGACGAACCTGGTCTTCGGCGCCCTGTTGAACTCCCTGGCCCCGGTGTCCGAGTGCCCGTCAGCGAAGGCGGTCATCCTGGATACGCCCAAGACGAAGTTCGACCTGATCGAGTCCTGCGAGAAGGATGGGGACTGGAAGTTCTTCCGATTCGGTATCCTGGACGAGAAGAACGAGAGCCGCTGGCCTGAGCGCTACCCGACCGCGGAGATCCTGCGGAAGAAGGCAAGTGAGACCAGAGCAGGTCGGACGCACATCTGGATGCGGGAGAAGGAGTGCAAGCTGATCTCGCTCGAGACGAGTTCCTTCAACGAGGCGAACTTGTGCTACTGGGACGAGATTCCCAAGGGAGCCTTCTACTTCATCGCCATCGACCCGGCGAGCAGTGACAGCCCCGAGGCGGATGATAACTGCACGATGGTCATCGCCTTCTTCGGGAGGAAGGTCTACGTCGTGGAGTACATAGCGGAGACCGGTCAGGATCCTGAGATGGTCGGCATGGCTGTTCTGCTCTACGCCAGGAAGTACCCGATCAGCGGGATCATCGTCGAATCCGTCTCCTATCAGAAGATCCTCGCCTGGTACCTCGAGCGGTTCCTGCGGGACAGGCGGATCTACCTCCCGATCCACAAGTTCGACGATCGGCGCAGGAAGTCTGACCGGATCATCCAAGCCCTGGGCGACACGAGTGCCATGTCTCGCCTTTACTGCCTAGCCACACAGTCCAAGTTCGTAGCTCAGTACATTGAGTTCAGCCCGGCCGCCAGGATGCACGACGATGTGATCGACTGCCTGGCCATCGGAGTCTGCTGGTCCATGGGCGTCATGATCGAGGACTGGATCGAGGGCGAGTACAAGGAAGTATCAGACGACGACGAGGACGAACCTCGCCACAGAAGACTTAGCAATTTCAGGAGTGCACCATGAGTGAGCTGTCCAGCACCGTCAAAGAAATCCCCTTCGATTCTCCGCTGCACGAGAAGATCCTGCGCAACTTCCAGCAGCGGCTCAAGGCTTCTCGAGACGAGAAGAGTAAGTCCAGGGACGAGGCCTGGAAGAAGGCGGAGGACCAGTTCACGGCCTATATGCCCGAGACGGCCTACGATGCGGTCAGGAAGAACAGGCGAGATCAGGGCGGCATCCCGGACTACACGACCATCACGCTGCCCTACTCGTATGCCATGCTGCTTACAGCGCACACGTACTACACGAGCGTTTTCCTGGCCCGTGATCCCGTCTTCTCCGTCCAGGGTCGGCATGGCGAATCGCAGACAGCTGAGACGGCCGTGGCCAGTCTGCTCGACTACCAGCTGATCGCCGGTGGGCAGCTCCCGGCCCTGTTCCTCTGGCTCATGGATCCAGGCAAGTACGGCGTCTCGATCATTGGACACTACTGGGACCGGGAAGTATTCACGTTCTCCCAGATGGCTGAAGTGCCGCGGGAGCTCTTCGGAATGCCCATTCCTGGAACGGCAGTGAAGAAGCTAATCTCGGTCGAGCAGGAAGGGTATGTCGGGAACCGCCTGTACAACGTCCGCCCGCAGGACTTCTTTCACGACCCGTCAGTCCCGATCATGCGCTTCCAGGAAGGCGAGTTCTGCATCGTCTACAATGATACGCCCTGGGTTAAGGTTGCCAAACGGGCTGCCAACGGCATGTACTTCAACATGAGGAATTTGAAGGAGACGGGCAAGACGCAGAACAGGGACATGACCGGGTCTGGGCAGAAGACTCAGCTCCCAGGCCAGGACGTGAACTACTACAGCGAGGGGACCAGCACGCCCACGATGGTGGACCTGCATGAGTTCCACTGGGACCTCGTCCCGAGCGAACTTGGCCTGGGTAACTCGGACAGACCTGAGAAGTGGGTATTCACGATCGGGAATGAGCAGGTCATCGTCGGTGCGCAGCCGCTCGGCCTCGCTCATAACGAGTACCCGTTCGACGTGCTGACCCAGGAGGTCGAGGGCTACAATACCTTCAACCGGTCCATGCTGGACATTCTCGAGCCGCTGAACAATACGATGGACTGGCTTTTCAACAGCCACTTCTACAACGTCCGGGCATCCCTGAATAACATGTTCGCAGTCGACCCGAACATGATCGACGTGAGGTCGCTGGAGGAGCCTGGGCCAGGGAAGCTGATCCGCCTGAAGCCGGCTGCCGCAGGGAAGGACATCAACACCTTCCTCCGGCAGTTCGCGGTCAGCGATGTCACACGTGGGAACCTCATGGACAGCGATGTCGTGGCGCAGCTGGCGCAGCGGACCCTGGGCGTGAATGACAACATCATGGGCTCTGTCAACTCCGGTGGCCGGAAGACAGCGACCGAGGTCCGCTCCTCCACGACATTCGGCATTACGCGTCTGAAGACTCAGTGCGAGTGGTTCTCCGCGACCGGCTTCTCCCCGCTGACCAAGAAGCTCCTCATGTCCACTCAGCAACTCATGGAAGGCGAGCGTCAGTTCCGCATCGTGGGCGATCAGCGCCTGTGGGGTGGGCAGTATCTGCCGATTAACCCAGAGATGATCAGAGGTTTCTTCGACTTCGTCCCGGTCGATGGCACGCTGCCGGTTGATCGCTTCGCCCAGGTGAACCTGTGGCAGACGCTCCTCTCGAACATGGCCCGCGTTCCAGGCGCACTGCAGAGCTACGACATCAGCCGCATCTTCGCCTTCGTCGCGCAGCTCGGTGGCCTGAAGAACATCGACAGGTTCCGCATCCAGGTTGCCCCTGACCAGCAGGTCCAGCAGATGGCGCAGGCAGGCAACGTTGTTCCGCTTAAGGGAAATATGCAGGAGCCCGGACAGATCCCTGGCATGGGCGCCACTGGCTAGGAGAAGGAAGATGGAAGACGAACTCAGCACGAAAATCACCCTGCGTGAAGTGCAGGTATTGCTTTCATCTCGGGCGTGGGGCACATTAGTCTCGATGGTGCAGGAACAGGCTGACGGGCTTCAAAATCAGCTCCTGCGCTCCCCGGTCGAGTCGATCGGAGATGCCCTCAAGATGGAACGCGTCAAGGGGGAACTTCTCGGGAGGCTCAGCTTGACAGATACTGTGGCCTCCTGGGTGGAGACCCTCCAGTACCAGATTAACGTGGATTCGAAAGGGCAATAATGTACCGCAAGCTTTTCCCACTGTTCGAAGAAGCTCACGACGGGGACGCAACCTCCTTCGTGAGCGGGGGAGTTGACGCTCCTTCCACCGCTGACCAGCCGTCCGAGGATGGCCTGGACACAGCTCAATGGGGGACTCTTGCCGAGTCCTTTGACCAGGACGAGGATGAAAGTCTTACCGTCGAAGGGGACCTGGAAGTTACGGCGGATGGAAAGGAGCTGCCCGATGCAGGTCCTGTCGATCAGCCGACGCCTTCCACGCCTACACCAGTCCCGGCTGAGCAGCCCTCTCCAACTGCTCCAGTCGCACCACTGGCCCCGGTCACCTCGCAAGAGCCCCCCGCCCAACCTGCAGCGCCTCCTCCGGAAGTCTATCAGACCTGGAAGACCGCTCGTGAAAAGGAACTGGAAGGCCTCTACACCCTCACTGAAGAGGATGCCCAGGCTGCCCTGACCGAACCCGAGAAACTTCTCCCGAAGCTGGCCGCGAAGCTGCACATTGGGGTGCTGGAAGCAAGCATGCGAGCGATGCAGGCGATGATGCCTGTGATGCTCAATCAAGTGAATCAAGCAACGGAACTGAACACGAAGGCGAAGGGGCTCTTCCAGTCGGTCAATCCCGACCTGGCAGACCCGCAGTACGAGCCGTATATCCTGGAACTCGGCCAATTCTACAGGTCCAAGAACCGGGCGGCTTCGCCGGAGGAAGCTTCACGCGCGATTGGCGATCTGGTCAGGGCGGCCTTCGGCCTTGCCCGTCCGAGTCAAGCTGCGACGCAGACTCCTACGCAATCTGTTCAGCCTACCCCGTCAGCGGCGACACCTTTCTCCCCTGTGCGGGGTGGTGGCAGTCGCGTCGGTGGTCAGGTCAAACCGTTGAACCCCTTTGAGGCACTTGATATGGAATTCAAAGACGACTACTAATCAAGGAGTTTCAAAATGGCAATTGCAGGACTGCGTGGCACCGGTGACTTCGCCACTGACGAACGCCCGAAGAACTTTCGGGAAATGATCCTCTTCCGCGACCCGGCTGGTCAGGCGCCCCTCACCGCCTTGCTCTCCAGGGTCCGGACCGAGTCGACCGATGACCCTGAATTCGCCTGGTACGAGGAAGAGCTGAACGCTCTCCGCCTGACCGTGCACTACACGACCGGCTACTCGACGACGGACACGTCCCTGGTCGTCACCTCGAACGTGACCGACGCGACCGACGTCGTGGCTGGCGATACCTTCCTCGTGGACAAGCCGACCAGCAACGGTATCACCAGCGCCTACGCGAACGAAATCGTCACCGCCTCGGCGGCAGGTGCAGGCGGTTCCATCACCATCACTCGTGCTTCGCAGGGTACGACGGCGACGCCGATCCCGACCAACTCGACCTTGACCCGCATTGGTAACGCCTTCGCGGAAGGTACGACGGCCCCGTCTGCCTCCACCCGGAACCCAACGAAGCTGTACAACCTTGCGCAGATCTTCAAGACGACCTACGAGCTGACCAATACGGCGTCGAGGCTCAAGACCCGCACCGGCGATCCGGTCAAGAACGACAAGAAGCGCAAGATGTTCGACCATGCGGTCTCGATGGAGCTGGCCTTCCTGTTCGGCAAGCGTTACGAGACGACTGGCGCGAACGGCAAGCCGCTCCGCTACACCGGCGGGCTGCTCTGGTTCCTGTCGCAGTATGCTCCGAGCATGATCACGCAGTTCACGACGACCCCGACCGAGACGACCTTCACGGACGCCATCTACAAGGTCTTCAACTACAACTCGCGTGCAGGCGATGAGCGGATCGTCTTCTGCGGCAACGGCGCGATGAACTCGCTGAACAAGCTGGCGAACACGCAGGCCCGGACCCGTCTGAACTTCGACGGCGTGGTCAAGGTCTTCGGCATGAACCTCCAGCGTTGGGTCCTGCCGCAGGGCACGTTCTACTTCCGGTCGCACCCGCTGTTCAACACGCACAGCCGGTTCACGAACGACATGTTCATCTTCGACCCGTCGGTCATCAAGTACCGTCCGTTCCGCGATACGACCTTCAAGGACAACATCCAGGCCAACGACGCCGATACCCAGAAGGGTCAGTGGCTGTCGGAAGTCGGCCTGGAGGTCGAACACGCGAAGACTTGCGCCTGGCTGAGCAATTTCGTAGTCTAGGCGGGTCTGTAGGTCCATTAACGGGGAGGAGAATAGTGATATTCTTTTCCCCGTTTATTCTTGTCCAGGAAGAACATGCCACGGTACTTTGACTCAGATGAGGAACGCCGCTCCACCGACCCTTACATGGCAATGATGGAAGCGGTACTGAAGGAACTGCAGGAACTTCGCCAGCGTGCGGTGTTGATCGAGACTCTGGAAGCCCTTTTCAAGCAGCATGTGAAGACGGAGGAGGAGTTCCAGGCGAAGCTGGAGCAGCACCTCCTCTCCGCCTTTCCAGATGGCGACACAGCCCTGCACAGGGCCCACCACGATATGCTGATCAGTCGTGAGAAGTTCAAGGAACAGTTCTTCAAGAACTTGTTGGAAAAGATTGGGCAGGGGACGATTGTCGGCTTGCTCGGTGTGCTCGGAGCTTTGGTCGTCTATTGGCTCCGCGGGACTTTTACTTTTCATTAGGAGCCGAGATGGACGTTGAGCAACTGGAAAAGGATTGTTGTAGGGTCTCTTTGGACCTGAATTCGACAGAAGCTGAAAAGATTCGCCCTTTCAAACCTGGGCAGGAAGTTCAGCTTCTCGTCATTGGGAAGATCACCGCGCAGTCTTTCTATGCGGAGGATGGGCCTAAGGAAACTGGCTACGACGGGCACTTGTCGCTGGACATCTCGAAAGTGTCTGTCATGAAAGCCTCACAGAAGACGCAGATTGAAAAACTCTTTGAAGACGAGGAAGACTAATGACCAGTCGCTATCCCGCAGCATTTGACAATTTCGTCAATCCATCTGGCGTCACTGATCTCGACACGAGCGCGTTCTGGACGCATGGGCAACAGCACAGTGATCTGAATGATGCTGTCGAAGCGATCCAATTACGCCTTGGGATTGATGGCGTAGTTGGGAATCCTGAGAAAGTCAGGCATGCGGCAGAGCATGCTGCGATGGGCAACCCGCTGTTCAAGTGCGGAATGCCATTTATTTTGTTTGCTGGCGACGGAGGGGCAAACGGACTAATTTTTAGCGGCTCCGGGTCGGGAGCTTTCTCGCTGTCAGCACAGGTGATGGCTAACTTCATTCCGCCAAGGTTTTATGCGTACCTCCCGGCGGACCAGGCGTACTCTGGCAGTGCTGCGGGCTGGTATTACGGGACGATGAGCACGACGACCGCAGGCGTTTTGTATGCTGATGTTTATGATCCAACAACTGGCGTTGTGCCAACCGTTCCGCCGTCGCCTACACCTCTGCCGGTGACGAAGCTAACGCGATTGACGCAGACGACGAACGAGGTAACGGCGCTGCAAGTGTCTGTCTCTCCGATCGGAAAAAATGGGCTGATCACCGAGACAATAAAGGCCGTTGGAACGCCTACGGCTGGCACCAAGACTTTCCAGTGCCGCATCGGAGCAACGTCGATGTACAGCTTTGGATGGACAGCCAGCTCTGTGGTAATCGAAGGAATGTTCTCGATTCAAAACGCTGGATCAGAGAATGAGCAAGTCGTTTCCAGGGGAGGGTCGCTTATCGGCCAGACAGGAATCACATCACTGGGGGGAAACGAATTCAAGGCTGTCGATCTGTCGGCGCCTTTCCTGTTCAAAAACACGATGCAAATCGCCGCAAACACTGAGACGTTTGCGATTTGGGCAAAGTCTATTAACGTTTCCTGACGGGGGGTTTATGGCTATTGTCGAATTTCCAAACACCGCTGGCGGCCGCAGCAATGCAGAAGCGGTTCCAGGGCAAAAGCACACGTGGTCAGATGGCGAAAAAATTATTGTCTTCACCGGGGATGACGTTCCTTATCTTGACCCTCGACCGACAGTTACCAAGTGGCAGCTCGTGCAGGCATGTGCCGATGCGGGATGGACAGAATCCCAGATTGACGCGTCTGTAGCTCTGCTGACATCCAAGAGACAGCGGTTTTGGAAGCACACCAACGTCATTGACCGTGATAATCCGTTCTCAAGCGCCCTGAGAACTAACATGCTCCCGGTGCCGACGCCGGCGCAGTGGAATGCAATATTTCTGGCCGCAGCGGCTCTTAATCCGCTGATTGTCTGACCGCAACACCACTATTTTTGCATGATGTTCGACAACCAAGCCTACTTCTACGACACCGGCCCTTTCGGCCTGGCGACGCTCTGCGCGCTCGGCGCGACGACATTCGCCGGCCATCTCGACACGGTTGGCGAGAACGCTTTCGACGCGGCCGCGACGACCACGCACACGCTGCGCTATCAGGACAGCATACTGCTGTCCGCCGGCGACATCGTGACGATCAACGCCGTGAACTACAAGGTGCTCGGCGTGCCGCGCCAGATCAACACCGCCGAACGCCTCGCGCACCTGGTGCGCCAGCCATGATTTTCGACGTCGAGGCCCTGCTGCTCGCCCGCCTGGCCGCCAAGTGCGCGCCCGGCTCGCTGCTGCGCGGCACCTTCGACCCGATCGACCTCACCGACGACAGCACGTCGCCAGTCGTCGCGCAGATCCAGATCGCCGGCACCGAGCCGACCGCCGCCACGGGCAAAAACCTCCGCTTGGGCGTCGTCCATTCCGTGCAGGTGTTTCTCGACACGGCCCGCGCCGACGCCGGCGAGAAGCAAGCCGCCGCCGACCTGTTCGAGGACGCGCTTGAAGCCCTGGTCGACTACGAGTACCAGCCCGGCCGGCATGTCGAGATCGTCGGCGGAAAGACCACAGAATTCGATGGCCGCATTTTGCGGCTGGCCTTCGGCATCACCTTCCCGGCGCATGTCGTCGGCACCTGAAATAGCATAGGAGAAACACCATGGGTTCCGCCTACATCGGCAAGGCAACAGTTCGCGTCGCGCTGTTCAGTGACGGCTCGACGTTTGAAAATCGCCCGTTCTTCTCTCTGGAAAACGTTAGCGCGTTTCAGTTCGGGTTCGCCGAGGAAGAGAAAAAGCTAGCCGATTTCGCGAGCGCCTCGGGAGGTGTCGACGCGTCCGTCAAGCGGATCACCGACGCGACAGGGACGCTCGATATGCGGCACTTTACGGCCGCCAATCTCGCTCTGGCGCTATGGGGAACCACCGCCGCGCTCGCCGCGACGCCGATCACCGACGAAGCCGGCTACAAGATCGTGCCGAACAAGTTCGTGCCGACCAAGCGCATGATCAACACCAGCGTGGCGCCGGTCGTCAAGAAGGGTGGGACGACGATCCTGACGGCCGACTACACGGTAAGCGCCGGCGGCATCACCATCGCCAGCACGATCACGACGGGATCGGTGGCATCGGGTGACGCCATCACGATCAGTTACACCCCGCTGGCCGGAGCCGACGTGCAGGCGCTGATCAACTCGGCGCCGGACGTGTCAATCCACGTCGAGGGCGTGAACGAGGTGGACGGAAAATATACCGTATTCAAGGGGTACAAGGCCAAGCTTGGCGTGGCGCAGAACGTATCCTTGATCGGCGACGACTTCGGAACGCTGCCTGTATCGTTCACCCTGCAGAAGGACAGTTCCATCGTCACCGCCGGCAAATCGCAGTACTTCGAACTGCAGCAGGCCACCTAAATGCGCGCGACGCGGACAATCGTCCTGCATCCGGACGACGACGGCGAGAG